>Ga0307516_10010184_pt1 | contig 10374 bp, 11 predicted proteins | sample 19_EM_MG_FD_203310 | JGI IMG/M metagenome (GOLD analysis project Ga0307516, IMG submission 203310) | Populus trichocarpa ectomycorrhiza microbial communities from riparian zone in the Pacific Northwest, United States - 19_EM | ecosystem: Host-associated > Plants > Roots > Unclassified | place...
GCTCTCTCTTGCTTTTATGTTTTTTTTTTTTTTTCCCTTAGCCCCCCCCCCCCCCCCCCCCCCCTCTCCCCGAAGGAAAGTTTGATTTGCTGACCCGTGAGGAAGGGACTGCCCTCCGGCGCTCTGAATGTGGTCGACCAGCACGGACAGCCGCAGAAGACGTAGGCCTGCCTGCCTGTGCGTCTGTGCGTTCACTGGCTCTCTCCATCCGGCCTGTATATTAAACGACAAGCATCTCGCTCTTACTTCTTCTTTGTCACTTGTAAATTCTTTTCCCTTTCACCATCTGTGTTTTTGAGGGCATTTGCTATGGTTTTTCGGATGGGATGGGAACCGTGTGGGTGGGGGCTTGGTTGGTCCCAAGTATAGAAGCATTGGGGAACGGCACAAGTTGATGTTGATTTGGCCGATGTATCTATCCGCCCTCCACTCACGCTTTCCGGAAAAAAATGGTTTACTAGTATAGGGGAGTTACTTGTATCGCGAGGTGTAACGATTGTATTCCTCTGCCTCCCCAGCATTTTAAGCCCTCTCTCTACTAGCTTTAACCTAGATACTTGACGGTGCGCATATCGCTAAACAAAAAAGACCTTCATACACGTGACTTCTCTTACTAACTACGTACTTATACATACATACTTATGCTCCTACATACATACTATCCAGTGGCACCAGTCTTCCAGAGCCAGAATTGCTGTTGTTACGCACCCAAGTCATCGTTGCCGGAGCACGCCACAGTCTATCGTTGCTGGCTCCTATCTGTAGATATGCAGCGATGATAGGGCCCACCCGATCAACTGTCACAGGTGATTATAATATGTAACTAGCTTCTGGGATTACCGCGTTGATGTTAGATAACTATACTCTATAACTGAGTGACGACGGCAAAGCGTAATCGAAGCTGACTGAACCCCGACACACGTGCTCAGGCCCGGTATGTATCTAGTTGGGCGTGGTCGAACTATTTGTCAGTCGAAGTCTCGTCTTCCCCACCGCGGTCACTAGATTTCACTCGGGTCGCGTAAATTCAAAAGAAAAAAAAGAAAGAAGAAAAAGAAAAGAAAAGAAAAGAAAAGAAAAGTTAAAGCGCCAAGCCGAGGGGAAAGTATCCAAGGTGGAGGCAGGCAGAGCGTGGGCTCACCATATTTACAGACGGGTAACTAAGTAAGTAGGTAAGTACATAGTTATCAGCTGGATAACGGAGCGGACCGGGTACGCGGTCGCATGGCGGAACGGCGGTCAGCACTGGATGGGCATCAAAACCCGCATGGGCCAGATATGTACAACCAGGAAACCTACCATACGATGCGGGGGTGTGCCGCCCTCGCCGGGGCACTGGAAGGGTTCTAGATAACTACATAGCTGAAGACAGGCCACTGCCTCACCGGTTCAGCACGATTAATCGGCCCACAGCCAAGGTGCTGGTGGTATCCGTGCAGCAACCAGGCGGTGGGGCATGTCTTCAAAAATCGTCCCCCCCGCCGCCCCCCCCGCCGGAAGACGCGCAGATTGAGACGTCAAGAATTGGAACTCCGGGAGCGGAGAGAAAGGGAAGAAGAGCGGAGGCAAGAGGCCGAGGAGTAAGGAACCTCGTCTCGCCACGGTCTAGCTAGTTAGGTAGTATGCGAACGGTGGGTAAAAAAAAAAAAAAGAGGGGAAAATATTACTGCCGGCCCATCCTCGAACCACGACCTCTACAGGGAAGGAGCTGGGCTGCCCACCTGCAGGAGCGCCTGGAGTAGGTCGGAACGCGTGCTCAGACTCGGGCAATGCCTGGTACATACTCGAACTGTTGGTGTCGATGTCTCATCTTCCTGACTGTGGTCACTAGATATCACTCAGCTCGCAACCAGGAGTGGCCGGAGTCGGAGGGAAATAGAGCTCCCACTCAGGTCTGTACGTAGCAAGGCACTACTAGGTTCGTTTATGCTGTTGGGGACATGCTATGTAGTCCTAAATTCGGTCGCCATTTTTGGACTGGATTTGCTGCTGTGGCTTATGGTCCGTCCGGAGTCGGACTTGTTAACGGAGGGGGGTAGTCACAATTCCACCGGTACATATAATTATTGAGGGAAAAGAACCATGATATACGAGTGACACGATGAAAACCCCATGGCGAGTAAAACATGACCTTATTCCCTTGCGCATACAAATACCGTTCTCTGGCCACATTACCGTCTAGAACCGGCTCTCTTGGCCTTGCCCGGTCTTGACGCTGCCTTCTTTCTTCCGCTACCACCACTGGAGCCGAACGAGCCCCTGTTCTTCTTCTGCGAGAAGGCTCCGAGATCGCCGCTCGACATCGCGTCGTTGCTCTTGCTGTGCTTCTTCTTCCCGCCGAATCCGTATTTGCTGTCCCGCTTTTGCCTCTTGGCCCGAGACTTGTCGTCGCTGGTTCGGTCGCCTTTCTTGCGCTTCTCACGGCGCGGTACATCCTTGGTCTGCTCGTCGAGCGCAATATCGAACATGTCATCCTCCCTGGTGGTTTCGGCATCGGTACCGGCTCTCTCTGCGATTGAACACATATCAGCGCTGGTTCACAAGGCCCCGTGTTCTCCCCGGACTTACTCCGCTTAAGGATCTGAATCTTCTCCATGGACTTCTTCTTCTCCTTTTCTCTCTCCTGCAGCTTCGCCACCTGCACTTGCTTTCCGAACTTCTTGAGGTCGCGGAGCTTCCGAGCCTCCTGAGATCTCTTTTTCTGCTCGGCTTCCTCCAGCAACTTGCCCTTGACCTTGCCCATGTGCTCGTCGTCCTTCATCATCTCGGCGAAGTAATCGACGGGCCTCTCGAAGGGGATCTTCTCCTGCCTGAGGAGCTTGCGAGCGAGCTTGGCGGCCTCGAGCGCCTGCTTGTAGAAGGCGAGCTCGCGGTTTAGGTCGTCGTCGATACTGGGGAGCTTGATCGGCTCCGATGCGGTGAGAGATTGGTGCTCGACGAACGGGACGCCGGCAATTGGGACGGCGATACGGTTGCGGAGACTGGCCAATGCCGCATGGTTGTCGATGGTGAGCTTTTGGTGCGAGATTACGTCCTCGAGGTCGTCTTGATCAAGGATGTCCGAGAGGGGTAAGTCGTCTTCGTCTTCGTCCTCGTCGTCGCCCTCGTCCTCATTCTCTTCGTCCTCCTCGTCCTCGCCTCCACACTTCTCATCCTCCTCACTGTCGTCTTCTGTATCCTCGCCCTGGTCATCTTCCTCCTCAACCTCAACCTCGACCTCAACCGGCGCCTTTTTGGAGGGCATGGTTCTGCTGTTTGGCTTGACGGCTACTCCCTTCAATGTCGCAGGAACGGCAACGGAAGTATCGATAGCGTCAGGCGGCTCGTCGCTGTCCTCATCTTCCCTATCGCTGTTGTCCGCCGCCGCCGCCTCCTGCTTTCTCTTGGTCTTGTTTCCCGCCTTGCGAGCATCTGGCTTTCCGAGGTGACGGATGAGAGCGGTTTTCTACTTGCACATTAGGACACTTGCTAGAGCGCGCGTGAGGAGAGCGCACCAGTTTGCTTTTTCCCATGGCTGCGGTTGGGCGGTTGTTGTTTTCGAGAGACGCGGAGGGAGAGGTTTGGGTTTGTGCCAGCGTGAGTTTGGGTACAACTTTTTTGTGGAAACGCTATCCTATTCCAGCGAGCGAATTCTTGGCACTGGTTCCACCTCCCCACCAGCACTCACATCCTCCACCGCACACAGAACACATCACGGAAACCCACACCACTGCCCGTCTGCCATGTCCGTGCCGACTGCTCTCCGGCGATGTCTACTTCCCCTTCCACGTATGCGACCCACGGCTGCGAGGCGGTGGGCCTCCTACGACTCTCCCAAGACCCCGCCGGACAACACTTCCTCCGCTGCCACTCCTGCCGCTGCCACTCCTGCCGCTCGTGCTGCACCTAGCGCGATGAGCACCCTCGCCAGCTTCCTCGACAACCACAACGTGGTGCGCCCGGCCGCCGCACGGGATCCCGGCACGAACAGCTCTCCGACGACACCGCGCCGCGCCGCGCCCTTCTCCTTCTCGGGGCTGGACCTGCAGAGCCTCTCACAGCCGGTGGGAGTCGAGGAGGAATACTTCCTCAACATCTACTCGCACAAGCACAACACGCACATCACGTTTGCCAAACCGGACAAGGATGCGGTCGTGTCGCTCTCGACGGGCAACGTCGGCTTCCGCAAGGGCAACCGCGGCACGTACGACGCTGCGTACCAGCTCGCGGCCCACGTGTTCAAGCTCATCGAAGAGAAGAACATCGTGCCCCGCGGCGTCGAAGTGGTGTTCCGGGGCTTCGGACAGGGCAGGGAGGCGGTCTCCAAAGCGCTGCTGGGCCAGGAGGGGCGGTTGCTGCGACCGGTCCTGAAGAGGGTCAGTGACGCCACCAGACTCAAGTTCGGCGGGACGAGAAGCAAGAAGATGCGGAGATTGGGATGACTTTGGGACAGCTGGACGGGACTGTGGGACGCGGGAGCGTGGGGCTGTAAATACAATACATAGAAAGGCAGCCAAGGTCTCTCTCCGGCGCGTTGAAGCGAGGTGGACCGCCAGCGCGCATGGCATAGGCCGCCGCGGACTGTGACTGGGCATCGCGCGCCATGCGCGCGTTTTTTGCTGGCCTCGATGCTGCGTAGGCGGCTCTTTGCGCTGGGCGACGACGATTCGGGCTCTCTGCGCTGCGTGGTCCGCGACGCGCCGAGTGAGGCGCCGTGTACATACAGCGCCGTCCCATCCTCGCGAGGGCGCAGCACGCGGGGAAGCGCACGAGCGTCCAGCAAATCAGGAAGCGTGGTTCGCGCGTGCCTGCCAGCTCAGCTCGCTCGCTCCATCCGCCCATCCCTCCATCGTCCAGCCATCCGCATTCGCATCCCCAACCACCTCGCTCGCACGCTCGCCTCCCCCCGGGAATCCACGCACGACACCGCGCACTTGCCCGGTACAGCCGTCTGCCCACGGCCGATCCCCGGTCGCACTGAATCTGCGTCCGGACCAGCGCAAAGCGACAACGAACCGCCGCCAGCCATCCCGGCCAGGCCCCGCCTCCTGCGCCCATCCAAAACATCCCCCCCCCGGGTGCCTAGATATATCAGCAGCAGATCGCCAGCCCGCGCCCACTGCCAGAACTCGCTCGATCCCCCTAGCGCCTAACTATACGTGGCGCCCGCCCGACTGTCCGCCGTGTCCTCCGCATCCTCCGCCGCCCCCCGAATCACCACCGAACGCACGGAGAAAACACCCCTCCCACGATCTGATCGCGCGTTGCTCGCTTGCCTCCAGAATTTCGCCTCGATCCGCTGTCGCCAATCTCGTCCCAATCGCCGCCTCCGCTCGAAGAATTCAACCCCAGAAGCAGTCCCCCTCGGCGGATCCCATTCGCCGTCCGTAGCACGTAGCATCGCAGTCGAGGTGAGTCGCTATTCGCGCTGCGCGGTGCCCAGCAGTTTGCTCGTCGCTGCTCGTCGTCGGCCCGGCTTCTGCCCTGCCCGAGCCCCCCCCCCACGCAGCTCCAGCCCCTACATACCCCTGAGCCCCAGCCGCCCGTAAACAAAACACCACGCTCCGCCTCCTTCCCCCACCACTTCCGCTCGTCGCTGCCGTTTGCACGGCCCCGTCCATCCTCCATTGCTGACCTCCGCCGTCGACGCCCGCAGCCTTCCTCCGTCCAAACTACCCCTCTCTCTGCGCGTCGCAACCATGAGCAGCGAAACTAGGGAGATCATCCGGCGCGAAACGAGGAACATCGTCTCCTCTGGCGGGGGCCGCGCTGGCATCCGATCGCCGTCCTACATCCAGGTGAGTCGCCGCCGACGACGCGCCTTCTCGTGCTTTCTCCCGCCGCCGCCCGCTGACGATCGTCGCTGCGTTAGGTCTATCTGCGTGAGCTGCAGGAAAACCCTCTGTAACGACACCCCCCAATGCCCCGACAAAGCGGCGCCCCGGCTAACATGTTGCGCTGCAGGCGGACCAAAATGCTCACGTCCGGCTCCCTCTCGGCGCTGCAGGAGGTCATCGCTTCGTTCCTCGCTGGCGATCGCAACCGCCACGGCTCCTACTTCACGCCGCGCGTGCCGAAGATGGCCATCTACGGCTCGCTGATCTCGGCGCCGTTGGGCCACATCCTCGTCACCGCCCTCCAGAAGGCGTTCGCGGGGAAGACGTCGACCAAGGCCAAGATCATGCAGATTCTGGTCTCCAACCTGGTCGTGTCGCCGATCCAGAACACGGTCTACCTCGCGTGCATGGCGGTGATCGCCGGCGCGCGCACCCTCCACCAGATACAGGTCACCGTCAAGGCCGGGTTCCTGCCCGTCATGCGCGTCGCCTGGTGCACCAGCCCGATCGCGCTCATCGTGGCGCAGAAGTTCCTGCCGCCTCATGCTTGGGTGCCTTTCTTCAACCTGGTTGCATTCGTGATTGGCACCTACATCAACGCCTCCACGAAGAAGAAGAGGATCGCAGCCGTGAGGAAGAAGAAGGTGCGTGCGGAGACGACCGCCACTGCCCGCGTCGGGTATCAGAGGGTCGATATTGACAGCAAACAGCTCCACGACAAGAAGGACGAGAGGGAGTACTACGTTCGGAAGGACTAGATACGTTTCACGCCGACACGTACACAATAACAAAAAAAAAAAAATTCAATGCAACCATAATACTGCACAAGTCCTTGTCAACTCGTCCCTCTCACGTCTTATCCCCTTCTGATACCCCCCCAATACCGCACGCCCGGGGGATAGCATGTGCTGTATGTTGGTTGGTTTGTTATTGTCCAGCTGGGTGTCCTGCTGTATTACCTCATTTTATGTATGAAGTTTTCGTTTCTTTCCCATATATGTCGATGTCTTTTTTTCCTCCTCTGCTTTTCCCGTGTTGTATGTGTGGTGGTGGTGTGGTTTTGGCGGGCCGTGGATAAGGGGTATCTAGTAGTTTGGTCGCTTCCATCATGGTGGTGGCGCAGCAGGGAGCAGGAGGGTGGTTTGCCAAGTGGTATGGGTGTGGAGGGAACGAACGAAGAATTGTACGAGAAAAGAAATACGATGAAACTAACGATCTCATTCCGCACAACCCAACAAGCACTGACCATTGACCATATCGAACCGGGCAACTCCAGAACGCCCAGTCCCCTACCTCGCGACGCCAGCTGTCTCCTCCGACCCGGCCGTCTACTTGACATTCTCGATGGGCTTCTGCACGGTCGCAAGCACGAGAGCCTCCTCCAGGTCTTCCTGCATCTTCTCGTTGAGGACCTCCCAATTGCCCTGCCGCCCATGGTCAGTCTCGCTCACGTTCGTCTCTCCAGCCCCCTCTCCACCCATACATACCCGCCTGCTCTGGGCGACCCGGGCCCGGACGAAGCTGTCCTCCCTTTTGGCGGCCAGCTTCTCGGTGGCGGCCTCGGCGCGCTCGAGGGCCTTGGCCTTGCGCTCCTTCTGCTGGCGGCTGAGCTGCTTCTTGCTCTTCTTCTTCGTCACGCCGTTGCCGCCGCCGTCCGTCGTCGTGCGCATCTGCAGGACGGCGACCTTCTGCTGCGGCGGCGGCGACGCTGGCCGCGAAATGCCGCGCAGGTCCAGCGGCGGCGGTGTTGCTGCACGCTTCGAAGCGCGCGTGCGCGTGCGCGGCGCTGCTGCTGGGCGGGATTTGGCCATTGGGGTTGAGCGGAGAAGATTTCGGTCGTAGCGGAGGGCGTGGTTGACGGGGAAAAAAAAAACCGTCGAGTGGGTTGGACTCGGTTGGCGCCGTTAGATAGCTGACATGTACACACGTTATTTAGAGAGCGAGCTCGGATCATGCACGAGCACTCGGAGAGCCCTTCACGAACTGTATGATGAAACCTGGGAGGGAAAGTTTTTGTTTTTTTTGCAGTCGTTTCTACCATTTCCACCTCTGGGCGTCTGTGCTGCTACTGCGCACATAAGGTTCCTTCTATGCGTGCCCGCTGGGAGCCGGATCCGGATTTGCAAGCTTTTGTCGTCCTCGACCCTTTCAAGGCATACCTGCACTTTGGCTCACACAGCTCCACTCCACTCCACTCTCCCTTTCCACGCAGAAACACTACCTACCCACCCGTCTCCTCCTCCTCCTCCTCCTCCTCCTCCTCCTCCTCCTCCTCCTCCTCCTCCTCCTCCTCCTCTTTCCCCACCCACCATCCACCATCCACCTCGCCGACCATGTCCACCTCGCCCACACTACCGCTGCAGAGCGCACCAGCAGCACCATTTGCTTCCCCCATCACGACCGCCACGACGACCATCTCCACGCCCAGCCCGACCACCACCACCGCCACCGCCACGCCAACCACCCCGGAAGAGCACCCGGACCCCGAGCTCGACCGCCAGCTCGCGATTGCGATCGCGAACCAGTTCTCGCCCGCTCCGGCCCCCTTACCTCCCTTCACCCCCGCCGCTGCCGCCGCCGCTGCCGCTGCTGCCGTGGCGAGGAGGATGTGCACGCACTCGAACGTGGGGCGCATTCACGACGGCCGCGTGCGCTGCCACCACTGCGGCAAGGTGCACTGGTTCGGCTGGGTGTATTCGTGCCAGAGCTGCGGCTACCGTGCGTGCCACAACTGTCGGCCCAAGTTCGGCGAACGGTGCTGGCTGAGCTTCGGCGTGCTCGGATAGCGGGGGGGGGGGGGTTCTTGCTGCTCTTTTGGCTCGACGTTGGCGGTCGGCCCGGCTTTGGAGGCGTTGGAGACGGTTGTTTTTCTTTTTTTCTTTTTCTGTGCCTGCCCATCCGCTTAATCCGCCCACTATCCATCACTGCGACTTTGCCGCTGCTCGTCGCTTAAGTTGTGTGTATGATACCTAGTTGCTGTTGAGACGGCGGTTGATGGTTGGGTCGCGGCCGTTGAAGTTGGTGGAACGGCCGGTCTGCCCGTTGGTCGTCGTTGTCTGTCTGTCCGTCTGTCTGTCTATTCGCTCGCTGCTGAACATAATGCTGTCTTGTGGCACGTCGCGCAATCCACCGAGGAGCGAAAGGAAAGGTTCACGTTGCGTGCCAAGTGTGACAACGCATTCGGGCCAGCAGTGGCGTCATCCCGCTTTCCCGCAGGTCTGCGCCGCTTACTTCTAATTAAATGATATAAGCTGCTGGGGCCCCGTGGCGCGTCCGAACCAGTTCTCTAACAACCTGAATTTCTGCATACCGACTGCGCAGTGGCTCGTGATGGGAGCGGGCGGTGTCCGACATGCGTGGGAACAGAACAACGGACCAACGGCTGTCCATGTCATGCTCGTTCGCTCGCGAGAGGCGGCGGCCCGGGGGGGGGGGGGGGGTCTGTGGACGTCCGCGGCGAGCGAGAGTCGGTGAGCGAGTGATAGCGCGTATTCACACGGCATGCTAGCCCGCTTGAATTGCCCCAGCCGGGCGCCGCCATCCATCTGTTCGTGTTCGTGTCCTGCCTAACACCCCCAGGTGAGCAGGTCCGCGGCTGCGGCTACCCAGGGTGAGTCTCCGCACCTCCACCTTTCCACTCGGGTCTTGTACAGGCTGATAGATGCGAAATAAACTTGATGTCCCCCCCCCTTTCCACTCGGGATGGTGGTGTGTGAGATAGGGTAGAGAGTATGAGGGTACATACATATTCGAATGTGAGACGCTAAGAGCAAATTAAAACGACGCCAAGGGCTAGAATTTCTTCCCCCGCTATTTACCGGACCGAATCTGTCCTTCAACCATCCCCTCACTGCTGTGTTGAAATAGGAGTCGGATCTTCAGCGCAGTCCACCATTAGTAGAGAAAGTTTCCCTGAGTCCAGCGCAACTATTGTAACCCCCACGTCTTGTGTGGTCGTTGAGAGCATCGTGGTTGTGAGTGGGTCACGTGACTCATTTACACGACAAATTGCGAGTGAAACATGATGACAGTCATGCCAGCAAAGTCTCGCAACGGGCGCGCTTGTCGTCAAAAATGTGAAGCGCAATTCAGCGCAGCAGATAGAAGCACGGAAACTACGAAAAGATTCTGTGGCTGCACTAGGTCACGGGCGTGTCCATGGGGTCTACATATGTCTATGTAGTGTCCGGCGACTGCCAATGGACGACAGATTTTGTAGTTCTCGAACGAGCGTTGGAAGGTTAACCGCCGCGACGATTGCCGACGAAGAGTTTTGCCACGTGAAGCTCCTCCTTATTTCACTGTGCCTGTTCGAGCGCATCTTCAGCGTCCCTCTTCAATCCTTCTTCCGATCTGATGCATCGCACTCGTATGCATCTTGACTTTCCAGTGAAAGCATCTCCCGGTCCTCCCGTTGTCCCGTGGGCGTCAAGTTCCTTGGCCTCGCATTGCATCTGAAAACCCTCGCCGTTGCTGGCCTGGCGAGCGTGATGGTTGTTTTTTTTTTTTTTTTTTTTTTTTTTTTTTTTAAGTAATGGTTTTGGAACTATGTATTTAA
>Ga0307516_10010185_pt1 | contig 10374 bp, 10 predicted proteins | sample 19_EM_MG_FD_203310 | JGI IMG/M metagenome (GOLD analysis project Ga0307516, IMG submission 203310) | Populus trichocarpa ectomycorrhiza microbial communities from riparian zone in the Pacific Northwest, United States - 19_EM | ecosystem: Host-associated > Plants > Roots > Unclassified | place...
CTACTGTTAATGCAACTGAAATCTGATTCTTTTATTTCCATAAATTGAAAGTTTTATTAATTTCAGGGCTTCAAATGGTCCATCACTTTACTGGAGTTCGTGGTCTTTCCTCAGCTGCTTTAAGATAACAGCAAATGACCTAATATGACACCATTTTATACTGCGGAAACAAAGAGGTTGCTTTTGCGTGCAAGGACACATCGCACTGCTGTTCTGTTTCAGAGCTTCAAACTCCGTGGCCTCTAACCATTTTGTTTTTTGGTGGGGTGGATTATGGGGAGTCTTACTGCGATGCCCTAGGTTAGATTTTTCCGTATATTTATAATTAACAAAGAGCTGTGTCATGTGTTGCTGCGATTGAACTGTCTTTAATCATCTCATCCCAACAGCTTCTTTTGGGTTGTACTTATTTCAGCCTTTGATTCGTTTGAACCTAAAACTTTACGGCATGAAGTTCGCCAGCATGTCATAATCGTGCATCTTGTAGACGTGTTTTTCGATAATGTGGCCATAAACCATAATAATGCAGTTAGGTTTTCTGATTTTCAATTCTCCGAGATTTTTAATGAAATCATCGGGGCTTTGGTCCCTAAGCTTCTAAAACTATATAACAGTACCTGAGGTTTTACGCTATGTGACGACTCTAGCGTTTATGTTTCTTCAGTCTGATGGACTAATGTGTCGGTTTTGGAAGCTTGAAGACCATGGGGACATAGCCTTGCAAACTTTAAGGACATAAAAATATTGCGAAGTGGTTGATGCATAGCTCGTAATTGAACTGCCTATCTACAAGCACAGAGGGCAAGTTTCCGAAATGAGGAGCTCTCCAATGGTGTACAATTTCAGAAGTAGGGGCATAAGCAAAGCATCATCACTTATTGAAAGTCACTAGACTGGATATCGAGGAGGTTTTAGAAAAACCAATATGGAACGATTTAACGTTGTCAGACCGGTAAGCTCGGGGAAACCCGCATATCCATTTATGTTTGCCTCGTACAAACTTCATTTGTGCCTTCGAATTTCAAGCGTCCTTGTTTAGCTCCCCCTGGTGCTCTCAAATTGTGTTGATGTTGTTCTTGTGTTTCATGGTAAGATTGACGAGTGCAGGCTATAGCCACATCAACCATCGTCAACACCAGTCAAGTGGAAATATGGACCGAGTGAATCCGGATTCCAATTCTCCGTTTTGATTCAGTAACGAAATGGGCATTGCGGATTAAAAAATGATCCTCGCGGGGCTATTTTCTGCGTTCGGATCTTGGTGTGTGACATTTGGCTGTTGTTTCTTATTTTTTTTCTGTTTTAATAAAAAAAAATATCCCAGTATTCTTATTTCGAGCTATTATTCTACGGTTCCACCTTTTACTTTCTAAGAAGTTCTAAATCTTTACTGTTTGTTCGTTTTGTAAATAAAATGATTGTTCACGTAGAATAATAATACATCTAGCAAAGAATATTATATTTTTTACACTCACGAGTATTTGGTATGATTCTCATTGCATCTAGAATTATTCACGGTCCGGGGTTTGGTTTGGGCCCTAAAAACCATCCAAACCGAGACATGCTAATTTTAAAGAATAGAAATTAGAACTAAAATTGATTCAAACTAAATTGGTTTTTCATCCCGATTTGGTGTTTTCAGTTAATTTTTTTTTGTTTACTCGATTTTTTCAGTTGATTGGTTTCTTTTGAATACATCTAATTTTATCTGTATTGAAATCATACTTTTTAAACCCAAATGAAACAAATCCTGATCACAGTTTAGAGATCAAGAGGGTTAACTCGGGTCACAAGTTTTTGCCACCTTCTAAACAATACAACAGGTTTTTTCTGAGTTATATATATAAACAGTGAAACATTTAGTGATTTCTAGGTGTAACGTGTTTTATATAATATATTTGTAGTCATGAAATATGAATATATATATATATATATATATATATATATATATATATATATTAAAATTAAACAAATTGAGATGTTCAGCAACATACATGCCCTTACTCTACATAAAAATCTTAGATTTAAGATGTATAATTTAATTTTTTCTTAGTGCTCATTAAATGCATATAACAATGTCTAGAAAAATGAAAAGAAAAGGAGAAAAAAAAATAATTGTTTTTTTAATGAATTTATCAAGCAAATGACTCCTTATCAATAGAAGTGTTTGTAATTGATTTTTTCTTATTTTTTCAATTATAAATTTTTATAATTAATTAAAATATCAGAAGAGATTTTATAAGACTATCCACAGCAATACATAGTAAGACTCTGATACATGACAAAAACTAAGTATGATAGGATAAATTAAAGGTAGAAATAAATAAAGTGTGGTGGCCTTAATTTGTGCTTTAAATTGAATGAAACCCAGATGGCTTTTTCGATCAAAGGAAAAATATGTGGATCGATGGTCTAAGGATTGAAGAGATCCACAGAAATTCTTTGATTAGATAGATTCATGAGGACTTGCAAGTGATCAAGACGTGATCATGTTTACTTGTTCCAGCTCCAGAACCAGACTTTCCAGTGCGTAATCATGTTGAAAGCTACTGGCACTTGCTAGCAATTTGCAACAAAATCATACTGGTAAACTTCCAAGTAAAAGACATGTTTATCGTTTATCGGCAAATTAAAATTATTAAAAAATGTCTTTTTAATAAAAAAATAATTTAAATAACATTTTATTGAATAACAAAACACACTTCTTGGCTAGTCGCTCGCTCTCAAGCTCTTGATTTGCTTTTTAAGTCATCGGTTCGAGTTTTATAAATTTCGGGGCCACTGGAGGTTTATATGATTGTTAATTTCAGGACCCGTAAAATTAATCGAGGTACATGCAAGCTGACCCGGACAATCATATTAAAAATAAAAAATTGATCGCTTGCAATTTGTGAATCAATGATGTTTATAATTAAGAAAATATATATATGGTTTGAGGTAGAATATATCTTTTTATATATAGTTTAAGTGAAACCCTGCTCATTATATGATTAAGTATCAACACTAAACAAGATTAGCAGGATCTTAACTTATCTCCAAAGAATAAATTTGTCACCAAAATCTTACCTAACTATCATCCATGTGAAAGATATAGTACTACTTTAATTGTTATCGAAGAGTATTGATCTTCAAGAGACTGGCTTGTGTGCTTGGATACGAGTGGCATCGTACGCAATAGGGTTGAGGTAGAATCTCCTTTGATATTTCAAGGGAAGGTGGCTACTTGTCAGTGTGATTTTACCTGGATTATGATGTATTTTAAAAGTATATTTAACATGAAAAAATATTAAATTAATATTTTTTTAATATTTTAAAACATTATGCAAATATAAACATAGGGTCAATTCTGTTGTGCCAAAAAAGAAAAAAGAAAAAAAGACAGCAATCTTATCTAGTTATCTAAGGGGATCAAAAGATTGTAGATTTCTTCAAGTCTCTATCTCTCTCAAGGGCTTGGAAGTTATTATATCCATGAAGATCACGCCTAGGGAGGGCCATTGGTTGGAACTTGGAAAAAAAAATGTGAGTTTTCTGAGGTTTGAAGCTGATGTGACTCTACAGAGCAAGAGAGGGTCGATTTATCCGCATTGCTTGGTAGGGCACACGGCACAAATTGGAACGTCCACTTAGGATGCCAAGTGGACCCCATGAGACACTTATCCATTTGTGTTGAAAAGATGACATTATATATGCAGAAAGATCAGAGGATGTGAATCAATGAGGAAGAGAGTTGCGGAGAAAATCCCCACAAAAAGAGATTTTTTTATATATATAAAGTAGTAGTAGTGCAAGAGTGAAGCTTCCTTCCTTCTTTTCTTTCTCTTTTTCAAAGTGATGAAGGCACATGGGCGGCACAATCAGTGCCGTCTAGTCTAGGAGGGATTATGTATATATCTGTGTCTGCTCTCTTACTCTCTCCAAGATCTTATCCAAGTCTTTCTTGCAAGCTAGCTAGCTAGGTGGTTGTTGATAGAGTTACTTGGGGAGGTAGTTTTGTACTTCAACTGGTCAGGAAATAAGATAATGGACAGTAACAAGCAAGGGGCTTGTTTTTCTTCTTCTTCTTCTTCATTCACAGCCGATCTTTTTGGCACCACTGAATCAGCACCAGTATCTTCAGCTGGGATTTTTGCTTCTATGTTTCCACCTCCGTCTACGGTATACTCTGACACTAGTTATATATTCCATCCTCATGTCCTTTGTATGGTTTTTCTTTTGTTAATGTTATCTTGGCCAGAACTTAAATTTCTTGTGTAGAAAGCTGTGCTACTTTTGAATGTAACTATGTTGTTTAATTATGGATACTTTTGAAGTTTGTATTTATATGCCACACTTCATGCTGTTACGTGGGTTGACTTCATTTAATAACTGGGAAAAGAACTGTAAAAATGAAGGGAAGGAAGGTTTATATTTGTCAAACTTGGAATTCTTATCTGATTTTATTCTTAGTTTAATGGCTTCTTAATGTAAAAGACTTTTCTTAAATATAGATATAAACTATTTCATCTTGAATGGAAGTATGAAGATCAACTTTTTCACTAGCCTCTGCTTTATATAGAGCATCTTCATATTTGTTGGTATCTATGCTTATAGATAGATGGATGCTAGCCCTAAGTTTGCTTAAACTTGTGTGAACACCTCCGTCAGAATTCGGGCCACCGTCTAACTTGTTTTCAGGATTCAGGTTGTAGGGAGGAAGTCTTCAGGCTCTGAGGTGATAGGATCTTGGCAAAAACAGTCCTATGGAAATCAAGCGTGGTACCCCAAACAAGGATCTCCAGGTTTGTGATTAGCTCTTGTTATATCTGACTATATTTCTCTTTAAGAACTTCCATTGAGTTTAGAAGAACTTGTTCTGTCCTAATGCTCCCTGCATGTAAGACCTTTTTTCACTCCCAGACAATGCTCTTGAACTGGTCAAGTGCTTGTTGGTGCATATAGAGTTTTCATTAATTCTGTTCTATTTAAAAGAAAGGCTAATTTCCTGATAATCTGTCTGTTTCCTAATAATAAATTAGCCAATAGCCAGGCTGCAAGCTATAGCATGCCAGACAAGGACAGAAATTCAGTTATCCAGGAAGAAAGAGTGGAACCATGTCATCTAAGTTCATCCCTTTACTACGGTGGACAAGAAAACTACTCTCAATCCCCAAGTACTCAAATGGCTGGATCATATCCCATAGTGAGTCTTTGATTAGTTGATGACTAATTCAAAACACTATGTTGTGATATTTTCAGCATGATAAAAGTAATGAGATAATACATCAAAGTAAATGTACTAATGTACTTTGTGAATGAATTAGTTCAAGAAAGATGGGGGAGAAGATGATCCTAACGGCAGCAACCCTCACAGTGCTTCCAGAGGAAATTGGTGGCAAGGTATTATGCTGCAGAAGGGCCTAGAAGTTTACTAACTGAAGCTGCTGTTATAGACTATAATTTACAGTTCTGATGTGCTTTTCTGCAGGTTCGCTTTATTATTAGGACCGTGCTTTCCTTGGCAAATGAACTCTCCACCTATTTTTTAAGGTACATCAATTCACTGCACTGCACTCCACTCCACATGGAATTACTATAGTTGTAGGCATTAGTAAGTGTTTTCTCTTTTGTTGTTTCAACACTTAATTCTGCAGAATTTTAACAGATAGTTATAAGCCTCTTTCACTTTTGGCAATTCAGATAAAAGTTGTTTCATTTCCTCTTGAAGCAGAAGCATGTTTCTTAAAAATATTTGATAGTACAGCAAATGTGCACATAATACAATGATTGTGGTGGTTGTATTTTTCCAATACCCCCATTTATCCACAAGGAGGGAGCGTGGTGATGATTAAAGTATTAAACTAAATCAGCTAAAGAGATGTGATCAGACTTGCAGATAGAGAAATCGTGCTCTGAGTTGAGAAACTATAAATGAACTTTCTTCGTGGTTGTTTATCTAATTTATTGTTTTATCTTGTTTATTTTGCAGGAATTCATGAAGCCTATGTGATAATTATGAAAGACATGTGTAATAATTAGGTAGCTGACATGGAAAGATACTGTCAGCTATTTGTAATGGTTTTTAACAAGGGCCAAAACCATCATGAATTCATGTTACATGATTTCGATAGTTGCAGTGTCAATAATGTTCAGGAAGCTGCACAACACTCGCTACCAGTTTCTGCTCTTACCTAGGCTGTTCAATAAGGTTCAAATGCATTGCATTGAATTTTAGCGTCTTGATATCCAACTCTTAGTTTGTCAAGTTTATGCGTCATTAATGATGTTTGTAGAAATATATGAAAGGTAAACACAATAAATAAGCTCTCAATCTTCTTATAATTGGATACGCTGAAATTTACAGCTTTGAACCATCAATTTCACATAAGTACATTATAAATTGCTCCATGCTCCATTAGATAAATCATTCGGAAGTACTTACTGCTAGTGACACTCCTTTTAAATTCTCTAAAAATGAAGAAGATAAAGCTATTCCAGTGCCAAAATTGTCAATCAAGTTGTCAGGCAAAAACTTTTAGTTCGTACAGATGTGAGGGTATCACAGTTGCATACAGAAAATAACCTCTCTTAGCTTTGGGTTGCGAAGTTCATTTGTAAAGGCATAGTTCTGCAGCAACTGCAAGAATAGGTACCTTGTGAATTGTGATGAGGCCATGTGGTCTTTGATTTGTCTATGCTCGAGGCTTATGTAAATCTGCAAATTCAAAAACAATAGAAAATTGTGAGGGAACAAAAAAGACAGGAACGAGTATCAGTAGCAAATCACAAGCCAATTTATCTTCATGAAATCATCGGCAATGAGCAATTACAGTGCTTAGGAATTGTCACAGAAACTTTTGGCTTTGCTGCAGCTTTTTTGGATGTTTAGAAAGCATAAATAATGTAGTATGCTTTTTGTCCTGCTTTCTTCTTAAGGATTTATCCTCTTCGCTCCCTGAGTACGAACCAGCATCACCTTGAACGAAAAAAAGAAGGAATCTTCTTTTGATTATTGCATTATCAGGTCTCTCAAAAATTGAATTTGAAATGATGCTGCTATCTTAATTGAATGGAGATTGGTATTGACAATAATCCTCTCTTTTGCTATTGTCGTTTGATATGCAAAGGAATAGCCTTTCATAAGCAGCTGCCATTTTCGTGGCAGTGAACAATTGCAACCCTCTCTGCCTAGAAGCTTGGCCTTTCATCTCCAGAACTCTTCTGCCATCTTCCCAGACCCTATAAAGTGCATTTTTCAATGAAACTACCATAGGTGAAAATGTATAACCTATTTCTGTGCTAACAATCACAGATCCAGTAATGCTGGCTACCCTTGTGGACATCACTGACTTACCAGAAAGCATTGCTTCTAATAAAGTATGATCCAATCCCTGTGCTCGAAGAGTTGGGTTTACAAAAATATCTATTGCATTATAGAAGCTCGCCAGCTGAGCTTGTTCCAATGGTCCCAAAACTAGTGTATTGGTCCCAAGATCTCTGTATCTATCACCCCAAGGACCATCTCCAGCAATCAGAACAATGGTGTTTTCACGAAACGTACCATTTTCCACAAGCATCTGCTTCAGAGCTTCAAACATTAAGGGGTGTCCTTTATCCTTCACTAGCCTCCCTGCCATGCCTAAAACCAAAGATCTACTCTTTGCAACCCCAAATTTCTGCTTAAATGCCTCACCTTTAGAAGGATCTGGCTTGAAAATCTCCTCATCCACACCATTGAGAATAACATGAACTCGTTCTTCTGGGATCATATAAATCCTTCTCAGTATATCTCCAGCATGATCACTAGTAGCGACATGGTTGGCGTAGTGTGGAAAAAACCTGACCTCTTCAACAACCTTGGTAATTCTTTCAGTCAACGCATATGCTTGTTGTTCATCAGGATTCCGAAGAAGTTCTTGAATGATGTCAGTATGAATGGTTTCATATGCAATCCCATGCCAAGTAACCGCTAAGTTGGTGAGGTTCCGTGACCGAGTATGCAACAGCCCAACACTTTCAGTGTGGACTATGTCAAAGGCTTTCCCAGTTGAGTTTTGAGTTTGAAATTGCTTCCAGACAATAGCTTGGTCCAGATAACCAGCAGCTGTTGGTTTTGAGAGGTGGAAATATAAGTTGCTCATCGGATACCTAGGGAAGGAGGAGTTGGAAGGAGAAGTGGTGAAAATGTGAAGCTCATGCCCTCTTTTGGCAAGAGCAAGATGAAGGGTCAGGGCATGCCGCTCAAGTCCACCTGCAAGAGATCTATGGGGCCATTTCTTGACAAAGAGTGCGATCTTAAGATATTTTGAAGGTAGTTTTGATGGAAATGAAAGATGATTCCATGCCGAAGGGAAAGAAAGGAGATTAATGGGTTGGTTTTCCTTCTGCGATATCATTTGGTTACTGTAGCGGTATGAGCTAGAGCATTGAAACCAAAAGAGGAATGAGACAAATGAGAAAGCAGATAGCAGTGCGATGATGAAACAGAGACAACGAAAACTGAAGATAGTAGCCATGGAAATGTCAAATGTGAGTTTTGATGCTACTGAACCTTTTTTCTTCAGGAAACTAACATAAGTAATAGGCACAGCATCGATTTAAAACATGAAAGCAGTTATGAGATGAGGAACCAAAAGGAAGGATCAATGCAAACATAACCAAGAAACTGACAAAAAAGCATTTTTTTAGTGTCAAAACCAGTTCTTGAATTGAATTGAAAGGCACCTGCACATGGGTTCTATCAGGAGTAGTACAAGAGATGCAAATCCCAGAACCCATCCATTTCAGAGAATTGTTTATGGGTTATTTCAAAGGAAGAAAAATTTTGGTTAAGCAATCACAACATGGATTGGCTACAGAGATTAAATTAGCCTGCATTGATTTCCTCAACTCGTTACTATATTGCAATAAAACAAATTTCACGCCATTGTCACTGCCAACTCCCTGAAACATGGCAACTTTATACAAGCGACAGCAAGAAGCATTCCCAATACAAAATGCAATTAAAAACTGTGAAATCCAACAATACAATGTACCTAAACCATTAAATCACATCTAATAGCAGAACTGAGGACGGTACAATACTGCTTGTCGATCGTAGAAAGTCAAGTCACTGTTTTCAGGTTAAACTAAAGACAGTTTCTTAGGAAACGTCATATAAGGAGCGCTTAAGTGTGACAAATTGCAAATTTTATATCTTTCTACTCCACCAATTCCAAGTTAAGTATAAATGGATTAAGATACACACTCAATCAACAAAAGTAAGCATCTTTCACTCAATTTTTTTAATCAAAGATTCTCAATTTTTATTTACTAGTTCACTTTCCAAGAGACCAATATAGGTCCATCTCACAACTTTTACAATGTATTGGAAACAATTCATTGACAGCAAGATCAAAGAAAACAATATATATTCACATAGTAGCTAGCTAATTAATTCTTCAAATCTCCCTAAGCTAGCGCGCAAACGCATAAAGCATAAGAAAAACATATATTACCGAAGCCGAAGGGACCAAAATAACCAGAGGAGTAACCGCAGCAAATGTATGCAAACTCCCACAGCCCAGAACCCCCAACTTTATTTGCACCAAGTCCACCAAAGCCATCATCAAGAACCCGCATCCAAAAACCGACCCAAACCCAGAAACCAAAGTCCCAGCCCGTAAAGCCACCAAGTTAACACGAGCCAGGGGCGCACTACGCACCACCCCATCAGAATCATCATCTTTGTTAGTATCAAAAATCTTGATGGTTTGCTTGACAGCCAAAGCAATGAGACTGGAGAAGAGAAAGGAGCTGAAAGAATAGACGTGAAAAGCAATGAGATCCTCGACGATGGAAGAAGAGGCGATGCAGGAAGTATCAGTGATAAGGGTGGTTGTGGGGTCAGGTGCCGTGGGGTACCATGCAAGACCAAGAAAGAGTGCTAAGGTGAATAAGGAATTTACATTGACGATACCATCTAAGGCCATTATGTGGATTCTGGTGGTTGTAATTGTATGATTGTTACGTGACATTTGCGGAGAGGACGGAGGAATAGTGGTGGTGGTGGACCTGCTGGTGGTGTTGGAGGAGGAAATACAATGCAAAGAGCATGTATTTGTGTATATAGAAGAAGGATCGTTGAAGATAGGAAGTTAGGGATATCGTATAATGTTGCCTTGTTTGTGATAGCGTGTCTTTTCCGGCAAGGCAAGGGAATGATCGAACCGTGAAGATTTTGGAGTGTTGAGTGAAGAAACCAAAAGGCCACAACACGCTTTCATTGTTAAGACACAGTTGTACTTTCACTGTGTGGTTGATGATGCTTCAGTGCCTTTTCAACGACATGCCGTTTAGTGCTCGTGTAGTGTATCCATACATAAAAACGACTTCCAGCCTGTTTGTTCTAGTGGT
>Ga0307516_10010186_pt1 | contig 10374 bp, 7 predicted proteins | sample 19_EM_MG_FD_203310 | JGI IMG/M metagenome (GOLD analysis project Ga0307516, IMG submission 203310) | Populus trichocarpa ectomycorrhiza microbial communities from riparian zone in the Pacific Northwest, United States - 19_EM | ecosystem: Host-associated > Plants > Roots > Unclassified | place...
TTACTGGCTACGCTTCAATCTTGAAGACCTCCAGGTTCTTGAAACCTGCGCAGCAGATTTTGGACGATATTTGTGGTATGATTAATTGTGCGAATGCAAACTTTCCTTTGGATGGTTTGAACGAAAGTGAAATTACGAGAGAAAAAAATGCTTTTTTAAGTGATCGGGTAGAGCATCAATGCAAGAATTCAAAGCTAATATTGATGCTGGATGAGGTAAATTTGTTTCACCCTTTAGTACTCTGTATCGTTTCTTTATTTATCTTTTCTTTGGCAGGTTTCGCTGCAGAGCTTAGCTTAATGAACAGAAATTAAAAAAAATCTCAGATTCAAATTCATATAACAATTAATCAAAGATTAGCCAAAACTTTCTCTGCTTTCTATACTATCTGTTTATTCAGGAAATATGTTTTGGAGAATCCTCTTTAATTATGTGTATTTCTGTTTGAAAATCATCTAGACTCCCATATTAGCTCGGCTCACTACGTTCTCGTGGTGAAGTTTAATTATTGATTTAACATTTTCTAAAAGAATTAAAAGTTTTAATAAACTGGAGATTACAGACCTAGAAAGATTTAACAATAGTAGATGCCAGAAAATATCAATTTTATGTGCATGACCCATGTGAGAATTATTATAAATAAATAACAAAAAGTTGCCCGTGAATTGTCTATAGTAGTACACTATTCATTTCATGGTAAGATAGTAGTTAGTCACTAGTCAGGTAAATAGGCTGTGCATTTTTTGATTTTATATTTTGAATCCTCTTTATATCGAGGACATTTATGAGGTTAAATAATTATTAATTTTTGGAGAATAGAGTCTAAATCCAGCTATTAATCTAATCTGGATCAAGATAATGAAATGGAGGATGCTTGGGAATATTGCATTGGTGTTACTGTCATCTCTAATTGACTGAGTGAATGATTTGATTGTTGCTGTCAAGGAATCAGTATCTCGGGAAAAGATATTTGAAGTAGTCATGGAAAAAAGATGTCTTGTCTTGTCACATTGAATCAAGTTACTGTTTCTTTCTTGTTCTGTTTTGCATGCTTTATTTCCTTTCAGATTTCTGTTCTGCTATCTTTTCTTCTTTAACTGGAATTACTGCACATGGACCAAAATGAGGCATATTGGACAATTAAGCTGAAACTACAAAAGACCACCACATTGTCATGGCTTTGATAATGGGAAAAGTGTTCTTTATAGGAAGAATCTGGTCTTTCACCATATGCTAGTATGGAGAAAATGGTTTCAAATCGTCCATTTCTTATTTAGGGGGCATGGCAATCGATTTTTTCATACAATATAATTACTGCTGTTGGTTTTCCCCGACTCGATCCTCTTGCAAATAAATTCGAGAGAGAGTTTTGTTTTGTTTTTGAACCATAAAAATACTAATTGAGGGACAATTAATAGAATTGATGGTTTGCTTAGTGAATATATATATATATATTTGAACCAATTTGTTTAGTGATTTGAAACTGCTTTTTGTTTTTTTTTCTTTGAAGTTAAAAGCAGAAGGTTTTAATACTGCATTTTGAATCACCACAGTAGCGCCTGGAGAATTTTAAGATGAATCTTTGAGAGTGGCATAGATGTGATCACAGATAAAATTAAACGAATGATGCTGCCATCTCGGCCCCAGTTGATCAAAACTTAAATGATAGTAACAGCTTCTGGGACGGGATGGTTATGCTGCATAATCACGTGTACTTCTTACTGTGAAGTTCTCAGATGTTATCCATTAGCTAATGGCTCTGCTTTATTTTTCCTTTGAATGTAACTACCACCTAACAATCTTTATGAATTTCAGATTTGGACTTAATTTGGCTCCTTTTCAATCTCCATTAGGTATACAGGAGATACAAACTATATTGCCAACACATGCAGTCAGTTGTTGCATCATTTGAAACTGTTGCTGGTCTTGGAAATGCAGCTCCTTATGTTTGTTATGCGACCAAAATTGTTTTGAAGCATTTTAATAGCTTGAAGAATGCCCTTTTGGATAAAATTCAGTTCACAGGAAAAAACTTTGATGATAGCAGTGTCACTAAGGAAAAAAATCCTAGACATGGAACAACTGAACGAGGCCTTAGAAACCAAAATCCAACTCTGAACTTGAACTTCATTCAACATCCTGTTTGGCGATCTCAAAGAGGACTTCCTGATCATGCTGTAGCTGTGCTTAAGACATGGTTGTTTGAACACTTTCTACACCCGTAAGTGTTTGAAGAACTCCAGGAGCTCTTTACTATGCAAGAATCTTAACTTCTAAATACTGATGTTTATTTAACTGGTTTTTAAACTTTCCAGCTACCCTACAGACTCGGAAAAGCAAGCCTTGGCTCAGCAGACAGGTCTATCAAGGACTCAGGTGTGCCTTTTCCACTTCATATCTTGTTTTTTTAACATTGTTCTAATGACTGGATTTTTACACCCTGAGAATTATTGTCAACGGACGTGCCTTAAAGGATGTCTATGTTTATGCATAAATGTTTATTTTAAGCTGGATGGGTGTTCATATGACCGCCTATTTCTTGTCATGGGCTGTTCTGTGGTAACAAGAATCAACCTAAAAGACAACAATGTTAGTTAATATAGCTTCAATCTCTGTCCATGCAGGTTTCTAATTGGTTTATAAACGCAAGAGTTAGACTTTGGAAGCCAATGGTGGAAGAAGTACACATGCTTGAATCACAGCAAACTCAAGCACCATTTGACACGGTCAGTCAGAGTGCCAACATTGCATCTGATTTGCCTCTTGAGAAACAGCCCCGATCAACTCAACACCAGAACGCATACCAAACTAAACGCCTCCGAAATGAACTTCCTGATGTATCTAAGCAGAGACAGGAGCCAAGAAATATTTGTGTCAACAATTTGTCAGGTAATTACCACTCTGCTGGTGTTAGTGGAAGCAAAGGTGTTTCATTGGCATTGGGTCTTCCACAGAATAATCGCACTGATCAATCGTGGCCTCTCCCTATGAGCATACCTCACCATGTCAACCTGGAAATGATTAGCATGATGGATTCAGCTCCAGGAACAGGTTTTGAACTACAAAAGCAGCATTTTGGGAAAGACTAGAGGACTCAGATGCTGCATCGGCCGCAAGCTGAAGTTTGCTTCATTGTGCCTGAATATAATGGACTGTCTGTGATGTAATAATATGAATCAGGCAAACCTCTTTTTATCAAGTGATCAGTAGAGTAGGAAATGTTCTGTACACAAGATCAACTGTTGCTTTTTGATATTTGCATTAGATTTCTTTGAACTTTCAGTCATTTTCACAGTTCCTGGTGGAGCATTCATGCAGAAATTTTTCAAGTAGCTCGGTGCCATGTCCATTGGTGGATGAAGATGATTAAGGTGACAAGTATCCATCATTGCCCAAAACCAGCACATTATTTGTCTAGCTGATGTATTCGAATAAAAGAAATGAGGGGATGGTTAATTTGGATAGGGATAGCGCATGGAAAAAGAAAATGAACTTCAGGTCATTTTCATGGCAGAATGCTAGCCTTCTTTTCCTCCAATTGCAAATACAAAATGATGGCCTCAACCTTCTACATTTCTACACGGTCACGTGACCGCACTTGCGGTCAAATTTGTTAGAAGGAATGAAAAAAGATTAAGAACCGTTTCCTGATAGATGAAAGTTCAGGGTGATTTTTAACTAGTTAACTTATGTAAAGTTGTTTAACTGTTTTTTTTTTTTTTAGTTTAATATGGGTGTCCGGGTCAGCTTGCGTGTACCTCGACTAATCCTACAAGCTCTGAAATTGTTTAAAGGTAATTAATCCCAAGAATAAGATTAATAAATCATGAATGCATTGGTCGAAGTAAAATAGTTTTATTATCATTATATTCAATTTCGCTGCTGAGTTCTGACATAAAATTATGAAGAAATCTTTTATGAATGCGTTCTTCTCTTAGTGTCGGTACACAACGAGGAGATATTTGAAAGTGCGGTTCGGTGTTCTTAAATATATTTTTTTTATATTAATTTTTTAATTAATTTTTAATTATTTTGATGTATTGATGTGAAAAATAAATTTTAAAAAATAAAAAATTTATTATTTTAATATATTTTCGAGTAAAATAATATTATGAAAAACAACATTTATCATTGTTCACTTAATAGTTTTTAAAAGTCTCTAAAACACTTTAAAAATGTATTTAAAAGTTCATTCAAACTACTATTTTACAAATTTTTGAATTTTTTTTGTTTCAAATTAAATTTTATTATTATTTTAGAATTGTTTTAATGGGTTAGGTCAAAATAAATTTTTTTAAAAAATATATATATATATATATATTATTTTAATATATTTTAAAAAACACTTTTAAATACAATATATATCACACTTCTAATCATGCCCTGAGCAAGAACTAAAAAAAGATTGGTGACTGATTTATTGAATTGTAAAAATTTGGGGAACAAACTGACAAAGCAGCAACCAGGAAATTGTAGCGTGACTTACAAGGGCACCGATAAATCCATACGTGGAATTTGGTCGGTGAAATACTTTGAATTTTGAAAGCAAGAAAAACAATTAAATAGTTACAGGAGGGAAAGCCACGCGTCAGTCTTTCAATGGAACAATGATTAACCGACTACGCTAAGCCTTCACATCTGTCAAATGGCTGGATTTACGGCTAAACCTGCAAGAATATTCTATCACCCAATAAATTAAATTCTTTGTATTCCATCAATATCGAAAAACTTGAATACTTCCATTCTACCCTATCATCATAAAATCAGTTCAGGTCAGCCAATCAGATTGCATCATCAAAATAAAAAGTCAACAATCAGACATTCACTATGGTGCTATTATATATCAGCGGCTAAAACTGTCGTGCTATGATAAAACTGAGTGCAGGCGGAAACGAAAGCAAAACTAAAACGACGTAGCTTTGATGTCGTGGTGACTGTTTGATAAATTTAAAACGAGTGTGTAATTTTGGAGTCTCTTCTTAAAGGTGTTTACCACTCGTTTTCTACAGCAAAGGTAAAGAAGGGCCCTTGAGCTTTAGCTCAAAAAAGAACAATTACAACAAGAAGAAGCTATCTCGAGGGTCACGGGAAAGATTTTCTTGTTTCTTTTCAGAAATAATTATGGGTTTCAATTTTTGTACTGATTAGTGAAGTAAAGTTGGGTTCTTTTTGAGGGAAAAAGAAGTTGGGTTTTTGATGTTTGAGATAAAGATCCAATTTTGAAGGGAGAAAAGGAGTTATTGAGGGATGCAGACAGAGGCAAGAGTGGGAGTGGTAGTAGAAGGAGGACCAAGGGCTCTTAATTCACAGCCGAAACAGCACAAGCCATTGCAGCAACAGTATCAGCAATCACAGATCGGGACAGTTTCGCAGCTTGTAGCTGGTGGAGTTGCGGGTGCACTAAGCAAGACTTGCACTGCACCTCTTGCACGCCTCACCATACTCTTTCAGGTTAGTTTTTCCCATTTTAGTATTTTTCTTTGTTTTCTTTGTGTTGGTTGTTAAGCTGTTTGATGTTAGTTGAGTTTCTGTGTTATTGTGTGATGGGTTTGATTGTATTTGTGCTGAGGAATGTTGGTTTTTTGGAATAAGGATGCGGTTTTTGTCCTTCAGCGGTTGCATCTACTTTAATTGAATCGGTAAAGCATACTATTATGGATTTTATTGGACTAATATCAATTAAGGATCTGGAAATTTTGGATTAGCATCTATGGAATGATGAAAATTGTTGGTGACGCTGTACATTGTGTTGGGCATCATTGTTATGTGGCATTATCTTTGTAGGTGCAAGGCATGCACTCAGATGTTGCGACATTGAGGAAAGCTAGCATATGGCATGAGGCTTCCCGAGTTATCAGAGAGGAAGGAGTTAGAGCTCTTTGGAAAGGGAATCTTGTTACAATTGCTCATCGGCTACCTTACTCGTCAGTCAATTTCTATGCCTACGAGCGCTACAAACAGGTTTGCAAAAACACTGTATGGATCATTTTTGTTCTGTAGTTCTAAACCACCTCCAATTTAGTTTTTGTGCCTCTATGTCCTCGTAGCTTGATTTTGATTTTGTGTAGTTGCAATGTAGTTTCTACATATGATTCCTGGCCTGGAAATCCATAGAGAAAGTGCAGGTGTCAACCTGTTCGTCCATTTTGTTGGTGGTGGTTTGGCAGGAATAACAGCAGCATCTGCTACATATCCATTGGATCTTGTGAGGACACGCCTTGCAGCTCAGGTATAGCCTTGCAAAGATAATTTTGCTACGACTATCTTCCATTCGAAGTATGTTCTCCTCATTTGCTCCTGTCTTTGAGCACGTCAATGTGAGGTTTAATGAGTAGAATGCCAAACATTTTTTGTGCCTTCTATGCAGTCATATTTTACTTTTGTAATCAAACACTAGATTTGCATCTAATCAGATTCATAAGTTTCAGCTTTAAACCCTTGGCTGATGGGGCGTACCCTCTGTTTGTAGTCATGGTAACTTTTAGACCATTGTTATTTTTGCTTGTCATTAACTTGAGTAACCAAAACAAGTAGTTGTCTGAAGATTAGTTGTTTGCTCCTGTTATACTGGTTGCACAGTAAAATGTAATGGGCACTACAAAGTATAAATTTAGCGCGTGCCACATGATGTGGAGCTCTACCTTTGTTGCTTTTCATGGTCAAAATTCAATCAATGTTGACTCTTTGTTTCTGAATAATAGAAAAGGATCGTTTCTATTGGTTTGTTTTATTCAGTTCTATGTTACTTAGTCTGTGATTTATGGTAATTCATCTCTTGACTAGGATTGTAGTTGTTGCCCATGGATTTCTTCCCTTAAGCAGATGATCGTAGTTATGACTTGTGTTAATGATTTATGTTCTTATTTAGTTTATATCTAGAGTGCAATGTCATTTTCCAATTTTGTATTTTCTGCTTTTGAACTTGTTGTGTGACTGGTATCTTGTCATTGCATGTGAAAGCTGCTTCTTCATTAATTCTTGTAGTTTCCTATTTTGTAGACAAATGTGATCTATTACAGAGGTATTTGGCATGCCTTGCAAACAATTAGCAGAGAAGAGGGTGTTTTTGGCCTCTACAAGGGACTTGGAGCCACCCTTTTGGTGTGTTTCTATTGGTTATGATCAGATCAGAATTTATGCTTGATGGTTCCAACATTTTGATTTGTGGTTAACTGTGATTGAACATTAATGTAGGGTGTTGGACCCAGTATAGCTATCAGTTTTTCAGTCTATGAGAGTTTACGATCTTTTTGGCATTCCCGCAGGTAAGCTCACCTGTTGATTCAGTAGTATGGTCTCACTTGTTTCTACAAGCCATGTTATGTGCAGTTTGTATGTCCAATTAAGTCAATTTTTTTTTCCTAAATCAAACCAGGCCCCATGATTCTACTGTTGCTGTGAGTTTGGCTTGTGGTAGCCTTTCAGGCATTGCATCTTCAACAGGTAGTGCTGAAACCAGTTAAATGAATGCTCTTTTCAAAATTTAGATTTGTTTTGTTACACAAGTGAAGCATGGCTTCTGTTGAAGCCCAGGTTTATTTTTAACTCTGATGCATGGTTCTAGTATTCTCTCCTGTGCTGTTATTGCACATATTCATGGTGTAGGCGTCCTTTTTGTCATCCATACATCTTCCATGGTTGGCCATTTGGTATGATCTATGTTACCTATCTTCCAATAAAACACAGGAACAGGAGATGTTAAGGTCGCCGTATCATTTTCACTTCTCCCAGAATTTTCCTGACTGCCAAATTTTTGTTAGTAGATAAGCAGTGTTGAATAAAGCTTCTGGTTGAACTGCTTAACTTTTTTTATTAGAATATAGCAATATCTAATCAAAGAAGTTAATATGTGTAGCTGTTTGCATGCAGCGAAGCAGGGTGTGTTGCAGGCTTTGAATTAAGTATCTAACCAGACTGACCCCTAGAGCCAGAGACCAGGCAGCATTGTTTTATATCTTGCATTTGAAATTTTAGTAAGGAACTCAATAAAAATACTTTTTTCTTGCCATTCATCTAAGATTATTTTCTCTGTGAGAATCTTTCCTGCATTAACCTTATCTCTCCAACATTTCTTTGATAATTTGTCTCCCCAAGCATTGCGGTTGATTCCATAATAGAATGGCACTTCTCCCAGGTGAGCTAGTGCTGTTCTCTCAGTTACCAGTTGTGAGAGGTATCCTCGTTGAGGTATGCTTCTCACCTAGGCTTCCTTTGCCGACTGTAACAATGGGTATTGGAATCCTTAAGCCTCGTGATTCAGTTGTCAGGACGCTGTCTATTGGTTTCTATCAGATATGCATGTTGCATATTTTCTTTTCCCCTTCGATTTATCAACAAAGACTAGAGAAAGTTTTTTAAAAGTAGTGGTCATGCACGTGCATCATGTGTGCTCAAAGTTTAAATTGATAGTGCAACTGTTTGAATTTTTTTTCTCGTATTAAATACCTTGCAACACATTGTTGTCCTTTCTAATGCTTCTATTTTCTTTTAGGGTTTCTTTTCCTGCATGATTGATTTTTCCAATTATGAATGAAGAAAAAAAATGAACATACGAGACTCAAGAGGTTCTCATGATGTTTGATAAAATCTGATACTAGTAAAAAGCATGTCTTATTGTGTTAAGGATAATGTTTTTTTTTTCCAATCGTTCTTGGAATATGCAGCAACATTTCCGCTTGATCTTGTGAGACGAAGGAAGCAATTGGAAGGAGCAGGTGGACGGGCCCGTGTTTATACCACAGGTCTTCTTGGTATATTCAAGCACATAATTCAGACCGAGGGATTTCGGGGTCTATACAGAGGCATTATGCCTGAATACTACAAGGTTGTGCCTGGTGTCAGTATCTGTTTTACGACGTATGAGACTCTAAAATTGCTTTTGGCAGATGTTACTCCCACGATATAAATGTCTGTGAACATCGTCTCCTGAAGTTTGCTGGGCGTAAGAAGGGATGGGTGGTTGAATTATCACGTAGCAGAATCGTCCCATCTTATTTCTTGGATTTTGTCATGGTGCATAATTTTGTTATGCTATCATTAGAATGCATTTTTCCATGTAGATATGCCGAAACCTAAATCAGATTTCAAGTGTACTCATCATAGTTCTCACAGTTCTAAAAGAAAGCAATACTAACGGTGATCACATTTTTTATTTTCAGTAGTCTAGCTCGTCATTCCCTTTATCTTCTGCTATGCTTTCATTCGCTGCTATTTTTAACGGATCAGGCTTGGGACATTTGCAGTTTTCATCTTATTAGTTTGAGGGATTTTATGGCGATTATCACAGCTGCTGTCGCCTTCTTTGATGCAGCTGCTCTCTCTGCTTGTCTTAACTACAGGTTGTATTTTGCTTCAAGAATGTCAAGTCAGTCACATTTTAGCAGATAGTTGCTATTTATATCTTCCCGGTGTCGAGTTCAGGCATCTTTGTCATTGTAACTGTAACTAGTTTTCTTGTATTGCATTGAACGAAACAGCCATCATAATTCTGTCATTTTCAAGCGTTTTAACCCATGCGATGCCCTGTTGTTCGCTTGAAGGATGGTTGTAGCTTCTGATTGAAAATGCTTGGTTAACATGTGGTTGATAGTGATTATATGTTAAAATTGTTTTAAAACATATTGATAAAATATGATAACACATTATTTTACTAATAAATATATATTTATTGTTCTTTTTTTGTATTGCAAATATGTCGTTAAAATATTATAACATAATTATTTTACTTATGAATGAGTTTGTTTGTGCTTAAAAGCTTTCATTATTAATAGCTTGTTGAGATAAAATATAAAAAAAATATTTTAATATATTAAAAATATATATATATATATATTAAAACACGACATTAAATATGCACTCAGTGAATGTATTTGTTTTTCATTCAAAAAATACTTTTGAAAATTTTTAATTTTTTTAAAATTTTAGATAGTTTTTATATGCTAATGTAAAAAAATATTTAAAAAATAATATATTTCTAAAAATACTTTAAAAATTGACTAAAACAATTTCAAAATCTAATAGTTCTATAAGATAAAGATAACTTGGTTGACAATAAAACTGAAAAAAATAATGAAGTTTATTTTTTAAAACGAACAACTTCGAACGATGTAGTTGGGAAAGAAAATGATGTTGATCGGTGTTAACTTTTCAAACTCATGATCTTAGGTAATAACTAAATTGGAAGCACTACATCTAGAAAATATTTATTTAACAACCTTGCTTGACCTGACGGGTTGACTCTTGTCCTGGGTGACCCTTGCCTTAGATCGACACAAGTTTAAAAAAATAGATGAGAATTGATCCAGTGTAATACGGTAAAAAACTTTGGATGACCAATATTTCGGCTAACCCAAGAAAAATCCAATCAAAACTCGT
>Ga0307516_10010187_pt1 | contig 10374 bp, 4 predicted proteins | sample 19_EM_MG_FD_203310 | JGI IMG/M metagenome (GOLD analysis project Ga0307516, IMG submission 203310) | Populus trichocarpa ectomycorrhiza microbial communities from riparian zone in the Pacific Northwest, United States - 19_EM | ecosystem: Host-associated > Plants > Roots > Unclassified | place...
ATTTTATTTTTGTGTTGTGATTTCCCTTGCAGAAATAGTTTGTGATCTCAATTTCATCTTCAGGATATTGTTACATGCATTGACGTCATGGTCATCTAGTGTCTAATCTTAAGTCTACACTTACCATGGACTTGAGCATTAATGATACTATCAGGGCCATTAAAAGAGAACTACAATTTATGCAAACCAAGATGACCAACATTTTTAAGAGAGTTGAACCCCTAAAAACTTCCCAAATAAAGCATTAAAAAACCAGAAAGAATTATAGTAATAACCATTATATGCAAGTTTATTATCATTTAGATTACTTTAGACACGATGAACTTGATGAGCGAATTATTAGCCCTAATAAAATAGACACCCCCACTTTTGACGATCGCCGCGACCCTTGGATCTTTTATAGGTAGATTCATGACATGAATCAATTCTTTGAGTGAAATAACTTGTCTAATAATAGAAGAGTTAGATTTGCTAAAATGATGCTTATTGGTGAAACCCAACTTTATCGGAGAGATGTTAAGGATTGTCTACAAAGAAGAGGTAAACCTCTTATAACTTACTAGACTAAAATGAAACAAAAACTACAGGAGAAGTAACTACACCAGTCTTATAAGAATAAACTCTTAAACCAATAAAACAATCTAAAGCAAAGGAACAAATCTGTCAATGATTTTATACACACAATTTAATGATTACATAATGATATATGTCATAAGAGACAATGAAGTCATGACTTTATGTATGTTTTGTAGAGGTTTGAATGATGATTTTAGAAAAGAGATCATGTTTATAGGTGTTTTCACTCTAGACCAAGCCTATATTATAGTGCAAGATTATGAGTTGCTTATAAAAATTCAATGGACAAACCATCAAGACCGACCCCTTTTAGACCTCAATTTAGGAATAATGATTATTTGTTAGGTGTTACACCCTAAAGACCTAATCCTAGTAGTGCCTAAATTTATAAAAAAAAAATAAAGGAAAAAAGAGTCGTTAATGAAATATCTAGGTTAAGTTCAAAGGTTTAATGTGTTAAATGTCAAGGTTTCGGTTATATCTTTTTCAATGGTACCTCTAACCCCTTAGTTATCCAAGAACACAAGGAATTGGTGAAAAGGAAACCTATTGTCTGCAAATGTAGGAATCCAATTTTGAGAATTTTAGTGACTTAAATGAAGAGGATGTGCAAGAAAAGGAACTTAACACAATAAGTCCAAATAAATCTGAAACGAAAGTTAATAAAGAATATAATAATTTTGTTTTAGTGGTACATCAAGAAGTTTTATGAAACTCTTTAGTGGAATATCTTGAAGAGGTAAATATGGTCTTAGAAAAGTCTCACGATATTAGTTCTCTTAAACAACTTGATTCTCCACCCACCATGCTTGACATCCAGCATATCATAGATTTAGAACAACATGCTCGTCATCCCCTCATGATTGACGTCCAACACGACATAAGTTTATAACAACATAGTAAGTTCCTTGATCCTTTACCCCTAACAATATGATGAGAAAGATGAGGATAATCCTAATTTACTATGTTGTGTCCAAACTATATCTATCAAGGCTTCAGATAATGTTTGTTCCACTTCACACCCCTAGTCATATAATGTTTATAGTTATAAACCTAGAAAGCCAATAGATCTCCATTCTTATATCTCCTCACTATAAAATATCTGATTCAGCTGAGTCTTTTACATATAGAATTCATAATTTTCATGATAAAGATTATAAAATAAATTCAAACAAGTAATGGACAATACAAATTTCGAGTTGATTTACATAAGTATCATAATGCACTTAATATTGAAGATTATTTTGTGATACAAATTAAACTTGAACGATGTCCTTTAGAAACCAATCATAATTTTCAAGTGAGTAGTGCTAGACCATTTAAAGTGTTGCAAATAATTGAATCAAATAGTTGTATCATTAAACTTTGATATTAGCTCTATTTTTGACATTAAAAACCTTGTTATATATAAACACAACTTATCCTTGATGCTTCTTTTGATATCCCTGCCCCGTTATTCTTATCATTGACACAAAAAGAAACATATTAATATTATTTTGGATGCATAAGTTGTTTTTACCAGTGATGGTGAAGTTCAACGAATCTCAGTATATGAGCTAGACGACCAAACTCAAATTATACTTTGATTACCAGAAAGACATCACATCAACTTGATCCTTATTTTTAAAAGTGTTATTGGACCCGTCGTAAGCTATACTCAACAAGGTCAAGTTCTTCCAACCCCATGGGAGTTGATGAGAACATCATACTCAAGACATAATTCACATGTTTGTATGATCTATAACAACAAAGAATATCCTAACCCTTGTGTTAATGAATTTTATTTGGGATTATTTATTGGGCTTAATTTCATTATTGTTATATATTATATTTAGTAGGCTAAAAACCTAATTGTTTATTCTAGTTAGAGTTTTAGTATTTATATTTTATTTTATAAATGTTAGACAATTGATGATGAATTGATTAAAAAGAAAGAGACTTTTGTTTTCCAACCCCTAATTTTCCTCTCTTTTTCAGCTGATTTCTTTCTCTTCCTCGGCTCCTTTTCTTCTAATTCTAAGCTTTGTCTTTATGCTCTCTTTACTTGTTTCAATTTTCACTTTGTCCCGCATCAAATTTCCATTTTAGTATTCGTTGTTATGCAAAGGGGAGGCCTAAAACGCAAGGGTGCACATAATCCAAACGAGAAACACCATTTTACTTGGTGCGGCTCAGTCAAAGAAGATACATGCTGAATTTGAAAGAGCAAGAATATTCTGTGAGCTGAAAGAACCTGTCAATCTAAGTACACTGACGCAACAGAACGCATACATTCTATGGTGATGTCATGCAATTTCTCTCATCAACCAGGGACTGGCTGCGCGGTTAATGAATGGGAAATCTCAAGTTCTCAACGTCTCGGCTTGTAAAGCATAAATGGTCTTAATGGAAGGGAGGTATTGCACTACTGAACTTTTAAAACTTGTGATATTTTCGAATAAGGAATTTAAAATCAGAGGGCACATGGCCAAAGACTACAGTCTCATCAATTCAGAACGAGATACATGTGTAACTTAAGCAGCTGGGCTTCATGATGTATTTCGCTGAAATAAAGTTTTTTAGCCTTCACTTCGGCAAATAAATGCTGGAACTACCCAGCTGAATCTAAAGACAGTGCAACGAGCTGCCAAATAAAGCAATCATAAATGTAAAAGTTTCTTTGAATCTTGATCGATTAACCTTTCTCCACTCAAAAGAAATACTGATATCTATCATCAATCCCTACTATTAACATGATAGGTTGGCAATCTTACAAACCAAACCCTAAACTACTCTAATAAAGCTCGATATACCCACCCATGTTAAATCCTCGCAGCATGCTGATCGTGGCATGGTTTACATAAAACTGAAAGCTCGATTAATATATACATTCAAGTCAAAACATGAGGGCATACATTGTAATAAGCATTTTAAACCTGGTTAAGAGGAAGCAGCTTTAATAGCCTTCTGTAACTCACTTTCCAAGTTAGTCACCTTATTTGCAGGCTTCTTCAATTCTCTTTGCCCATTTCCTTCTCCATCATTTTTCTTGCTCTTCCACTGGTCAAACTCATCAAGACTACCAATTGAACGTGGCACCACTCTCTTAACAGGACCATTAGCCTCCCTGCGCGAATTCCTCGCTGAAACTCCCAATCTCATGTCCTCCAAATATTGCTTCATCTCCCTATTTTCCGTCTCTAACACCTCCAAATTCCTTCTCATCCAAAAACACATTCCTTTCAACAACTCTAAATCGCCCACATTACTCTCATTGCTTTTTTCTTTCTTCACTTCCTTTAACACCTCAACCCTCTCAATCCCAATCTTATTCACTATCAAGTAAGGCATTTTTATTCCAAACTCACCAGGAAAATTCACAGCCCACCTCATATTCATCATCACCCTTTTAGTCAATGGCAACACTGTTCTTGCCTTTACACCAACTCCACTAGAAAACCCTTCTTTCTTTCCATCTTTCCAGACCGGTTGCCTCTCTGGCAAAAACCCAATTCCATTGTTATCAACATAAACATCATCAATGTAATTACGGTTTGCAAACCCCTCTTTCCCTTTACCATTACACGGCTCCAATTTCAACTCCTGCCAACCTGATGACCCATCTGAGGCAAACCCATCTCCAAGTTGAGATTTTGAAGGTGACCCGGATTCCAAATGGGGCCCATTTGTGTAGGACCAACAACTAGGATCATAGTTAGGGTTTGAAGATGGAGGTGTGGTTCTCTTGTGGAGAGAGAAATGGCCGAAATTTGGCTTGAATTGAAGAGAGAAAGTAGGGACAATCACACAGGGGCTTGAATTAGAGAGAGAAAAGTGAGCAGAGAAAACAAGAGGGGAATTATGTGGAGAGCCACAAAGGCCTAACCCTGATTTAAGAGAAAGAGAAAGAGGAGAAACGGCAGTTGTTGCTGTTGTTGTTGTTGTGGATGGAGTATAGGTAAGCTTGAGAGAAGGACCAGAAGGGAAGTTTGTAGAGAGAGCAAAAGTAAGGTCAGAAATGGAGTTTGCCGCGGTGGTGGTGAAGATAGAAGTGAACGGTTGATTGAATATTGAAATGGGTAGTTTGGCTTTCAAGATAAGGTTTTGGATTTGGGGTTCATCTTGAAGATTGAGGGAAAGCTTCATTTTCTACAGTACCTTTGGTTTCCTTGATGGGTTAAAAAGAGGGGATGGAAAAGAGGTGAAACTTTGGTTATTAGGGGGCTGGAAAGAGGGTGTTTTAATCCTTTTTCATAAAGGAAAACTGGAAAGAGGGTGATTTGGTATGGGAGATTGGGAGGGAGAGGGAGCAAGCAAGGGCCTCACGTTTAGGTGCCAATCTCCAACGTGATGGCGAGAGGAGAGCTTTGCGGAATAATGCCATCTCCGACTGTTTTAGAAGCACACCTGATCCAAGTACTTTGAAGCCCAAGAGTACAATGGATCAAAATAGGAACCCTTATGCCAGAAAAGCACAGGCCTAACTCGACAAAACTAGCCCAGATACATGGAATTGAACTGTTCATTTGATTGGTTGGGGTTTGTAAAAATGTCTTTTATATGGGATATATTCGGTTTTTTACAGTAAAAATAATATTTAACCCTTAAAAGCATAAAAAATTAATTCACGACCCGAAATTAAGATAACTTCATGGAAAAAAAAAAAACAACTACGAAGACCAATTTCCAACCAATCAAATGTTAAAGAATAAAATTAAAAGAAAAAAAATCAATTCTAAAAAAGGATCTAAAAAAAATCAAAATCAACCCGAACTAATCTTACTCATGACCCTAATAATAAGCTCGAGACTAGCTCTATAAAAGATAAACCCTAAACAATCATGAAGAAAATTGCCTAATTAACTAAATACTGAAATATGAAATTAAAAAAATTTAATAAACTAGACTGGGACGTGGACTTCTTGTAAGAGCCTGGGATAGCCGGTGTTTTTCTCGCTCACCTGAACCTACAAAGTGCGCTTTCCGGAGGGTGAGGTTTCCTCGAATTCAAAAAAAAAATCTAGCATACAAGTATCAATATAAACAAATGATTGGCCTTATGGGACAAGGCATAATCAAAAGAGATTCATGCATCCATGTTGTTCTATTTGGTCAAGCAAAACCTATGATATCTTTGCATCATAGGATTGTCTGTGCTGCAAGACTGTTGTGAGTAGGAAGGATAAGTGGTGTCAAGGTTAATGTAAGGAGCAGAAGCCTTAAAGGGGTATCCATCTCTTGGAGGTATGGACTGACTGCATATTTGATGTCAAGGAAGGAAGGAGCAGATGTGGTGAAGGAGTTCGTCTAGTAAATTGCTTCTTCTTTAGATTTCAATCTCTTGCTCTTCTCGTCTTCCACTCGCTCAACAAAATCTGTAAATTTAGGTACGCCATGTACCTCTAATTAACGCAGTCCGGACTTCTGACTTCTGAGGCCCATATTAACTTGATGCGATGGCCTAAAATTCGTTTTGTTTTTCTTCTTCTTTTTTAAGTCAGGAATTATGATGTCTTTCTTTCCTTCTTGTTTCTATTTTATATAGTTGAATTTATTAAAAAAATTGTAAATTGAAATAAGTTAAAATCCCTGGTAAAAACAGTCTAACTCCACCCTCGAATATATTGTTTACTGTAGCAGTACAATGGTTAACATTAGCTTTTAAAGATATTGAAGTATTTTCATATAATTCATAATTTGTTATTGTGAAATTGATAAGATATAAATAAGTTTTTTATTTTGCATGATAAAACAACCAAAATACATTTAAAAACAAAAAAAATTAAACATATCATTAAGGACATTTTCGTATTTGCATAATGGTTTTTTTGTTATTATAATATCAACTAAGAAACAATTTATTATTTGCACATATATATAAAAAATTGTATAAAATTAAAATGCACAGTTAAACAATTAAAATGCCTTTAAAAGCAAAAAAAAAAAAAAAAACTAGAGTCAAGAGGCTTTATGGTTTTTTCAGTCGACTCAGGGACAATTTAGTATTTGGTTAAAAAAGGATGTTGGAAGCGCCCGGCATCAAAAAATGTTTTTTCACCTTATTGTTGGAAGCACCACCATGTTCTCTTCTTGTTGGTGTTGTGCGAGTATCCGGTAGCAGTCTAGTTTATCACCGGTGGACCTTTTTTTTTCCTTCTTTTCTCTCTCCTTCTCAAAAATTACAGTTTGACCCTCTTTATTGTTGGTATTTGAACTTCAATCCTTTTTTTTTTTGTTATTGATTCTTTTATAGATATTTTTATTTATTTTCAATTTCATCTTTTAATCCCAATGTAAAAATACTATATTTTCCAATTTGGTTTATATTGTTTTGATTTCTAATTTTTTTTCCTTGGTCTTTTCGTAAAAGTTTTATTTATTTTTAATTTCATCATTCAATTCAAATTGATAGCATCATGTTTTCTAATATGGTCCTCATTATTTTAATTTTAAATTTTTTTTCTTGACTATTTTGAAAATGTTATTCTTCTTTTTAATTTCACCATTCAATCATAAATTTGTTTTTATTTTTTATGTCAATTTTGATCCTCATTCTTTTAATTTTTTTGTCATTTTGTTAAATTGATTTTTCTTTTCAATTTCACCATTTAATCAAACATAAGATTTATTTGGTATTTGAATTCTGATCCCCATTATTTAAATTGTAATTTTTTAATCCTTTTGTATATAATTGAATTTTTTTTTTCAATTTCATCCTTCAATATTTGATCGATTGGTGATTAAAGTTTATGAATTTTTCAAATAGGGTGTTTCAGGTCTAATGACCCGAGTCATGGGTTTAAGAAGTTAAATGTGTTTTTTATATATATATATATATATAAAAGACTTTATAAATTTTTTTTATCGGGTTATTCTAATCTCGTGATTTAGATCACGAGTTTGGCAAGATATCTCAGGTTGGTTCGGCTCTAATTACCGAGATTACATATTTGTCATGCTAACTCTAGTTAATCAGGACTGGTTCTTTATATTTTTTTTTTACCTTATTTTATTCTTTTATATTTAATTTGGGATACACATATTTTTATGATGCAGTATTTGTTGTACACTAAAATATATTCTTCATCATGATCAAAACAATCTTGTTCAAAGTCCCTTTTGGCATGAAACGACGTTGGTTTTTTTAAACATTAAGTTTTTTTTTTTTTAATATATATTCACTTTGATCCTTGGAGTTTGAGGTTTATAAAAATCATTTATCTTAAAAGAGTAAGGAAGAGAGAGGACAGACTCCTTTCAAAATTCAAACCACGCAATTTGGCAAATTTTGAAGGGAGTTTACTAATTGTGATTCCAACTCACCACGGTGTCGGAGAAAAAAGATCAGAGCTTGGAAAAATTAATTGGTTTTTATATTTGATTTGTTTTAGGTAGTTTTTTTTAGTTTAGATGATTTTTGACGTCAAAAAAATGATGTCCGCATGATTTTAGCATGCATTTTAGGTTTTTTCTTTTTCTTTTTCTTTTACATGTTAGCATGCATTTGAGATCTTGAGGGAAACATGTAATAATGACCATCTGACTTTTTTGTCGTTTTCTTTTTTTTGAGTGTGTGGGAATGTAATGACTTTCCCAAACGGGGATTTGTACGTCATTATCTCCCCTCTCTACGAAAGGGTTTGCACGTGGTGTCGCCCATCAACAGAAGTCAAAAAAGGCCGTCACCTGTGTGAAGTGAAGCACGTGCTTGGCTTCATTCGATTCGGTATTCTCAATGGAAAAAACAGAATATACCTGAAGCCCAGGTCCCTCTACCCTACAAATTCAAACCAGGTTATTCGACACGTGTTCTGTGTTTGATTTTGATTTTTAAAAATATTAATTATTAACAATGTGTTTGTTTTGCTGTTTATTTTTTTCATTTTACTTTTGTTTTTCTATAATTTTTTAATTTTATCTTTTTATATTAAAATAGTTGAAAATTTAAATTTCAAATTTTTTATTTATTTTATCTTTATATAAGATTAGTATAATTTAAGAGTTTATCATAGTAGCCTAGGTTGTTCTGATTTACGGGTTTGGTGATATTATTTTTTTTATTTTTTATTGAACTTGATTTTTTTATATAATTAAAAAAATAATTTCAAAAAAAATTCATATTGTTAAAATTTATAAATTAACAAAAAACTAAAAGGTGCGAGGCAATCATTGTTTACCCACACCTATTGCACCGTGAATCACAATATTTTACTTTTTTTTTTCCTTTTAGTTATTGAATTTTAGTTATATTTTTTAAAAAATTTTGTTTTTGTTGATTTTATCTTTTAATATTAGAATGATTGAGAATTTAGCTTCGTAATTTGCTTCCTTTTATTTTATCTTTCTATAGGATTAACATGATTTGAAGATTTGTTGGGATAATTCAGGTTGCCCCGGTTTACGAGTTTGGAAGAGTTTTTCTTTTCTTTTCTTTTTATTTAATTGAACTTGATTTATCCTTTATTTTTTTCTCGTATGGTTGAAAAAATTTTGTTTAAGAGAAAAGTCATATTATTAAACTTTATAGAATTTATACATAATTGTTTATAAGTTTGGCTGGTTGACCTGGTTCACGGGTCTGACAAATTTAACATTTTTTTCCTTTTTTTAATAGTTTTTTTATATTTCATCATTAGAGTTAATTGGGAATTCGGTTTCATGATTGGTTTCATTTCACTTTCCATAAGGTTATCGCGGTCTCAAAAAAATCTCGATATTGGATTGGTGTTTGACTTTGCGATCATGTATTTTTATTATCACATAATTAAATATAAAATAGTTTATAAATAAATAAATTATAATATCAGTAGAGTCCATAACCAGGTTTACAGGTTTGGCTTTCTAGCTCAAGTTATTCGATCCACAGGTTTAACGAGTTTACCTACCGATCGAATATGTGTTTTTTTAATCCTTTAATTGTTATTTATTTATTTTTTATTTCGTCTTTCAATATTGAATTGGTTAGGGAATAGACTGCATGTTTTATATTTTGTTTGCTTTCTATAGTATTATCATTATCTCAAATAAGTGTCTATTTTTAGGTTGATGCTTAATTTTATGATTACATATTTTTATCATATAATCAAATAAAAAAAATTATATAAAAAATTATCAAACTCAATCGAGTCCATGACCCAGGTCGCGAGGGAACTCCAGTCGATTTAATTTATCATTATTTCAATATTTTTAAAAAAAATTATCATCTTTAAGTTTTTTATAAAAAAATCTAAGTCATGTTTTTACTAGTTATCAAAATTATATTCATATCAATAAAATTGACCAATTTAAATTGAGTTAACTTCTACGTAGTTTAATTAGAAACTTGAATTAGATAAACTTGAATTAGATAAAAAAAAATAAGTTAAAGAATTTCAAAATTGACTGATTTAACTAATTTTAATAACATTCTCAAAAAAAAATTTATACTCTTAAATTTAATTTATATTTTAAAAAAAATGATCGGAGTCGTCATGCTAAACCAAAGGACAATCTACTAGTATCTACTATGTCGAGGTTTTTGTTTGCTTTAGGTATTTACGCCGTTGGATGATGGCTGATATACACGGCGGAGATCCATTGGTGAGAATGTCGATGAAGAGCATAGCGGCGATATTTTCTATGACTGGTGGAGCATTAGAGAAGCTTTCTTGTTTCGCAACGGTGTGATGCCCTAATGACTCAAAAATTGAAACCCACTTCCCTCTTGCCGCTTGTTGCTCACTCGCCATTTGTGTTGCCCGGAAATTTATTTGGGTCACACTCAGAAATTGCTCGTTAGAGCAATAAACTAAAATCGGACTTTTTACCGCAACGCGTTCT
>Ga0307516_10010189_pt1 | contig 10373 bp, 10 predicted proteins | sample 19_EM_MG_FD_203310 | JGI IMG/M metagenome (GOLD analysis project Ga0307516, IMG submission 203310) | Populus trichocarpa ectomycorrhiza microbial communities from riparian zone in the Pacific Northwest, United States - 19_EM | ecosystem: Host-associated > Plants > Roots > Unclassified | place...
CATGGTGACGTACAGCACCAGCAGCAGGGCCAGGCTCTCGGCCCAGGTGGGGGTGTTGTTCAGCACGTAGCGGCCGAACACCTGCCACAGCACTGCCAGCAGCAGCAGCACCAGGCCGGCCACGCCCACGCGCAGGCACAGCTTGGCGGTGGCCGCGCAAAACTTCGTGTACATCAGAGTTCCTTGAAGGGCGCGGGCCGCAGGGCGCCGCGCGCACGGCGGCGGCACAGGCCGCCGCGGGACAGTTCAGTCTTACTTCGTGTCCTGGATGCGCTTGACCAGATCCTTCAGCTTCGGGTCGGACAGGAACTTGTCGTACACCGGCTTCATCGCCGCCTGGAACGAAGCCTTGTCGACTTCGATGATCTCGGCGCCAGCGGCCTTCACCGTGGCGAGCGAGGTTTCCTCGCGCTCATCCCACAGCTTGCGCATGTAGGGCACCGACTCCTTGGCCGACTGGCGCAGGGCCTTCTGATCATCGGGGCTCAGGCCGTCGAAGACCTTCTTCGAGAACAGCAGCACTTCCGGCGCCATCGAATGCTCGGTCTTCGAGTAGTACTTGGCCACCTCGAAGTGGCGCGAGCTTTCATACGAGGGATAGTTGTTCTCGGCAGCATCGACCAGGCCCGTCTTCAGCGCGGTGTAGACCTCGCCGAAGGGCATCGGCGTGGCATTTGCGCCCATGGCTTCGAGCAGCGAAACCCACAGGTCGGACTGCTGCACCCGCACCTTCAGCCCCTTGGCATCGGCCAAGGTCCTGATCGGCTTCTTCACCGTATACATCGAGCGGGCGCCGCTGTCGTAATAGGCCAGGCCGACGAAGCCTTGCGCTTCGCAGCTCTTCAGGATCTCTTCGCCGATGGGCCCGTCGAGTACGGCGCGCATGTGCTGCTTGGAGCGGAAGAGGAAGGGCATCGTCGGCACGACGGTGGCCGGGCAGATGTTGTTCATCGGCGCGATGTTCACGCGCGTCATCGCAATGGCGCCGATCTTGGTCTGCTCGATGGTGTCCTTCTCGGCCCCCAGCGCGCTGTTGTTGAAGACCTTGATGCTGTGCTTGCCGTTGGTGAGCTTGGACAACGTCTCGCCCATGTGCTTGACTGCGAGCACGGTGGGGTAGTTGTCGGGGTGGATGTCGGTGGAGCGGAAGTCGGTGGCGTGCGCGGTGGCAGCGAGGCCGGCAACGGACAGCGCGGCCAGCAGCTTGCGGGAAGGGGTCATCGTTTTATCTCCGGGTACGGGATGTATGGCATTGGGTGTGGCGCCGGGTAAAAACTTCAGGCTCGGCGCGGACTTGGCGTCCTGGGGTCGACCCGATATCAAAAATCGGGACATGATGAATAGAATATCGAAACAATGTTTCAAGTTCACTAGGTGGATTCCATGAACACGCGAAAGCGGGTCGCCTTGTTTGGCGAATGCATGCTCGAACTGCAGGGACAGGCCTTCGGCGCCATGCAGCAAAGCTTCGGTGGCGACACCTTGAACACGGCGGTCTACCTGTCGCGCTGCGGTGCCTCGCGCGGCATCGAAGCGCACTACGCCACGGCGTTAGGCGACGACCGCTTCAGCACCGGCCTCGTCGAGCGCTGGCAGGCCGAAGGCGTGGGGGTCGACCTGGTTCAGCGGCTGCCGGGGCGTATGCCGGGGCTGTATCTGATCGAGGTCGACGACAAGGGCGAACGCAGCTTCAGCTACTGGCGCGACACCAGTGCAGCCAAAGCCTATTTCGATGCGGCCCTCACACCGATCGAGCAGGCGCTGCCATCGTTGGATGCGCTGTACTTGAGCGGCATCAGCCTGGCCATCCTGCCCGCCGAGGGCCGCGAGCGTCTGATCGCCGCGATGGCGCGCTTGCGCTCGCAAGGCGGCACGGTGGTGTTCGACAACAACTACCGCCCGCGCCTCTGGCCCGACCGCCTGGTCGCGCGCGACTGGTTTGCCGAGGCCTATGCCTTGGCCAGCATCGCGCTGGTCACGGCCGATGACGAGCAGGCGGTGCAAGGCATGCCGACGCTGGACGCTGCGATCTCGCACAGCCTCTCGCTGCCCTGCGCCGAGGTGGTGGTGAAGCGCGGTGCCGCACCGACTCTCGTACGGCGTGATGGCGAACCCTTGCGGGAAGTGCCCACCGAGCCGGTGCCACGCGTGGTCGATACCACGGCCGCCGGCGACTCCTTCGCCGCCGGCTACCTGGCGGTGCGCCTGAGCGGCGGCAGCACGCAAGAGGCCGCAACGCTGGGCAACCGGCTTGCGGCGCAGGTGATCCAGCATCGCGGCGCGCTGATCCCGCGCGAGGCCATGGCCGAACTGATGACGGGTTGAACTGCCGATGAGGCGCGCCCCGTGGGTGCTTGTGGCGTGCGGCCTGCCGGTGGTTCCGCTGCTGTCCCACGCGGCCTGCCCGGCATGGCCCGTACCGCAGGTCGACGTGGTGGCGAACGGCTACTACACCGATGCCAAGCACTCCGAGGTGTCGGCCGGCTTGCAGGCGCAGAACCGCGAGAGCACAGCGGTTGGCCGTCGCTTTCTCGCCGAGGTGTCGCGTGATGCCGATCGCTTTCATGGGCAAGGGCAGGGGCAAGGTGACCGCGCGGCAGCCGAGTGCGCGCTTGATGGGCTCGTGGTTTGGGCGAAAGGCGGTGCGGTGCTCGGGCGCATGGTCGGGCCTTCGCAAGGCCAGCAGGCCGAGTACGAACGCAAGTGGCTGCTGGCCGGGCTGGCGCTTGCGTACCTGAAGCTCAAGCCTGCTGCGAGCGAGGCGCAGCGCGCCGTCATCGAGCCCTGGCTGGGCCATGTGGCCGATGCGATGTGGGTCTTCTGGGAAGACGCCGCCGGCCATCCCAGTGCGCACAGGCGCAACAACCACTACACCTGGGCCGGCCTCGCGCTCGCTGCCACAGCGCTGGCCCAGGGCGACAACGTGCGCTGGGCGCGGGCGCACCGCGTGTTCGCCGACACGCTGAACGAGATCGATGCGCAGGGCCGGTTGCCGATGGAGATGGCGCGTGGCGCACGTGCCTTGCACTACCACGCCTTCACTGCCGGGTCCTTGGTCGTGATGGCAGCCTTGTCGCGCAGCAAGGGCGACGACTGGTTGGCGCAAGGCGATGCGGCCGACCGCCTGCAACGCCTGGTCGACACGATCCTGGAAGGACTGCAAGCGCCCGCGGCGTTCTCGACCCAGGCACAAGAGATGCCGAGCGCCAGCACGCTGGCGTGGCTGGCGCTGTGGCAGAAAAGCGATCGCCAGCCGGAGCGCATCGCGCCCTGGCTGGCGAAAGCGCCTAGCGTTCCCACGCTGGGCGGTGACCTCTCGCTGATGGCACGGCGCCCGTGGTGAGCGCCGCGCCGAGCCGGTCCTAGAACATCACGCGCAGAGCACTTTCCCAGCCGGTGCCGGAGAAGTCGGTCTTGGTCGAGCCGTTGGCGTTGAAGCGCTCTTGATTTTCGCGCACCAGTGACAGGTTGATCGACGTGCGCTTGCTCAGGAAGTAGGCGTAGCCCAGTGCGAAGCGAGTCGAATCCTGGTCGCCTGCCGCGTTGCCCTTGGCCGTGCGGTTGGTGTCGTCGATCTTGCGGTACGAGGTGCGGAACTCACCTGAACCGATGGGCACGCGCGCGCCCACGGTGTAGACCACTTCACGGCCGGTGTTGGTGATGTTCAGGTCGGTCGAACGTGCGTACGTCGTCATGACACGGGCCACACCGAAGTCGTAGTAGGCGCCGAAGGTGACGGTCTTCAGTGCATCGCCGACGACGTTGGACACCGTGTCCTGTTCCTTCTGGTACGTGACCGCCATCGACAGCGGACCGCTGGCGTACATCAGGTGGCCGCCTTCGCCGCGCGTGCGGGTGCTTTCACCGGCCGCCATGATCAGGCCGGCATTGACGCCACCGAACGAGGGCGTGGTGTAGTAGACCGAGTTGTTCCACTGGTTGGCCGAGCGGGCGCCGCGCGTGCCCATGGAGGCGTAGCTGTCACCGAAGAAGGCTTCGTAGCGGCCGGCCACACCCAGGCCGTACTGCGGCGAGTGCACGCGGCCGATCTTCACTTCACCGAAGGCCTTGCTGTCCAGGCCCACCCACGACTTGTCTTTCCAGAACGCGGTGGTGTCGGTGATGGCGCCGGTGTCGGCGTTGAAGCGGTGCTCGATCATGAAGAAGGCGGTCAGGCCGCCACCCAGGTCTTCACGGCCTGAGAAGTTCAGGCGCGCATTCGAACTCTCCGCGACCTGCCAGTTCTTGTCGGTGTTCTTGCTCAGGTCGATGGGTGCGTTCAGCACGCCCATGTCCAGGCGGCCCGAGATCACCATCTGGGCAGATGCTGCTGTGGACAGCACCGCCAGCGCCGCGGGCACCAGGGCCAATTTCAAATGCTTCATATAAGTCTCCAAGTTGTGTGTGCGCGGCGCGCCTGTCGCGCAGGCGGCAGGCCGCATCGGGGCGGCGCGATCAAGCGACCGACCCAGGGGGTTGGCGAGAAGCGCGGCGGAGGGCGCTGAGGGGAAAAGGGACGGGGCGCTCGGCAGGTGCGCACCACCCATAAGTGATCTCTAGAGGTAGTCGTCTCGCTGGGGCGAGAACTGGTCGAGCAGCGTGCTGTTCGTTTCCAGTGCGACCACGCCATGCGTGTGGTGCTTGGGTGCGATGAAGGCGTCGCCGGTGCGAAGCACCTTCTTGACGCCATTCACTTCGGCCTCGAACGAGCCGCTGATCACATAGGCGATCTGGTCGTGGATGACATGCGAGTGCGGTGTGCCGATGGCGCCTTTGTCGAACTGAACCAGGACGGACATCAGTTCGGGCGTGTAGCCAACGATCTTGCGGCGGATACCGTCTCCCAGCTCTGTCCAGGGCGTCGCTTCTTGGTCGAAATACGTGGTCATTTTTGCTCCTCCATCGCGGTGTTGTAGGGGATGACCCGAGGGCCTAAAGATCTTGTGAAACCGCGATTTGTGTGTACTATAGAGTCAACAATAAATTATTGAAACAGCGGTTCACTCAGAAAGAACTCAGATTCCGGGAAAGTCCTTACAAGGTCGTTACATCGACGCCACGGACTGGAACTGACGCAAGCTGAAGCCGCCGCAACCTGGAGCCACCTCATGGAAATTCGCCAGCCCGTTCACAGCGAGCACGCCAAGACTCTCGACACCACCGGCCTGCGCCAGCAGTTCCTGGTCGAGAACATCTTCGAGCCAGACCAGGTCACCCTGACCTACAGCCAGATCGACCGGATCATCGTGGGCGGCATCCAGCCGGTCACGAAGGCCGTGACCTTCTCGCCCGAGCTGGGCAAGCACACCGGCACCGACTTCTTCCTGCAGCGCCGCGAACTCGGCCTGATCAACATCGGCGGCGGCGCTCTGGTGGTGGTGGACGGCAAGACCTTTGAGGTTGCCCCGAAAGAGGCGCTCTATATCGGCCAGGGTGCCAAGGCGGTGGAGTTCCGCAGCGTCGATTCGGCCAACCCCGCCAAGCTCTACTTCAATTGCGCGCCGGCCCACACGGCCTACCCGCACAAGAAGATCAACCTGTCGGAAGCCTCGCCCGAAACGCTGGGCGATGCCAAGACCAGCAACCGCCGCACCATCCACAAGTTCATCGTGCCCGACGTGCTGCCTACCTGCCAGCTGTTGATGGGCATGACGCAGCTCGAAGAAGGCAACCTGTGGAACACCATGCCGTGTCACCAGCACGACCGGCGCATGGAGGTGTACTTCTACTTCAACATGGACTCCAACGGCGTGGTCTTCCACATGATGGGCCAGCCGCAGGAGACGCGTCACATCGTCGTGCGCAACGAACAGGCGGTGATCTCGCCGAGCTGGTCGATCCACTCCGGCGTGGGCACCCAGGCCTACACCTTCATCTGGGGCATGGTGGGCGAGAACCAGGTGTTCAAGGACATGGACCACGTGCCCATGACCGCCCTGCGCTGATCGCTGCCGCCACTCCTCGAACTTCCAAGACTGAATTCATGATCCTCGACAGCTTCAACCTCCAGAGCAAGGTCGCCATCGTCACCGGATGCGACACCGGCCTGGGCCAGGGCATGGCGCGCGCGCTTGCGCAAGCCGGTGCCGACATCGTCGGCGTCAATGTCACCGAGCCCAAGGAAACCATCGCGCAGGTCGAAGGCCTCGGCCGCCGCTTCCTCGACTTGCGGGCCAACCTCGGCGAGATCGGCTGCATCGACGGCCTGATCAAGCAGGCCGTCGGCGTGGCCGGGCATGTGGACATCCTGGTCAACAACGCCGGCATCATCCGCCGCGAAGACGCGCTCAAGTTCAGCGAGCGCGACTGGGACGACGTGATGAACATCAACGTCAAGACCGTCTTCTTCTTCTCGCAAGCCGTGGCGCGCCAGTTCATCGCCCAGGGCAATGGCGGCAAGATCATCAACGTGGCCTCGATGCTGTCCTTCCAGGGCGGCGTGCGCGTGCCCTCGTACACCGCCTCGAAGAGCGGCGTGATGGGCATCACCCGCCTGATGGCCAACGAATGGGCCACGCACCGCATCAACGTGAACGCGATCGCGCCGGGCTACATGGCGACCAACAACACCGCGGCCTTGCGTGCCGACGAAGGCCGCAGCTCCGCCATCCTCGATCGCATTCCGGCGGGCCGCTGGGGCACGCAGGACGACCTGGCCGGGCCGGTGGTGTTCCTCGCTTCGAAGGCGTCCGACTACGTCAACGGCTACACGGTGGCCGTGGACGGCGGCTGGCTCGCGCGCTGAGCTGATCCATCACGGGTGAGGCGCCTTAGACCGGCGTCAATTGGGGGCGCGGCAAGCACGCGTCTGGAGACAAGCTGGCCGCGCACTGCAGCGCCTGCCAGTCCACAAGGCACACGGGCCTGAGCCTGTGGCCGCAGGAGACCTTTCTATGTACGAGAACAAGCGAATAGGCTTTTTGTTCGTGCTGCCCTTCGTTCTGGGCGTGCTCGGCTTCAAGCTGTTTCCGTTCGTGATGAGCTTCGCGCTCAGCTTTTCCCAATACGACATCATCAGCCCGCCCCAGTTCGTGGGGATGGAGAACTACCAGGAGCTGGTCAAGGATCCGCTGTTCCACAAGTCCCTGGGTGTGACCCTGGCCTTCGTGGCGCTGACGGTGCCGATGCGCCTGGCCTTCGCGCTGTTCATCGCGCACGTGCTGAACTTCAAGCTGCGCGGCATCAACTTCTTCCGCTCGGCCTTCTACCTGCCGTCCATCCTGGGTGGCTCGATCGCGGTCAGCGTGCTGTGGCGCTTCATCTTCTCGCAGCACGGCCTGGTCAACATCGTGCTCGGCAAGTTCGGCATCGAGCCGGTGCTGTGGCTGGCCGACGAGAGCTGGTCGATGTGGACCATCGTGCTGCTCAACACCTGGCAGTTCGGTTCGGCGATGGTGATCTTCCTGGCCGCGCTGCAGAACGTGCCGCAGTCGCTGTACGAAGCAGCCGAGATCGACGGCGCCTCGAAGATGCAGCAGTTCTTCCGCATCACGGTGCCGTTGATCACGCCGGTGATCTTCTTCAACCTAATCATGCAGACGGTGCATGCCTTCCAGGAATTCAACGGCCCGTACATGGTGACCGAAGGCGGCCCGCTGCACGCCACCTACCTGCTGTCGCTCTACATCTACGACCAGAGCTTCAAGTTCTTCAACCTCGGCTATGGCAGTGCGTTGTCTTGGGTGATGTTCGCGCTGGTGGTGTCGCTCTCGGCGATCTCGTTCTGGAGCTCCAAGTACTGGGTCTTCTACTCGGGTGAGAAGGAGCAGAAGCGATGAGCGCGGTACTTTCACGCGAGACGGTCGCTAGCAACGACGAGGCGGCCCGCACGCTGCGCCGCGAGCGCGCCAGCGCCGGCATGCGCTACGCCATCCTGATCGCGGTGGGCATCACCATGCTCTACCCGATGATCTGGCTGGTCGGTGCGTCGTTCAAGAGCAACTCCGAGATATTCAGCGAGGTGGGCTTCTGGCCTTCGCACTTCGACCTGACGGCTTACGCCAAGGGCTGGAAGACGAGCACCGAGTACACCTTCGCAACGTACTTCCTGAACTCGTTCCTGATCATCATCCCGCGCATCATCGTGACGGTGATCTCGTGCGTGCTGGTGGCCTATGCCTTCGCGCGCTTCGAGTTCACCGGCAAGAAGCTGCTGTTCTCCATCATGGTCGGCACGATGATGCTGCCGCACATCATCCTGCGCATTCCGCAGTACCTGATGTTCAAGGAGTTCGGCTGGCTCGACACCTACGCGCCGCTGATCGTGCCCTCGGCCTTCGCAACCGACACCTTCTTCGTGTTCATGCTGGTGCAGTTCCTGCGCGGCATTCCACGCGACATGGAAGAGGCTGCGCAGATCGACGGTTGCAACGCGCTTCAGCTGCTGTGGCACATCATCGTGCCGCTGCTCAAGCCGGCCATCATCTCCGTCGTCGTCTTCCAGTTCATCTGGACCATGAATGACTTCATGGGCCCGCTGATCTATCTCTCCACCGTCGAGAAATACCCGGTGTCGCTGGCTCTGAAGATGAGCATCGGCGCGACCGAGGAAGTCGAGTGGGCCAGCGTCATTGCGATCTCGGTCGTCGCGCTGCTGCCCTCCATTGCCGTGTTCTTCGCGGCCCAACGTCACTTCATTGAAGGTGCTGCGTCCAGCGGCATCAAGGGTTGAATCGCCATGGCACAACTGAGCCTCAAGAAGATCGAAAAGGTCTACCCCAACGGATTCAAGGCGGTGCACGGCATCGACCTCCAGGTGCGCGACGGAGAGTTCATGGTCTTCGTCGGCCCCTCGGGCTGCGCCAAGAGCACGGTGCTGCGCATGATTGCCGGCCTCGAAGGCATCAGCGGCGGTGAGCTGCAGATCGGCAACACCGTGGTGAACAACCTCGCGCCCAAGCAGCGCGGCATCGCGATGGTGTTCCAGAACTACGCGCTGTACCCGCACATGAAGGTCTACGACAACCTGGCCTTCGGCCTGAAGCTGGCCGGCACCAAGAAGGCCGAGATCGACAGCCGCGTGCGCGAAGCCGCCAGGCTGCTCGAGATGGACCACCTGCTCGAGCGCTACCCGAAGCAGCTGTCGGGTGGCCAGGCGCAGCGCGTGGCCGTGGGCCGCGCGATCGTCAAGCGCCCGGAGGTGTTCCTGTTCGACGAGCCGCTGTCCAACCTGGACGCCAAGCTGCGCGCCTCGATGCGCGTGCGCCTGACCGAACTGCACCGCACGCTGCGCGAGCAGGGCAAGCCTTCCACCGTGGTCTACGTGACGCACGACCAGGTCGAAGCCATGACCATGGGCGAGCGCATCTGCGTGCTGAAAGACGGCACGATCCAGCAGGTCGACACGCCCACCGCGCTGTACGACCGGCCGGCCAATTCATTCGTGGCCGGCTTCATCGGCTCGCCCGAGATGAACCTGCGCGACGGCATCGTCACCGAGGCGGGCGCCGGAGTCGCGCTCGCCATCGGCGGCACGCTGCTGCCGATACCCGAGGCCAAGGGCGCACGCCTGCGCCACATGATGGGCAAGCCGGTGAAGCTGGGTATCCGCCCCGAGCAGATCACCGCCGGCCAAGCCAAGGACGTGCAGGTCACGCTGGCGGAGGGCACGGTGCGCTTCGTCGAGCACATGGGCAGCGAGGTGTTCGTGCACTTCGACCTGGGCGGCGTGCCGTTCACGTGCCGGGTTCCAGCCGACCAACTCTGTGGCATCGAGCTCAAGGGCCGCGGTGAACGCCACACCTTCGGATTCCAGATGGGCCTGTGCCACGCCTTCGATTCCGAGACCGGCGCCAACCTGCTGTTGTGACGCGCGGCTCGACCTCAAAACCAACATACCGATTTCGGAGACAACCAACATGAACCGACGTACCAGCCTGCTCGCAGGCGCAGCACTGGCCGCCTCTCTGCTGGCCGCACCGATGGCCCGTGCAGAAGACGCCACGCTGCGCTTTTCATGGTGGGGCGCTGGCGCCCGCCACGAGGCCACGCTAAAGGCCATCGCTGCTTTCGAGGCCAAGAACCCCGGCATCAAGATCAAGGCCGAGTACATGGGCTTCCAGGGTTACCTGGAGCGCCTGTCGACCCAGATCGCCGGCGGCTCAGAGCCCGATCTGATGCAGATCAACTGGGCCTGGATCACCCAGTTCTCCAAGACGGGTGAGGGCTTCTACGACCTCAACAAGCAGAAGAGCCTGCTCACGCTGAACCAGTTCAGTGATGCCGACATCAAGACCGGCGTGATGAACGGCAAGCTCAACGCGCTGCCTGCGTCGTTCACCGCGCGGGTGATGCTGTGGAACAAGGCGGCCTGGGACCGCGTGGGCCTGCCCATGCCGACCACCTGGGAGCAGCTGCAGGCCTCGGGCCCGGTG
>Ga0307516_10010191_pt1 | contig 10371 bp, 16 predicted proteins | sample 19_EM_MG_FD_203310 | JGI IMG/M metagenome (GOLD analysis project Ga0307516, IMG submission 203310) | Populus trichocarpa ectomycorrhiza microbial communities from riparian zone in the Pacific Northwest, United States - 19_EM | ecosystem: Host-associated > Plants > Roots > Unclassified | place...
TTAGAATTGGTGCGCTATTGAGAGGCCACGAAAGTACCGTCCATCGCCGAAGGCAATCGCGAGGAGCCTCGCCCGTCACGGTGCGACCTCTGCGTATGTGTGACCCCGAACCTCCGCTATGGGGGACGAATTTTAAGGAATTGTGATACATATGTGAAACGCGAGCGAATGGAATGTGTCCAATCTCCCGCTCATCAGTTTGTATGGCACGGCAGGCGTGGAAGAACCTGCGACCCATCACGCTTCAAGGACAGGGCCGCAGACCAACATCGACTCGCGCCCTGGTGTGCGACATTGTGAAGGTCGTGGCAAAGGAAGTCCGCTGCATTTTTTCAACCTTCGGGTCACCAGCATTCCCCTCACGTTTAGCGACAAAAATATATTTTATCTTCTGCCACACGTACGCACTGGTCCCGGGCTCTGCCGCTTGTCGGCCCTACACCCTTATCTGATAAGGGCTGGTCAAGGTGTGAAGGACGTATCGAGGGGCTCTCGATGCGAGTCGGGGGTCTTGTCGCTCTCGACCTGTGTGCCTCGTTCCCGCTTCAGCCGCAGCGGAAGTTGTTGCTCATGAAGCCTCCTCCACTGGATTGCGAGTTGTTACTAGACGTGGTGTATTTTTCTAGCTTTTTACTCGAGGGTTCATATACCCGCCGGGTTACGCATTATGGGCTAGTCTATTGGTTCATCTCCCCCTGTGGATACTCTTCTTGCCACAGCAATTCCTATGCGCTTCTAGACCGCCAATGCCAGGCGGGCACACCTCGGTCCACACGAACGGGATGTCTTCGACTCTCATCGATTGGCAACAAGGGGCCCGACGTCATGGTTGTCTGATAGGCGGTATTACGGTGTTTCGTCGGGGCGAAGGAGAACCCCATCGTTTCTACAAGGTTCACGGTGTCATTTTGTACTATTTTAATCCCCTAGGGCAGCGAGGACGGCATCAGCTCCAGAGACGGTAACTTCTCGCCCTGGCTCAGTCTAGCGCGCAAAAAAAGAGTAGGATGGTCAGTCAAGAGCTCCTTCCCGCCATCAACTTCAAACGGACCTTGATGTACTTGACGGTAAGGTCGTCCACGATGACGGCGAACCGGCCGGTTCTAACCCCCAACCCCGCCTCGGTTAGGTCGAGGTCGAGACCGAGGGTCTTCGACCATGCGGCGTAGGTATCGGACAAGGTCAAAATCTGGAAGGATCACACCGAATGAGTCGCAGGCGGTTGAGGGGGAGATTAAGGATTGTAGGGCCTTCGAACCTTGTCTTCGAGTCCTTCGACACGACCCCACCCACTCATGACGAAGGGATCATTGGCAGCTACCACGGCGATGACATCAACGCCCTTTGCTTTGAACTTTTCGTAGTTCTCGAGGTACGGAGGCAGGTGGTTCGCGTGGCAGGTAGGCTGACGGGCAGCTGTGAGCCCAAACTCGGGTGTCGGGATGGGAAAATACATACAGTGAAAGCTCCTGGAACGGAGAAGATGACAACCTTCTTTCCCTTCCATTCATCAGTGTTCAGTTTGATAGCTGTTTGGGTTTTTCAGGTCATCGTGAGCGGACGGTAGAAATCGGGATCTTACGGTTTCCACATGCGAGCTGTAGGATGGTGATCAGAAAACCCATGGTCATCTCGCGAGAATAACCGGCCCACCTTATCAGCGAGTGCTGGGGTCCACGGGATATAGGAAAACGTTCCAGACGGGAGAGTATCGCCGAGTTTGACAGAGGTCATGGTTATCTACAGAAGATGGGAAGATGGGTCACCGTCCATCGGACCGTCTGTGATGACCACTGCACGTGACCGTGGGTTGCACGGATCACTCCGTCTACATTCCCCCGCGGGATCTAATCTGTTCTGTTCGTCCGTCACGGTCTGCAACAACCAATCCCTCGTACCTCGTGTCTCAGCGCCACTCTACCCGCAAATCTATCGAGACATGGTTGGCATCCCGAGGGCGCCCAGGCCCAGGACTCCTGTTCGACGACTTTCCCGGCTCTTGAACAGCCTCTCGCGTCCCAACAACCACCCTCGGACTGCTTCCCGGTTCATCCAGGGTGTGCGCTCTACAAACCATACTGGCGAAGTATTTGTGGCCATCCAAAACGAGGATCCAACGGAGGACGCTGTCGTGGTCACTTCCCTTGAGAAGATACCTTTCTGCTGCCATGCGGATCTCCTCCTGATGAACAGAGAGCAACTGTTGACGGCTGCTTCGGTCCTGAACGAGAGACTACCTGCTGCCCTACGGATTGACGTGGATCGTTCCGACTCTTACATTCGTAACTCCATCGAGTTCATTGTCGGCTTGAGGAACGACCCTCCCGATGCCCCCATGAAACCAGCAACCCCTAGCCGAAATTTTATCCCCTCCAGCCCCATCTCCCCACTTGCCAAACGCGGTCGCTCCCAGCGCTCTCAACTTGTCGCCAGCCCCTCGCCCCTTGGTGATGTCACCGAGGAAGAGGAATCCGAGGGACCCCCTGTTGTAACCCCCTGCAAGCGTCCTCCTCTGAAGCGTCGAAAACTCGTTCAAGGATCGGCCTCTCCAACCCCACCCCGTGCCCACCCTCGCCCTTCAACTCTACAGAACTTGGGCTCAACACCTACTCAATGTATCACTCGTTCACAATCTACCCACACCACAAGACCGCGCCAAACACTTCCTGATCGGGTCCTGCGGTCTCACAGCCAGAAGGTGAACCCCAAGGGTTTCACCGTCGTGTCACACCTGTCTTCGGCCAGTCTCTACACCCCAAACAGTAGGGTTCGCAGCTCCCGGGAACAACAGTCCTCAGGTGGTATTCCAACTTCTCCTTCGTACCCTCTCACGGAGTCATCGGCCTCAGATACGCCCTCGCCAACTCCTCGCATTCCCCGTCGCAAGTGCCGCAGAGACAGCAGTGTAGAGAGAGAAGTCGGGGTGGTGATGGGACTGGGGCGGATGAACCTACCACCGGTCGACTCAGACGATTGAACGCATAGAGGAACGGGGGATTTCTTCCCCTCGTCCAAATTATTGTATGGATTGTCATTCGGAGTGTAATGTTATCGATTTGTAACCAGCGGCAGTCTGCTGTCCGTCCAAAGTGTAGGGGTTACGGGTGCAATGTTACAGGCTGAGCAACTTTGAAAATTTGGTACTGATTTCTGCAGGAGAGAGATTGTCCACCACGATATGCTGTTCCACACCCTTCTCTGTTTTCCCGAGGCAGCTAGTGAGTCCGGGTGACCTCTGGAGTTACGAGGAACACACCAAATCGCGCAAATATCCGCGCCGGAACGCCATTTGCCTCCCTAATAAGGACGGGCAGGTCAGGATTATGCCTCTTGATAGTTGGGTAGGAGGATTGGATGAAACTCCTGAAAACGGGTGGATCCGTCAGCGACATGGGTGCATGTTTGTTGAGCAAGGCGCGACGGACCGCGTTCCGGCTGAGGCTGGCGAAGTCTGGCAGCAGAGGATTCGAATTTCCCGTACAGCAGGAGAGAAAGCTTTTGCCAACGCCGACATCCTTCAAATGTGTGGTGGTCGTAGGCGGTCGCGGTGGGCGAGGTTGCAGGATCCGGAGTTTGCCGGTGACGACGTCGAAGTCTCGTTTCCCTCTCTTCCCACCGCCCACCGTTCTTGGCCGGTCGTCGTCCCCCCAGCCCCCGCCCAGCCCCGCCCCCGTCGTCAAGGATGGACGAAAAACAGCCTGATGACTGGACGCAAAGCAGGAAGAACAGGCTGCCCTCCTTCGCAGAGGTTCTGGCTCGTCGCACCACGCCCCCGGTCGATCTTTTCATGTTCTAGTCAGTCGCACACCTATTCTCCCCATAAACCGGCGTCATTTTGACTGCATACACTCTAGTTTATTCCTCCAACGTGAAGGAGCCGAGGACATTCTAGACTTCTGGCTCGACGTTCAGCAGCACGAAAACCTCTGTCGCGCTTATTTCAAGGACGTCCGCAAATCTGGGCGCGCTATCAAGGAGGACTGGCCTGAATACTGGGACTACGCCCGTCGTCGTGGTTCAATTTACGGTACTGTTGTTGGCCTTACCACCAATATGGCTGCGAAACGAAGTACGACGAGCACCAACGAACTCCTTACCGAGCAAGACCGCCAGAACCTCGCCGCTGCCGAAGAAACGGCTATGAGGAGCCCCAGTCCCCGTATGACCTCCGGCACCCCTGTGCCCGGAGATGAGCATGGTCAACAACCGCGTTCAAGTACCCCCTTCTCCTTGTCACGTCGTACGCCGACGATCTTCCACAAGCGCATTAGCCGTGCACCTACCGTCATCCCACGTAGTGCAGCCGTAACCAGACAGGACCTCATCACCTCTGCCGAGCACATCTTCTACCGTTACCTATCCCCCGCTGGAAACACCGTTGGCGCAACCGAGAATCACGAGATCTACCTCCCCCCCGCCCTCCGAATTCACACCTTCCCTCTGACCGGGGGCCAAGATCCTAAATCTGATACGGAGAAGAGCCTCCTGGCCCAAGTTCCAGACATGTTCCATGCTCAGAAGGAGTATTGTTTCCGAGCTATGGAACAGGATGCGTTCCCAAGGTTCCTACGGTCAAAGGCGTTCGGAAACCTGACCCCCCTCTCCGCACTGGTGAGGTTAATCGTCGGATTGATTGTCCTTTGGATTGGTCTTGCTGTCGGCTTTTCCCTCATCTTCCTGGACGTTGAACCAAAGTCCAAGCGGTTCTTCGTGAGTTCAAAGTTCCTGTTGTCATCAATACGATTACTGATGTCCACCTTTATCCAGCTCTTCATTCCGTTCACGGTCGCGATCCTTCTACTTATCTCACATCAGTATGAGCTGGATCCGATCCTCGTCTTCCTCCGTCAGTCGGAATCCACGCCCTTCCGCACTTTGACCATTCGCGAACCCTACGTCAAGAAGTTACTACTTGGGCGGGCTATTTGGGTCACCATCGTGGTCGCTGCCCTGTCGACTGGCCTTACCCTTGTGTTCTGGGGTGTCCCTGGACATCGGTTGTAGTTGTCCGACCACGCCTTGATTCTCGTGATTACCTTCTCGTCGTGTTATCGTCATGCATCCATTCTGTTCCCATCAGTATATTCTGTTCGATACCCTTGTTCCTTTCGTCTCTTTACCGCTCCTCTTCGGGTGACTCCCTTCAGCCTCTCCCTACCCACTCGTTTGGCGGCAGATTGTAATTTGGAGTTCTGCCTTTGTCGTCGGACTTCACACATGACCCTCTCTTTTTTGGATTTTACTTTTATCGTTTACTCTAATGCGAGGAGCAATTTGGTATCACCTTCCCAAGTATCGAGGTCGTAAATACAGCGCGTGAAATCGAACGAGTAGATCACATTATGCGGCAGTCTTGAGGAAGCTGTGGGAGCCCATCTGGTCCCAGCGTCGTCCCCGGTGGAAGCTCGCCCATGATTTCTGTTGGCGGGGCGCCGTGCTCTTGCATCTATTCCACGCAGACTCAGCATCTCCATCCCTGGAACGTGGTTCGGAGAAAACCCGACCTCATTCATAAGTGACATCACTTTGAGACCTATCTCTGGATTTTCGTCCGAATAGTCCTTCTCTTCAAAGATCGCAACGATTTTGGAAACGGTTTTCTGTTGTTTCGTATAGCGGTCCTTATCTTGCTGAGACAATTTACTCTCGTTCTCAACAAGATACCCAGGGAACTGTCTGCACGGTCAAAGCGAATTGAGGGACAGAACTTGCAGATTTACGAACCTTCTCGTGCATCTCCTTTAGTGGTTCGTAGAGGACTTCTTTGGACATCAGTTGGGACATCATGGTTTCCAGCATCCCTTGCAGTCCCTCCTCTGGGTCCCCGTCACCCCCCATATTGTTCAAAGATGACAGGAGGGTCTCCAGGTCTGGGTCGCCACTCCCGTCACTGGACTACTCAGGTTAGGGCATTGACGCGCCATGGCTGGGACATCACGCACCTTCAACGACGACTGTCCCTCCTTCATCTTATCCATAGTCTGCTTGACCCTGTCCTGGAATGATCCCTCTGAGCCCTTCTGCGGGGTTTGGGAGGCGCTCTCCGGTGCGGAAGTTGATTGTGGCATAGAGGGCTCAACGTCGCCCATGATGTTCTTCCAGGCATCCTTGAATATCCTCTCCTGTTCCTTTTCTTCAGTGGTGAGCTCGCTGGTCTCTTCGAGTGTTAAAGTACCGTCCCCCAACTCTTTCAAGAGCGACTCCATCCCCTTTGCGAATTCGGCAGCGAATGCATCTGTAAACTCTTCTTCTGCAGACGGAACGGACGTTTTACGCGACGAGGGGGGTGGTTTAGGCGGTTCAGGTGGTTCGGCAGGAGCAGCGGGCTTTGGGGGACGGGACGAGAATTGCTCGAGGACGTCTATTGTCGGAGATCAGCACGATCAGCACCGACGACGGGTCCGAAGGAGTACCGTCCAAATCGTCGACGTCTTCATCAACGTGGGTGGTATTCGGTTTGGATGAAGATGCCATTGGGAATGAGCGTGTACGGGTAAACGGCGCTAGATGACCGACGGAGATGGTAGCCCGGCTGACAGTGGCGGCCAGAGCCGGTCCCGTCGATCTTCCTCGTTCACACGATGGTGGGGGGACTGTTCAGGCGAGCAACCCAATCGCTCCTCCCTACCAAGCGTTCTGCATCTCCTCGTCCCCCCGCATCCCCCAACAAAGCAGAAGATCCAGCTATGCCGATAGTCCAACCCCCCGGCATCGTGAACACCAATACAAAGACCTTTGAAGCCTCCAAGAAACTCCCTGCACTCCCTATACCCCCGCTGGAGGACACTTGCCGTCGGTATCTGCGGGCATTGGAGGGTCTTCAAGAGCCGGATGAGCACACCCGCACCAAACAGGCCGTCGAGAATTTCTTGAAAGGTGATGGCCCACGGATACAAGAAAGATTGAAGAGCTGGGCGGCGACCAAAGCAAGGTGGGGTTCGGTCTATCTCCTGCCCATGAGCCTCACAGCCTGATCACCGTCATTATCAGCTATATCGAAGACTTCTGGTAATGCCGTGCCTCTTTCTAATGTGTGCAATTCCTGAGGGCTGGTTGGCTGTCTCTCTGCAGGTACGAATCGTACTTGTCGCACACGGATCCCGTTGTCCTCGCCCTCAACCCGTTTTTCGTTCTGGAGTAAGTCTCATGTTGCCGTGACATTACTGCCAACCTGAAATCTATCGTAGAAATGACCCTACCCCAGACCGTGGTGCTCAACTCCCTCGGGCAGCTGCCCTGATCACCGCATCTTTAGGGTTTGTTCATGACTTGCGGGCGGGCCTCCTTGAGCCTGACTCCGTTCGTGGGGTGCCGCTCGATATGGATCAGTACACCCGTTTGTTCGGAGTTGCCCGCATTCCCAATGAGGTACTTCTCCCGCCATTGTCACGTGTCTCTGCTGATGCTTCTGAATTTTCGAAGCGCGGTTGCAGGATGGTCACGGCCCCAGTGTCCAGGCACATCGTCGTCCTCCGGCGTGGTCAGTTCTGTAAGTTTTTCGCGTACACCCATCAGAGTCGTCCGGGGACTTACTCACCACCAAGACTGGTTCGATGTATTGGATGGTGAGAACCGCCCCATCCTCACCGAAAGAGAGATCCTTCGGAACCTCCAAGCTATCGTCACCGATGCCAACGACACACCTCTGAGTGATGTAGGTTGCCTGATTCCGGCGGGTGATTAAAATTCACCCAACATCGGAACAGGTTGCCCGCAACTCAATTGGCGTCCTCTCCACTGAGAACCGGAAGACGTGGTCACACCACCGTCAAGACCTCGCCAACAGTAAACACAATGGCCCGTGTTTGGAGATCGTCGACAACGCCCTATTCATCGTCTGCTTGGACGATGCTGCTCCCGATAATATCGCCGAGCTATGTGCCAACTTCCTGTGTGGTACTTACAGCCTGACCAATGGGGTCCAAGTCGGGACCTGTACTAACCGCTGGTATGATAAGGTACCTATCCCCCTCCCGTCGCCGAGACGCAGCCTGAAGCTCCTTCCCCTAGTTGCAACTCATCGTCTGTGCCGATGGTTCCGCTGGAATCAACTTCGAACACACAGGTGTTGATGGCCACACCGTGCTCAGGTTTGCTGCCGATATCTTCACGGAGGGCCTCATGCTCCTCGCCCGCTCTATCAACCCGACCGCACCCACGTTGTTCAAGGCCGAACTTTCCCCCTATGCCAAATCATACAAGGCGCCACGGGGGGTGGTTGATGCTCCCCCACCCTCTCCAGGTTACAGAATCGACCCTGCTCCAAAAAAGCTTGACTGGGTTCTTACCCCGGAGCTCAGGGCGGGTATTCGTTATGCTGAAACGAGGCTGAGTGATTTAATCTGCCAAAACGACTGTCAAGCACTCGAGTTCAAGGGTTACGGAAAGAACTTTATCACCAGCCACGGGTTCAGCCCCGATGCATTCGTGCAGATGGCCTTCCAGGCCGCGTACTTCGGCTTATACGGAAGGATCGAATGTACCTACGAACCAGCCATGACCAAGGCTTTCCTCCACGGAAGGACGGAAGCTATCCGAACCGTACAGCCTGAGAGCGTCGCCTTCGTCAAGGTATGGGGAGATGCTTATTCCCTGAACTGGAAGCTGATATGGGTTAGACTTTCTGCTCGGAAGCCCCCAACAACGAGAAGATTACCGCATTACGCAAAGCTTGCAAGAGGCACGTCGACTTGACCAAGGAGTGCTCCATGGGTCTCGGGCAGGACAGGCACCTCTACGCTTTGTATTGCCTGCTCCTCCGTGAACATGACGGGAACCTCGAACCCTCACCAGACGACCCAGTTCCGCTTCCTCCCGCCAGCGGCTCATTACCCAGCATCTTCACCGATAACGGTTGGAGCGTTTTGAACACTTCGATCCTCTCCACCTCCAATTGTGGCAACCCCGCCCTTCGTCTGTTTGGTTTTGGACCGGTTGCCGCTGACGGGTACGGCATTGGGTATATCATCAAAGAAGACGGCATCTCTATGTGAGTGGGCTCGACTCCCTATCTCTATTCCAATTCGCTGATAATGGTCACCCCCAGTTGCGCTTCCTCCAAGCACCTGCAGACGAGGAGGTTCTTGGATACTATCAATGGCTTCTTGCTTGATGTCCAGAGGATACTGATCCAACTTCACCGCGAGGCGAACGAACGACCCGCGCCATTTGTCGACCACACCGGGGTGTTGCGTGACTCTAAGACTGGTCGTCCCATTAACACCATCACGGACACGGAGGACGACGATCTCATGGGTACGTTCTTTTCTACCCTCGACCTTCCCTCAGCTGTTGAATACGTTGTGTTACAGTCGGGTATTCCTTCTTCGACAGCGCCGAGGTCGAGTTGGCTAGTCGGAGGAAGCGTTACGCGCACCACGACGTCGGCAAAATCATCCCATTGGCCGAATACTGATTGGAATGAGCGGGGTTTTGCAGTTATGCATGATGTCATCGCATGGGTAGTTCGGACTGTATCTCCGTGTAGTAATATTACTCCAGCCTGTAAGCATTGAAGGGTATCGTGGACCCGACCCCGTTCGTCACCACTTCTGACCCAAAGGGCGGACATCCGACGCACCTCCAGACGGTTGTTAAATCTACAAATTCGAGAAGGTTGAGGGGAACAGACAAATCACGCGAGGATGGTTTGGAGATGACTTTTCTGGGGGACGGGTCTCAACTGCTCCTTTTTGAGTTGGCCCCTTGTACCTCCCGTCATCGTGGCTTCGCTCGTGGGTCTATCCTAAGCAGCTAACAAGCTATCTACGTAGGCTACTGACGCCAGAGATACGGCGTGGTGGTTGCAGAGGCAAAGTACTACAACCGCGTATGGTGCAAGGTCAAAACTTTCGGCGGGATCTAACCAGCAAAGAATATCGGATAACAACAAAAAATGAGCCGGGACTGAGGGAAAAGGAGAGCAAAATAATTATGATCAGGGGTGAGATTGAGAGAGGGGGCCGTGCGGCGGTGATGGTAAAGAAGATTGGGCTGGGTAGGGTGGGGGTTGAACGTTGAGGTGTTAATGTACAGGTATTCGGGGATCCGCGAGGGTGTTGGTTCAGAGGAAAGGTCTGATGTCGGCTAGGCAGTGATAGCCATAGGTTTGCCGTCCTCCTTCTTCTTCGCCTCAGCTTGTTCCGTCTTTTTCTTCAGCTCCAACTTCTGTTCCTCCAGCTCTTTCATCTTCTTCTCCAAAGCGTCCTTCTGTTGTTCCTTAGTCAGCGTCAAGGTCCTATTCTGACTCGACGCGGGGCCGTGCAAAGTTCCAGTCTGCGGCGGCGTGACGATTACAGTTGGGTCGGTGGACGAAACTCCGCGGTGGAAGGAGTTGGGCAACACACGGCCTTCCGGATGTTGGAAGTGGCA
>Ga0307516_10010192_pt1 | contig 10370 bp, 13 predicted proteins | sample 19_EM_MG_FD_203310 | JGI IMG/M metagenome (GOLD analysis project Ga0307516, IMG submission 203310) | Populus trichocarpa ectomycorrhiza microbial communities from riparian zone in the Pacific Northwest, United States - 19_EM | ecosystem: Host-associated > Plants > Roots > Unclassified | place...
CATCGTTCGTAATAGTAAGTTGATGGACTCGAACGACGAGGTATGCATCGATGAAATCGAGAGCGTCAATAGGGCCAGCAAGAGGAATCTGCAGCGATACGGTTGTGCTGTTCTGGAACAGCCCGCCGAGATCAAAGGAGGTCTTCGGAACCGCGTTGATGAGTAGACCGGTCATGTTCCATTCTTTACGCGGAGTTGGACCCATTCTTTACGCACAGTTGAATCCCAAGCGAGCAAAGGAAAACATCGTCCAAGGAATGTGACGTCGCCTTGACGACCACTCGAACGTGTGACCCGAAAGGCTGTGTGGCATTTGCCACGGTTACGTAGGGATAGGGATTGTACCCCGGCTCGTTCAGTGAGCTGAGCATGACACTGGCGATGGGCGTTGAGACGAAGAAAAAAAGACCTGGATCATCGGAACTAACTGAGGCAGCTTGAAGGTCGATCTCTACTGTTCCGCCCATGGAATTCAGGTCATACACCCGGACCAGCAGAGCCACCGTGCTCCAGGCCGAAACATCGATAGGGCGTCCCAAGACAAAGCTTATCACAGCATTATCTTGCATTCCCGAAAAGTTCAGCTGCCGAGTCGGAAGAACGGTTATTAGCGCTCCTGCCATCTTCGTTTGCCTTGCCAGACAGTTCAAGAAGAGCTTCAGACGTCCTTGAGAGAGAGGTCTACTGACACTAGTGCAGACACGCTGCCCGAACTCTGCCGCGAGCCCAAAGCAACTAGCTGCGCCATCGGGCCCAGTTGATAGACGCCGGGGCCGGTGAGATACAAGGGGATGTACCTTGGCGGCACATCGAAAGAGGTCACTGCTAAGCCAACTAGAAAACTACCGTCGCGGTCAGTAAACGAGATTGCCGGGTCATCTTCTGAGACGCTTTGATTCCTCAGCCCTATCGTTATGCTATCACTCGGCCCCGTCAGCGTGTGGGAATGGACGTTCACCTGCATCGTTGCTTCGCGCCAGTGAATGAGATTGATCCTGTCAACCAGGACGATGAGCTGTTGGTCGCCCACCGATATGCGGTCAAAGGTGATATTAGTCTTTGGCAGCAGCGGGAAGAGTAGACCTGACACCGGTGGACTCCGATGATTCTTTCAGCTGGGGTCTGGACTTCGCAAGACCAGATCGATGCTGAGCGTGGCGACTAGCGACGACGCAGACGTGCGGTTTCCGGAGATTTGCAACGCAATGTATTGACCATGAACGGTACCTCCGTAGGTTACTAGCGCCACGGCGGCCGGAATCACGCCGGAAGTGAAAAGCGGCAATGCCGTTCGGAAAGGCAGCGCTGGCTGCTCTGGCGTGAAGCCGTCACCAAAGATATCAACAGCGATAGTGCCACCGCTAAGCGTGGCCGCATGAACACGCACTGCCAACATGCAATCAACATACCCCGTCACGTCGATTCGTTCAGCCGCGGTGATGACCGCAATTGATCCGACTGACGTCGCACCGAAGTCATAGACTCGTTTCGGAACTACGGTGAGCAAGGCACCAGCCATCAATCGCCTCTATTACGCACTCTTCAGCGACAGATCGATGCTTACATCGGCCCTGATGTTGGTGGCGCTTAGGGTGCGAGTCCCTTTGGCAGCGATCTTAAGCATGGCGCCAATGTTTGAGCCCACGCTGGAAACTGTGTAGGATGGAGCGACGGTGTTAAAGTCGATGGTCACCGTTGCAGCTGGAATCACCGTCGCGAATAGAATTCCGGGATCCTCGGAGGTGCGACCCTCGAGGTAGGCGTTTATTTCAATCTTATTACCCAACCCTGAACCGAGATTCGAGACGGAGTGCGTCCGGACCATGAGTGAGACCTCACGCCAATTCGAAATATCGATACCTTGGGCGAGAACGATTTCCTGGGCCTGTGACGTCCCACTCGATACGGCAGTAAAATCGAGAGTCCTTTTCGGGATCACACGCACGACGGTTCCAGCCATGTCCTAATTCTCCTTGATCAGCTGTCCTTGACAGCCAGTTGAACACTTAGAGTAGCGTTGAGGGCCCCTGGCGACGTTCGCGAGCCTCGGGCGATGATGCGGGTCATCGCCGCGATACCATGAGTACCCAGCATCGTTGCAGACATGCTGAGGAACGCTGGCGTCGGCGTTGCGGCTACGATCGCGGCCGTGGCGGCAGCCGTCGGATCGACGAAGGCAAGCCCCGGGTCCTCGGGGGTAAAACTTTGCGGCAACATGATGATCGAGATGCTGCCAGCGCCGCTCGCAAGCGAGTGGGAATAGACCTGGACCCGGAGGTCGACCTCACGCCAAAGGAGAAGATCTACGCGATCCGTAAGAATCAGGTCCTCGGTGGCGGAGGCCGCCAAGGTTGCGAAATCAACAACTCGCTTTTGGACAGAGAAAACGACTAACCCCGACATCGGCGCAATTCCTTATGCTCGACGCTGTGGTTCTTGTCTTATCGCGTCTCGCACCATAACGAAAGGTCCGTCAGGATGCCAACGATGCAAGCGGGCAGTTACGGCGTCGAAAGCCAACGGACAGTCGCTTTCACAAGCCAGGCGCCTTAGTCACGTCAACGATTTCTTGCGCAACGGGTTCCAACCGAGTCGAACCGAGCAGGGGCGTCTTCGAACGCACGATTGGATTTCCCCGCCGTGTTCAGATCGGAAGCCGGAGCGTTGTACTGCCCGCCCCTGATCGTCTTGATGCCGCTGGTCGTCAGGTTTGCGCAGTTGTCGCATGTAGTCGCGTCGATCTTCCCTTTCCACCCGTCCTGGACCCATTCATTCACGCTCCCCGCCAGATCAAGCTGGCCCCATTTGCCCTTACCCTTCTTCTTCGAACCGACGGGCAGCAGTTGCAAGGCATTATACAGTGCATAGGTCGCGTCGAGCGTCTGACTCTGGGCCGGAACAGACCAAGGATAGTACCGCTGCTCGTCTCCACCCGACGCCGCGTAAGTCCACTCGGCGTCTGTTGGCAAGCGCCCCCCGTCCCAAACGCAGAAGGCTTCTGCCTCGTACCAATCGATGCAGTTCATGGGGAAGGTTTCCGTGGCGCCCGCGATGTCCATCCAGGACCGATTGCCATCTTTGCAATTGACGGCGGCGATGAGCCCGGCTCGATCCGCTGGTAGGAGAGCGTCCCAAGCGCTGTTCCAGCCGCTGTCGGCTGGATTGTGCACGTTACGACCTGCCCCTTCGACGGGCCTGCTCGATGGGTAGGCGTTAACGAACGCCCGGAAGCGGCTCACGGATAGCTCGTAGGCGTCGAGGTAGAAGGAGCTGATCTTCGCCGGGAGGGTTTCATCGTCGTCACGGAGGAAGCTTCCACCATCGACCAGCAGAGCCTCACAGCAATCGTGATTCATGGTTGAACCGCAGGTCGGCACGCTGCCATAGCAGCTCCGGTTGCACACCGAGGGACTTCCGCTGCAGACCCAGCCGGTTTCGACGCCGCACGTCGCGCTGCAGCCATCGCCAGCCTTGGCGCTGCCGTCGTCGCAGGACTCATCCGCGTCGAGCGTACCGTCGCCACATATTGCGATGGCTGGCGAGCCCGCGACGGGCATGGTCGCACCGCCTTCGCCAACTCCTCCTGCGCCTCCCAATCCGCCTGTTCCTCCTATTCCGGCGCCTCCACCGGCAATACCCTCTTCACCATCACCGCCTGCGCTCGTCATCGGGCCACCGGACGAACCTGTCATCGTGCTGTCGCAACGACATTCCCCAAACGTGTGTTCGGGACTGCAAACTTGGGCTCCGCTGTGTCCGTCAGTACACGCGCAAGGCGTACTGGCGCCGACAGTACATGTCGCAGAAGAGGAACTGCTGTTGCCGCCACAGGCCCAGACGATCAAGACCAGTCCAACTGCTCCCAAGGAAGCTCGAACGCCCGTCATAAGCCAAGTCTACTAGGCGACGTGCTCGGAGCAAACCGCGCTATCAAACTTTCTTGCCGATCCTCGCACGCAGCCGGTTGACGACAGCATCGAATCGGGACGAGGCTCCCCCTCATCCCTTAGGCGCTTTTGTCGAGCCCCTCGTGCGGGAGAAGAGCCGTCGCAACGGCTATTCGCAGAGTCAGAAGCCCGCTGCTCTTGTACACAATGGTGGCGTTCTCAGGCGTGTCCTGAAGTGCTTGCTCCCACTTGTCCGTCACGAACAAGATGCGGGCTGTGGGGACTGCCGCGCGGACATGCCGAGATAACTGCACCCCGCACCCATCCGGGAGCAGCGGGTCGATGATAGCACACTCAAGCCCCTCGTCGATCGCAGTACGGGCTTCGGCAACACTGTGCGCCACCCGAACGTTGCAACCCTGCCGTCGCAACTGCTGTTGAGCCCGAGAAGCGAACGCTCTCGCAGAATCGACCAGTAGCACGCGCGTCCGCGCCCGATCGGCGACCACATGCCGAAGGTTCTGCTCGGCGCGCTCGAGCCCAAGACGGGCACGGCGGCACGTTTCGAGTAGTGTCCTCGCTTCCTTCCGACTTAGTGCTAGAAGTGCCTCGGTCCCTTCAAATAGGCCTTCAGATGCCAGTACTTGGCCGAGAGTTCTCAGCACCGGAGGCACACGGGGCCGACCGGTTACTGGAGGAGGCGAATGCATCCGCTGCACTGCTTCCCGTAGCTGGCGTACGGTCCAATGGCTCTCGCTTGCGAGCCGCAGCATCTCTCCTTGGACTGATGCTTGGAGAGAAAGCGCCACCAAAAGATGGCTAAGGGTCAGGCCGCTGGCCGCCCTAAGCGCCGGTAACCGGTCACAAAGCTCATAGACGCGCACTGCGCGGTAGAGCTCGGACGCTGTCAGGGGCAGGCCTTCTTGCGTCTCGAGCCGCGCGTACGCTAGATCGCTCCTGGTCCTATGCCGCCAGGTTTGGACGTCCCCGAACAGCGCGTCAACAACCAGCCTACCGACCTCGCACACCGTGGCAATTCGCCTCTGGTCACGCACGCCATCGAGAGCGGCAACGAGATCGCGAAGGCCCGCCACGAGCTGAAAATTAGTTTCAGGAGGTGCGGTATTGATCTGGTCACCGTTTCGTAGAACGCCAGTGTCGCCCGGCCCCGTAACGAAGTTACCCAGCATGGTGCCTTCCCTATTGCAGAAACGCCGCCCCGAGGAGATGCCGCGTCCTACCTTTGCGCCTCTAACTACTCCCGGGGTTGATTGAGCGCAAGCTCCGTTGGGCGGGTTTTCGCGTCGTCGTGAATGGCTCACCCTTCTCTGCATGTTGCAACGATGCAACTCTCGTGAAGCGTTTACGGAAAGTACTACGGGCCGATCGATGGCACGCTAGAGACGCGAGTTATTTCATCGCAAGGCCAGAAGGTCCATGCGCCGACATGCAAGAATTTTCCGAGCGGCGGAGCGCTCAGCGTGCTTGCTGAGCCGCAGACACACGTTCCGCCATGGCGAGGGGCGCCGCTGCGCTGCGAGGGGCGCTACTCCTCACACATCAGCAAGTGGCGCGAGGACCGAGCCAAGCTCGATGTCAAGGCGCTCGAGCCACGCAAGCGCGGTCGGAAGCCCACGCCGCAGCCTGACCCCGAAGTGGCCTTGCTGCGGCGGCGGGTTGCTCTGCTGTGAGCGGGTGCGCGACAGATTGTGCAGACCTCCGAACAACGCATCGGCGCCAGATGCGCTAGTTGCCAAGCGCCATCGAGCCGCTATCCGACGACGGCACCTTGCATGCGCGCATACGGGGGATTGGATGGCTACGAGACCGCTATGGCCCATTTCACGCCGAGATACCGCCGGACAGCCGCGCGTTCGTCCGCGGCCAGGGCCCGGCTGTACAGGAGAACCTCGCCGACCTTGCCATCCCAAAAGCCCTGGGGAGTAACCGTGGGGATGCAGCCGAGAGCGGAGCGCGTCGGTGAGGTCGACGCGGAGCTGTAGGCAGCGCCGTTCGGGTTGGGCGCGCCGCCGTTGATAGATAGGGACATCGCTGTCCCCGTATGGAGCCACTCGGAGACGTCAATGTTCGTGTCGGATGGCGCTGTCACGGCACTCGAGGCGCCGCCTGAGTCGATGCCGCCGGCGGTGAAGACACCGACCCCGGAGAAGCTGGCGCCCCAGTAACGGATGTTTCTGAGGTTCGTTCCCGTCGCGACGCCGCCGCCGAGAACGGCCAACCCCTGCGGGCCCGCCAGGTCCAGGTTGGCTGCATAAAACACAGTGCTCGCCAGCCCCGCACCCATGGCATTCGCGACCGCCGCCTCGGTCGACACTATCTTCTGGGTCGTACCGTCGAAATCCATGCACGGGCGGCCGTTGAGCCCGGCCGATCGGAACAGTGGTGGATTTGCCGCCTCGGTCCACGGCGCGCCCGAAACAAGGTTGGTAATTGACGTGACCGCGGGAGCGCCTCCCGGCGTCACGACATACGAAGTAGGTTCGCGCATGTCCACCCACAGCACCAATCCGGGGATATCCGAGGGTCTGAAGTCATAGTCCTGAAGAACTAGCGTGATGCTGACGTTGGCGGTTAGGGGGCTCCCGCTAGTCTTCGTTGCCACCGCGCGAACTACCACCCCTTCCCCAAACACACGCCCACTGTAGGAGAGAAACGCGGGCCCTTGGGCGGGTAGAACCGTTGAAGGAAACAACGGCGCCACTGTTGCAAAAGCCAAACCGGGATCCTCGAAGCTGTGCCCGTCGCCGTACAGGTCGAAAGCGATGGAACCGCCGGAGCTATCAGCCTGGTGAACAGCTACCTGAAGCGTCCCCCACATGTACCTCGCTACGTTCACGCGCTCAAGCACAGTAAGTACCTGGCTCGTCCCAGCGACAATGTGACTGAAATCAAATTGACGCTTCTGCGTAATCTGTATGGACCGAGTTGCCATGCTCGACTGTTATCTCGCGGCATGCGTCTACGACAGCCAAAGTGCAAGGCGAACCTCAACGATCTGGTGTTGCATCGTCTAAAGTAGAGGTGCCAACAGAGAACCCTTGCGTTCGTTGAACCACCGGGCGAGCGCCGCAGGACCCCAATTGCCCTGCGCACTATCTTCGACAATTCCAATTTACTTTCAGCACCCTGACCTTCCCGGATTTCCCGGACACCCAACGAGGAGGTTCTCCTCGGGGTTAGTTCGTGGAAACGACGACCACCACGGAGCGCCACAAGCGGCCAGGAGCGTTCAAGCGTGAGGCAGTTCGGCTACTCGAGACACGAGGCGGGCGGACCGTCGCGGACGTCGCAGCCAGCCTAGGCGTCGTAGAGAATCTGCTGCACTCCTGGAAGAAGAAATACGGCAGCGCCGCCGACCGAGCGCGCAGGGAGCGCGGAGGCGAGACGCCGGGGGACGAGCTGAAGCGCCTGCGCCGCGAGAACGCGCAGCTCAGGCACGAGCGCGACGTCCTAGAAAAATCGATAGCCATCTTGGCGCGAGGGACCGCTCATGAGCCCGTATGAGCTGGTCGACTCGGAGAAGGCGGCGTTTCCGGTGGGTGCGCTGTGTGAGGCCGTGGGTGTTTCTCGAAGCGCATTTTACACGTGGCGCCGCTCGACACCGTCGGCGCGCAAGCTCGCAAACGATCGCTTGCTCGCCGAGATTCGCGCCATCCATGTCGAGAACAAGGCGCGCTACGGCAGCCCCAGAATGCGCGACGGTCGGCGACTTCACCTACGTTTGGACCGCCAAGTCTCTCAACCGCGAGCTTGCTGTCTCGGCGCTTAAGCAAGCGCTGTCGTGTCGCCGCCCGCCGCGCGGGCGCGTGCACAGGCCGCTGCATTTCGACGCAGACGTTGGTACGCCTCTGTCAATAGCGGCACCCGGACGTGGCTCAACAAGTTGGTCCACTTCTCTGTTGGTTACTGCTTTGCTCGCTCTCTGATCCACTGTGAGAGGCTGAGCGTCGCTGGCTCGCGCTGTGTCGAGGCGACGTTTTCCGCAGCAGATTTCCCTTGGCCTCGGCCCTTCCCTCCACCGACTCGACGGGTGTTACCCACGTCTTCGCCGGCTTCTTCGGTACTACGACCTCGTCCGACTTCTCGACGATTATTGCTTTAGCTTGCGGCTTTCGCCTTCCTGAGCTGGCTCACCGGACACCATGACCGGTAGGACCACGTCGAGATCTCCCGGCTCCCGTGCAACTGACCTTGTGAACGTGCCGAGCTCGTCAGAACCCGGGGCGGGTGGTAGGCTAAGTCACCCAGATCGGGGCACAACCGGATGACCTTCGCGACCGTCTCACGCTTCGCCTTCCTGCTCGCGCTGGGTACGGGCTGCGCCGCTACGGCTGCGCGAGGACGCACAGAAGGTCCCACGACGGGCGACCCTCTTGCGGACGCTTCCGTTGTCTCGGGCAAGCTACCGAACGGCTTCGGCTACTATGTGCTCAGAAACGCCGAGCCCACGAATCGTTTGTCGCTCAGGCTGCTCGTGAAGGCAGGCAGCGTTCATGAGGACAACGACCAGCGGGGCGCGGCCCACTTCGTCGAGCACCTGGCATTCGACGGGACTCGCAACTTTAGAAAGAGCGACATCATCAGCTTCGTTCGAGGTTTGGGGATGAGTTGGGGCGCGGACGTGAACGCCCAGACGCGCCTAGACAGTACTGAATACAGGCTAACGGTTCCCGCTGACGCTTCAGGTGCGGTAGGAAAGGCGATGGCATTCCTGCGCGACGTCGCCGGCAACGTTAGCTTCGATCCCGCAGAGATCGAGCGAGAGCGCCGGGTGCTCGTCGAAGAGTCGCGAACGGGGCTCGATGCCGACAAGCGCACTCAGCGCGCTCAGTTGGAGATGGCCCTTGCGGGATCCCGCTACGCGGACCACTTGGCGCCTGATTCGCCAGCAGAGCTGGCCCGCGCGACGCGCGACACTTTGCTCCGCTTCTACCGGGATTGGTACCGCCCGGACACGATGGCCCTCGTTGCGGTGGGTCCAACCGATCCCAAGTCACTCGTAAGCGACATCCAGCGAACGTTCGGCGACCTCAAGGCCCCGGCGCGGGAACGGCCGGCCACGGTGCCCGATGTTCCGTACAACAAAGAGCTGCTTGTCAAAGTCGTCACCGACCCGGAGCTTACTGGAACCACCGTCGCGTTCTATTCGAGGTTCGAGAACCAACTGAGCGGCAAGCCGGAGCTGCGCCAGACGCTCGTACAAGGTCTCGTGACGTGGATGATGGTGCAGCGGCTGCACGTCGGGCGGGCCCCGGACGCCACATTCCAAGTGACTAGCTTGTACTTTCCGACGATCACGCGCGGCGTGAATCTGGTGAGCTACGTGGGTGCGGTCAGTGACGGCGGGCTCGAGCCGAGCGTGCACGCCCTGTTTGCCGAGTTCGCGAGCGCCAGCCGCTATGGTTTCTCGCAGCAGGAATTGTCCGAAGCAACGCACGCGGTTTCCGACCTCAGCCAGCGTCTACGCGCGGATACGGCGCGGTCTTCCGAAGAACGCGCCGACACGTTGGAAGACCTCGTTCTCAGGAGGATGCCTTATCACGATCGGGCTCAGATGCTCGCTTGGGAGCAGGAGTTGCTACCCGCCATCACGCTTGAGGACGTCAACGCCTGGGCTCGTGAGCACGACGGGACCCGAGGCGCCATGTTGTTCGTCTCGGCACCGATCGGCGTCGGGGTTCCGACGGAAGCGACCCTTCATGTTTGGGCGCGCGCGGCCTCGCTCGCTCCCCTTCCGCGCCCAGCGCACGGCCCGCGAAGTGGCTACCATGAGCGAGAGCCCCAAACCGTGCACGGTTAGATGATGTTTATGCGCGAAGCCTCCGGCCCGGGTAAGCTCAGGCCGGTGCTACTGTCCTGCAGAGCCAGCTCATTGAGTATCGCGCTGGCCATGGTGAGCTACTACCGCGCCAAAGAGGCCAACGAACGCGCCACGGCCAAAAAGGCGCGCAAGCCCAACGAGACGCGCCCCGGATTTTAGCAAGGAGTTCTCTGACAAGAACGGGATTCACGCGCAGCAGCCGTACAACTGGCAGAGGCATTGTGCGGGACGTCAACTATGCCTGCAGCCCGCGGATCGGATCAGACCGGAATACGCACTCACACTTTCCAGCGCGGCCTTTTGACGTTGAAACCTGTTGAGGCCGCCTGAGCAGCGCGGTGAATGCGCGCTGCGCGACTCTGGGTTTCAGCATCAAAACTCGAAAAATGTCGCTCTGCTCGCCGACACATGGTTGACGCCGTCGCCTTCAACGTATCAAGATTTGGGCCAAGATATGCCGAAAGGCATGCACAAGAGCACGGAGCTAGGAGCACGCCGGTGACCAAGTATCCAGCGCACACAATTGACGGGTTTCAGACAGGCGTCATCAGCGTAGCAGCAGCGGTGAAGAGAAATCCGAGCCTCGTGGCGAAACTGATATCCGCCCCTTCGACGACGTTACGAGTGTATGGGCTGGACAT
>Ga0307516_10010193_pt1 | contig 10370 bp, 15 predicted proteins | sample 19_EM_MG_FD_203310 | JGI IMG/M metagenome (GOLD analysis project Ga0307516, IMG submission 203310) | Populus trichocarpa ectomycorrhiza microbial communities from riparian zone in the Pacific Northwest, United States - 19_EM | ecosystem: Host-associated > Plants > Roots > Unclassified | place...
TTCCGGCCCGCGCCGCGAGGCGGAAGCTGGGCCCGGCGCAGGCCGTCATGATCCGCCAGACACCCCCTAAGCCCGCGACGGCGAAGGCCGCCCCCGGAAGATCCCGGGGACGGCCTTTCGGGCGGTAATCGCTCAGGCGCTGCGACGACGCCGGGCGTAGTAGACGGCGCTCGCGCCGCCGACGACCATCAGACCGCCGAGCGCGAGGGTGAGCCCCATCGGCGCGCCGGTCAGCGGGAGCGTGCCGCCCGCGCTGACCCCGCCCGGGGTGCTGCCGCTCGGCGCCGGCGAGGTCGCCGGGAGCTCGCCACCCGGCGGTACGGTGTTGACGCTGGCGGTCGGCGTCGACGGGGTCGGCGACGGCGTGGGGCTCTCGCCGCCGTAGCCACCGCCGCCACGGGTCGGCCCGGTGCTGGTGGCGGCCGGCGCCGAGCCGTTGCCGCCCGGCGTCTGGTTGCCGGCGTTCCCGTAGTCGCACTTTTCGCCGCGCGGCACCTCGGAACACGGCGTGGTCATCACGGCGGGCTGCTTGGCGCGAGCGGCGGACTCGTCGCCCGTCGCGGCAGCCGGAGACCCGGTGAGGGCCAGTGCGGCGAGGACGGTGACGCCGGCCGCGGGCAGTCCAGCGGCCAACCGGCGCGTCAAACTCATGAAGGGCATCCGTTCTGTTGCGGTAAGTCCGTCTTGGTCCGGGTGGGAGCCTAGCGGCTAATGCCCGTTTTAGTGGCATTGCCGGAAACGAGTCCCATCGAAAGAGGGATCAGAGCGGCACGCCGCCGAACCGGTGACTGCGCCACAGGTGGGACAGGGCGAGGACCTTGAGCTCGAAACGCGGGTCGGCGGCGAACAGCTCCCCGGTGTACGGCGCCCGCAACTGCACGCTCGCGCCGGACTCGAAGTAGACCGAGACCACGGTGCGCGCCCCGCGCCGCTCGGCCCGCAGGTCCACGACCCGGCTCCACGGCTCGACGCCCACGCCGAACGGCGTCGCGGTGTGGATGCCGCCCGCGTCGATCTCGACGCCGAGGCGGGGCCGCAACAGCACCCCGGCCAGCGCGCCGGCCAGCGGCGGGCCGAACGCCAGCACCGGCCAGAGCCACGGCGGTGGCGCGACGGCCGCCGTCCAGGTGAGGGCCACCACCATGGCGAGCAGGCCGGCCGACACCCCCACCACCGAGCCGAGCACGCCGAGATACACGCCACGGGCGAGGGCCTGTTGCCAGGTGGGGCTGAATCGCGCTGCATCCATGCCTGCTCAACGGCCGCCGCCCCGGATGGTCGGCGCACTGGCGGTGCGCCGGCGCCGTACCGACGTACCTTTGAGGCATGGCAACCGACAAGACCACCCTGCCCACCACCGAAGAAGAGTGGCGGGTCCGCCTGAGCCCCGACGAGTTCCGGGTGCTGCGCCAGGGCGGGACCGAGCCGGCCTGGCGCGGCGAGTACGTCGACACCAAGACCGAGGGCACCTACGAGTGCCGGGCCTGCGGGGCCGCCCTCTACCCGAGCGACACCAAGTTCGACTCGCACTGCGGCTGGCCGTCCTTCGACGACGCCATCCCGGGCGCGATCCGCGAGATCGAGGACCGCAGCCTCGGCATGGTCCGCACGGAGATCCGCTGTGCCCGGTGCGACAGCCACCTGGGCCACGTCTTCAAGGGCGAGATGATGACGGCGAAGAACACCCGGCACTGCGTGAACAGCCTGTCCATCAAGCTCGACCCGAAATAAGCTCCTCCACCGTGTATTGCACGCCGGTGTCCGACGTCCGCGTCTCGGCACCGGCGGCGAGCTGCCACTCCGGCCCGAGCCGGGGGGCGAAGGTGTCGCCGGGGACCGCGAGGTCGATGCGGGTCCGCACGATGTGGTCGGCGTGCGGCAGCAGCGCGGTGTAGACCGCGGCCCCGCCCATCACCCAGAAGTTGTCGTAGACCCGCAACAGCTCATCGACTGAGCCACATACCTCCGGGTTTGCTTTTTGTTTTCCGCCGCGGGTTGGCACAGCCTGGGCGGCCGCCCAGCCTGGCTGCCGGGTCAGCACCACGTTGTGCCGGCCGGGCAGCGGGCGGACGCGCTCCGGCAGCGAGTCCCAGGTGGCGCGCCCCATCACCACGGTCGCGCCCATCGTGCGCTCGCGGAAGATCGCCTGCTCCCCCGGCACGTGCCAGGGGATCCCACCCTTCGCACCGATCACGCCGTCGCGCGCTTCGGCCCAGATCAGGTGGATGGTCATACCGCGACCGGCGCCCGCAGGGCCGGGTGATGCTGGTAGCCGACCAGCGAGAGGTCCTCGTAGGCGTAGTCGAAGAGCGACTCCGCCGGGGCGATCTCCAGCCTCGGGAACTCGTACGCGGGCCGGCTCAACTGCTCACGCACCTGCTCGACGTGATTGGCGTAGATGTGACAGTCGCCGCCGACCCAGATGAGGTCGCCGGGCACCAGGCCGGTCTGCGCCGCGATCAGCTGCGTCAGCAGCGCGTAGCTGGCGACGTTGAAGGGCACGCCGAGGAACATGTCCGCGCTGCGCTGGTAGAGCTGGCAGGAGAGCCGGCCGTCGGCGACGTAGAACTGGAACATCGCGTGGCACGGGGCGAGCGCCATCTCGGGCAGTTGGGAGACGTTCCAGGCCGAGACGATCATGCGGCGGGAGTCCGGGTCGCGGCGCAGCGTGGCGAGCAGCTCGGTGATCTGGTCGACGTGGCCGCCGTCCGGGGTGGGCCAGGACCGCCACTGCTTGCCGTAGACCGGGCCCAGGTCGCCGTGCTCGTCGGCCCACTCGTCCCAGATCGTCACGCCGCGCTCGCGCAGCCACTGGGTGTTGCTGTCGCCGCGCAGGAACCAGAGCAGCTCGACCGCGACCGACTTGAAGTGCACCCGCTTGGTGGTGACCAGCGGGAAGCCCTGCGACAGGTCGTAGCGCAGGCGCTCACCGAAGAGGCTGACCGTCCCGGTGCCGGTGCGGTCCGCTTTCGGGATGCCGGTCTCGAGGACCCGGCGCAGCAGCTCTTCATACTGGGTGTCGACCATGGCGCCACGCTAGCGCCTCGGGCCGCCCGGAGCCGAGAGGGACCCGGGCGGCGGAGGTCACACCGTCGGGTTAATGCGCCCAGGATTCGCTCATGGCCGAGATCTGCTGGTTGAGCTGCTGCAGGTCACGGTTCGGCTCCTCGCGCTGCCGCGCCGGGTCGACCGCCGCGAAGCCGAGCTGGGCGCCGAGCTGCTGCCACCGGGCGAACAGGATCGGCTCGATGAGCACCTCCTTGACGTCCTCGTGGGCGGCTTCGAGCTCCTTCACGGCAGCCTCGTACCGCTCCACCTTTTTCAGCAGGTCAGAACTCTCGTGAATGGTCATACCGGCAGGTTACCCAGAAATGAACCTTTTTCAGGTTGATATCCGGAAAGACCGCCATGTCCGTGTTCGCTACGCTACAGGTCGAACTCGCCGTCCTTGGCGCCGCCGACGAAGGCGTCCCATTCGGCCGGAGTGAAGAACAGCACGTCGCCGTCCGGCTTACGCGAGTCGCGGACGGCGACACCACCGCCGTCGAGCAGCGCCACCTCGACGGCGGCGGCTCCCGCCTGGGTGGACCCGGCGCTGCGGCGCCACACGGCATTGGTCAGGTCAGCCTCGAACTTTTTCGCCACGCGCACAGTGTGCCAAGTGACGGCGCGGGGCGAAAGGGAGGTAACCGGTACGGGTGGGCTCAGTCCTTGAGCTTGCCGGCGACCTGCACGATCCGCTCGGCCAGGTGGTCGAGCGCCGCGTGCTGCACGTCGGTCAGCGGGGCGTCGTTGTTACCGCCGGTGACGTGCGAGACACCGTACGGGTTGCCGTCGGCGAACTTCAGCGCGTCGGTGTAACCCGGCGCCACCACGACGCCGCCGAAGTGGTAGATCGTGTTGTACAGCGCGAGCAGCGTCGACTCCTGGCCGCCGTGCTCGGTCATCGAGGCGGTGAAGCCCGCGTACGCCTTGTTGGCGAGCAGGCCCTGCCCCCACTGCGGGCCGAGCGTGTCGATGAACACCTTGAGCTGGCTCGACACGTTGCCGAACCGGGTGGGGGTGCCGAACAACACCGCGTCCGCCCAGACGACGTCGTCGGCCGCTGCCCTGGGCTCGTCCTTCGTCCGGTCGAAGTGCTGACTCCACGCCGGGTTCGAGGCGATCGCCTCCAGCGGCGCAAGCTCGGGGACCTGGCGCAGCCGCACCTCGGCCCCCGCCTTCTCCCCGGCCTGGGCGATCCGCTCCGCCATGCCGTGAATCGTGCCGGTCGAGGAGTAGTACACGACCGCGAGCTTCACGTTAGCCACAAGGGCACCTTCCGTAGTTGGTTGTTACGTCAACTATTCCGGAAAGACATGCCCCTGCGCAGGCGAATGAAACGTCAGAGCAGCAGTTCGCTGCCCTGCGGCCCGACCACGTCGGCGTGCTCGTCGTCGAGCCAGACGCCGTCGCTGGCCAGGTAACGGAAGCGGTAGTGGCCCGGGTCCAGCCGTACGGTGACCGTCCGGGTGCCGTCGCGCCGGTCCTTGAGCTCGTGCAGCCCCGGCTCCCAGTCGTTGAACGTGCCGACCACGCTCACCGCCCCGTCGGGGGCGTCCTTCGGCAGGCAGAACGTCACCCGGGTCTTGTTGCCGAAGAGCTTGCTTCGCTTGATCACTTTCGCCTCCAGAGTGCGCGGCTCCTCTTGCCCCAACGCTCGAGGGTGCGATTCGGTGACGCCTAAAATCCGACTCATGCATCCGGAGCCCCGCGAAGAGATCCGGGTGGCGTCGTTCCGCGACCTCGACGTCACCACCCTGTACGCGATCCTGAAACTGCGCGTCGACGTGTTCGTCGTGGAGCAGAAGTGCCCGTACCCGGAGCTGGACGGGCGCGACGACGAGCCCGGCACCCGCCACGTGTGGCTCTCCCGGGGCGACGAGATCCTCGCCTACCTGCGGATCCTCGACGACGGGGAGACCGAGCGGATCGGCCGGGTGGTCACCGCGACGGCCGCGCGGCAGGGCGGCTACGCGAGCCGGCTCATGGCGCACGCCCTGGAGGTCATCGGCAACCGGCCGAGCACGCTGGAGGCGCAGGCGCACCTCACCGACTTCTACAGCCGGTTCGGCTACGTGCCGGCAGGACCCGGGTACCTGGAGGACGGCATCCCCCACGTACCCATGAGGAAGCCCTAGGGCAGCGCCGCGACCAGCTCGGTGACCGAGCGGCGGCGGCCGGTGTAGAACGGCACTTCCTCGCGGACGTGCCGGCGGGCGGTCGAGGCGCGCAGGTCACGCATCAGGTCGACGATGCGGTGCAGCTCATCGGCCTCGAACGCCAGCATCCACTCGTAGTCGCCGAGCGCGAACGACGCGACCGTGTTGGCCCGCACGTCCGGGTAGCCGCGGGCCATCTTGCCGTGCTCGGAGAGCATGAACCGCCGCTCCTCGTCGGGCAGCAGATACCACTCGTAGGACCGGACGAACGGGTACACGCAGATGTAGGGGCGGGCCTCCTCGCCGGCCAGGAACGCCGGCAGGTGGCTCTTGTTGAACTCGGCCGGGCGGTGCAACGCCATCTGGGACCAGACCGGCGTCAGGTGGCGGCCGAGCGCGGTGCGGCGGAACAACCCGTACGCCTCCTGCAGCGCGTCCGGCGACTCCGAGTGCCACCACACCATGATGTCGGCGTCGGCACGCAGCCCGGCCACGTCGTAGGTGCCGCGCACCACCACGTCCTTGCCCAGCAGCTGCTCGAACAGCGCGTCGACCTCGCCGGCCAGGTCCTCGCGCAGGGCCGGCAGCGGCGCCGCGACCTTGAAGACCGACCACATCGTGTAGCGGATCGTCGCGTTCAGCTCGTTGATCCGCGCGGCGTTGGTCATTGATCCTCCAGGTGTTTGAGAACGTCGTCCGCGGCGCTCTCGCCGCTGGCCACACAAGCGGGGATGCCCACGCCGTCATAGGCGGCGCCGGCCAGGGCCAGGCCGGGCGCGCCGGCGAGCGCGGCGCGGGCCAGCGCCACCCGGTCGAGGTGCCCGGGCGCGTACTGCGGCAGCCCGCCACCCCAGCGTTGCACCCAGGACCCGACCGGCGGCGGCAGCTCGCCGCCGAGCAGCCGGCCGAGCTCGGCGTGCGCGGTCCTGACGAGCACCGGGTCGGGCGGCTGCAGCCGCTCCTCCTCGCCGGCCCGGCCGAGCGAGGCCCGGATGATCACCGGACCGCCCTCGCGGCCCAGGTGCGACCACTTCCGCGTGACGAACGTGGCCGCTTTGACCAGGGTGCCCTCGCTCGGCGGCACCAGGAAGCCGGACAGCTCGGGCAACGGGGTGCCGGGCGGCAGCGCTAGCGCGACCAGGGCGACGCTGGCGTAGCCGAGCGCCTCGACCTCGGCCGCGGCGGACAGGTCGACCCCGGCGAGCATCCGGGAGGCGGGCCGGGCGGGCACCGCGAGCACGACCGCGTCGACGTCGTCGGTCTGCGGCGCCGGGACCGGGCCCAGCAGCAGCCGCCAGCCGTGCGGGGTGCGGGCGATCTCGCGGACCGGCAGGCCGAGGCTGATCCGGGCGCCGCTGGCACCCGCCGCGGCGGCGATGAGCTGGGTCATTCCGCCGTCGACAGCACCGAAGACCGGCCGGCCGGGCACCCGGACCGCGGCGGCCTGCGCGGCCCGGACGGCGCCGGCGAGAGTGTGCTCGACGCGGGCGGCGCGGGCCAGCGCGGGCATGGTGGTGGCCAGCGAGAGGCGGTCGGCGCGGCCGGCGTACACGCCGCCGAGCATGGGATCGACCAGCCGGTCGGCGATCTCGTCGCCGTAGCGGGCCCGGACCAGCGCGCCGACGGCGACGTCGGCGCCGGGCGCCAGCAGCGGGCGGCCCTCGTCCCGGTCGGCCCCGGCGTCCGGCCGCGCGACCGCGCCGAGCAGGCTCAGATCCCCCGGTACGCCGACCAGCGTCCCCTTGGGCACCGGCTGCAGCAGGCCACCGATCGCGAGGGCGGCCGGGATGGCGGACGGGTGCACGATGCGCTCGCCCAGCCCGAGCCGGCGCACGAACCGCACGGCCGCGGACTCCCCGCCCTCCGCCCCGCCGACCAGGAAGGACTCGGCGCCGCGCTCGACGGTGGCGCCGGCCAGCTCGCCGGTCCACAGCTTGCCGCCGAGCCGCCCGGACTGCTCATAGACGATGATCTCGGTCGACGCGGGCGCCCGTTCCCGGATCCGCACGGCGGCAGCCAGCCCGGCGATCCCTCCGCCGATCACTGCCACTCGCTTCCGCACGGATCCAACATTGTCAGGTCGCGATGATCCCCGGCCACCGGGGTACTTCGATGTGACAGGCACGGCAGGCACCCTGGCCGACGCCCGCGCCCGCGGCACCGGGCCGAAAGTCCCCTCAGGCCCGGTGGATGAGATCCACCAGGCGGGTCAGGACGTCGGGGTCGGTCTCCGGCATGACGCCGTGGCCGAGGTTGAAGACGTGGCCCGGGGTGGCCTTGCCCTCGGCGAGCACCCGCGTCGCCTCGCGCTCGACGACCTCCCACGGCGCGAACAGGATCGCCGGGTCGAGGTTGCCCTGGACCGCCCTGCCCGGGCCGATCAGCGTCGTGGCCTCGTCCAGCGGGGTACGCCAGTCCACCCCGACCACGTCCGCGCCGGCCTCACCCATCGCCTTGAGCAGCACCGCCGTGCCGACCCCGAAGTGGATCCGCGGCACGCCGGCGCCGGCCAGCCCGGCGAGCACCTTCGTGGAGTGCGGCAGGACGTGGCGGCGGTAGTCGGCCTCCGAGAGCGCGCCCGCCCACGAGTCGAAGAGCTGGACCGCGCTGACCCCGGCGCCGATCTGGACCCGCAGGAACGCCAGCGTGATGTCGGCCAGCCGGGAGAGCAGGGCGTGCCACAGCTGCGGCTCGCCGTACATCATGGCCTTGGTCTTCAGGTACGTCCGCGACGGTCCGCCCTCGATCAGGTAGCTGGCCAGGGTGAACGGGGCCCCGGCGAAGCCGATCAGCGGGATCGGGCCGAGCTCGGGCACCAGCAGGCGCACGGCCTCGTCGACGTAGCCGACGTCGGACGGCTCCAGCGGGCGCAACCTCTCAAGGTCCGCGGCTGTCCGGATCGGTTCCGCCACCACCGGGCCGGTGCCGGCCACGATGTCCAGGTCGACGCCGGCCGCCGCGAGCGGCACCACGATGTCGCTGAACAGGATCGCGGCGTCGACGGCGTGCCGGCGCACCGGCTGCAGGGTGATCTCGGTGACCAGGTCCGGACGGCGGCAGGACTCGAGCATCCCGACCCCCGCGCGGATCTTGCGGTACTCGGGCAGCGAGCGCCCCGCCTGCCGCATGAACCAGACGGGCGTGTGCGGCACCGGCAGGCCGCGGCACGCCCGGATGAACGCCGAATCTTGGAGAGTCGTGGTCACCCGCGACATCGTGCCACGTGAGTGAACCGGCCCGTGCGGCGCGCCGCGCGGGCCGGTTTCGTGGTGATCGGCATAGGCTTCGAGGCATGGGTCCCACGTCCGCCGCACCCGAGGCGTTCACCCGCGCCGTCACCGGGCTGCGGGCTGCCGCGCCGCGCGAGGAGATCCTGCTCGAAGAGATCGCCGCGCCGCAGCGGCTCGCCCCGTACGGCTTCGCGCTGAGCGCGACGGTCCTGCGCGACGGCGAAGAGGTGGCCAGCGGCCGGCTGATCCTGCTGCACGACCCGGCCGGGCACGACGCCTGGCAGGGCAACCTGCGGCTGGTCACGCTGATCACGGCGGAGCTGGAGTCGGACATGGCCGGCGACCCGCTGCTGCCCGCCGTGGCGTGGACCTGGCTCACCGACGGGCTGGAGCAGCACGCGGCGGACTACACCGCGATCGGCGGCACGATCACGCAGACGACCTCGACCCGCTTCGGCGAGCTGGCCGGCCCGGCGCCGACGGCCGACCTGGAGATCCGGGCGTCGTGGACGCCGACCTCCGAGGACCTGGGCGCCCACCTGCAGGGCTGGTGCACGATGCTCGCCTCGACGGCCGGCCTGCCACCCCCGGGCGTCACCGCCCTCGGCAGCCGCCAGCGCGCCGGGGCGAACTAGCAGATCTTGAAGGCGTCGCAGGCTGTCTTGATGGGCACGGCGAGGCCGATGCCGTCCGCGTCCCGGGCCTTGGCGGTCGCCAGCCCGATGACCTCGTCCGCGCTGTTCACCACCGGTCCGCCCGAGTTGCCCGGGTTGATGGAGGCGTCGAACTGGATGACCGGTCCGTCCGCGTCATCCGGCCGGTAGGCGCTGACCACCCCGGTCGTCACGGTGTCCTCGAGCCCCAGCGGCGCGCCCACGACCACGACCTGCTGACCCGGCTTGACCGTCGCGGCCGCGATGTCCAGCCCGGCGATCTTGCGGGTGGCGCGCAGCAGCGCGAGGTCCTTGCCCTTGTCGACCTTGACGATGGTCGCGGACACCTCGTCCTTGCCCCGTTCCAGGAAGACCTTGCGGCCGCCCGAGGTCCAGACCGACTCGACCACGTGGTAGTTCGTCAGCAGGTTCGCCTCGCCCTCCTTCGCCTTGGCGCCGACCGAGAAGGCCGTACCGGTGAAGTTGCCGGCCCGGACCCGGAAGACGCTCGGCAGCACCGACGACGAGATCGCCTCGGGGTCGAAGACCGCGGCGAGCTTCTGCTCCAGCCGGTCCGCCCGCTCGGTGAGCTGCTCCTGGCGCTGCATCGCGGCGGCGAGCTGCGTGGTGCTGGTGCCGAGCCGGTTGTCGACCCGGTCCAGCCGCCAGGCCTGCCAGCCGGCGACCACCAGCAGGAGCAGGACGAGCAGCATCGTCGCGAGCCGGCTCCGGCCGCGGCCGTTGAGCACGGCCGGCTCGGTCGCCGGATCGGCCACCACCGGGTACGCCGCCTCGCCGACCAGCGAGGGCATGAACGGGTCGCCGAACTCGCTCGCCGGGCGCGGATGACCGAACCGGGGCACCGGGCGCGGGGACTGGGCCCATTCACCCGAGGGGTGGTCGGGGAGGCTCAGCAGTGGGTCCTGTGGTAGCCGGCGCGGCCCCGGCACCCCATAGGGGTCATAGGCGGTCGTCATGCGGCGCGGGCCTCCCGGGTATCGACGCTCCAGTGACTAGTACGGGCGGAAGGGCGCTCACGGACGGGCGCGCGCGAGGTTTGTTGAAATATCTCTTGAACTCTCCGCGAAACGGCTCCGCCCGGGGCCAAGTGGATCGAGAGCCGACGCGCCGGGACCCGGCTGCGCACCCCGGGGGCGGTACCCCCGTACGGTTACGGAGTGACCGACGAAGCACCCCTGCGCCGTCGGGACGCGCCGGACCAAGCAGGGGACGGACCGCACGCCGTGCCGCCCGACCCGATGTCTGGCGGTCCCGAGCCCGAGCCT
>Ga0307516_10010194_pt1 | contig 10367 bp, 18 predicted proteins | sample 19_EM_MG_FD_203310 | JGI IMG/M metagenome (GOLD analysis project Ga0307516, IMG submission 203310) | Populus trichocarpa ectomycorrhiza microbial communities from riparian zone in the Pacific Northwest, United States - 19_EM | ecosystem: Host-associated > Plants > Roots > Unclassified | place...
TGTGACACTGGGGTGGTCTCGTAACCGGAGTGTGGGGGGGTTCAAAGGTAATCAGGCTACTTTCGATAATTCACAACGGAATAATCTTAGATCTTTTTGTGTGTGGGTTTGGTGGTAGTGTTGGTGAGGAAGTTCGTGCTGGTTTTTTCTCTGTTTCCGAGAGAGAAAACCTCTTTCTTTTTATGGTGGAGGCCGTAGCATGAGATCTGATGAACCAGCGTGAGCGCTGATGACTCGGGCTTGGATTCCCCCGAGGTGCAGAGACCTCGTGGTTGATTCATTGGTCATAGCAGGGTGTAGATAAGGGGAGATGAGGTTTCATGCACCTTGCGGTACCCTAGGCTCAGAGTCCTCCATCTCTCCCTGAGGCGAGAGCTCCCTGGGGAGCCACGTACTGCATGAGGGCCATGCAGTCGTGCGGGGTCCAAGCTCTAGAGCCTGTCGATCACCCTGAGGTGACGCAATCTCTCTCTGGGGAGAGATCCGTTTGTTTGCACTCACCCCCTCATCTCCGGAGTTAGCCTAGGTCCGGTTTTCTCGGCCGACAGCTAATCTCCATCTCCTCGATCTCCTACCTAGACTCTCTGACATCATTTCCCGTGCTTCGGAGGGCACTAGTGTCCTTCCGAAGGCCCGTGATGAGTCTCCCTTGCTACGTACTTCTAACTAATTACTTAAGGTGTAACAACGGTACCGCTCGTCCTAGCTCTGCTGGCTTTCCTGCCGACCTCAAGATCCCAAAGCAAAATATAGCAAAGTTTGAGTACCATTCCTCGAAGGCTAGAGTTGTAACTGATCCGATATTCAACCAGCAGGTGGGTGTGCAGTTGTGGTTCGACAAAGCCCCAGTGACGATAATGACTACCGTTCATCAACTCGATGCTGAAGTTCTACGCAACCGAAAGCGCCCAGGGAAGAAGAGTACAAACGCGAAGCGAGCAAGAGAAGCATTTGGCGAGGATGAGCAAAAAGAAATGCCAATCCCAGTATGCTTCGACGAGTACAACCACCACATGGGCGGAGTCGACATCGCAGATCAGCTACGCAGTTACTACGACACACAGCTCACTTCATTCCGAACCTGGTGGCCTATGATGTTCTGGGGGCTAGACACGATGGCCACAAATGCGTACCTCATATATTCCGATATAGAAGACCTTCCACCGATCAGTCATAAGGAGTTTAGACTGCAGTGTGCGCGGGGTCTCATCCTCGCTGGACCTTCCCTGGAGACCCGCTCTCGGGATGCTACACCCAAGCCAGCCAAGAAGGTCAATATTAAGTCTGATACTGCACTCCCCCTTGATCGCTCTGGATCTGGCCATATGCCTATCCATCTACCACCGGGTAAGAAGCTTGCTTGCTGGTTGTGTCGCTGGAAATGCCGTGGTGATGGAAAAGGTTCCAAAGACGCACCCAAAACTCGATGGTCATGTGGGAGGTGTGACTTGCCCTTGTGTTTTTTTGAAGATCGAAACTGCTTTCTTGAACTGCATGTATCTTAGATTTGGTCTGTTGTGGTGGTGGAATTGTGGGCACGGGGGCAGGGGGGGTATTCGCCCCGAAATGTCGCTTGAAAACCACCCACGCAGAGAAAAGTTGCAAATTGAGGTTGTAGAAATCTTTATTGTGAATTAAAAAGAATTCTATTGAAGCCTATCAACTCAACTCATCATCTGATAGCCTTATTGACCTGAATACCCCCATCTAGAGCCCGCGGGGGGGTAAGGTTTCGCGTGCCATTTGGCACGGAAACTAGTTACGGACTAGGGGATACTAAAAGCTACTAGTTGCCGTATGCCAGCAAAAATGTCAACTTTTTCTGGGTAGAATATAACTCACGAGCGGTCGTGCAGGACGCACGAGGCGGAATGGGTCCGGTGGGTATATGAGGGGAGCCAGACCATCTGTCAGTTGTTTGAAGAAGATCAGACCTTAACTTGTTCAGTTACAGAGACGTATTCTTCAGTTAACTGCGATTGCTGCGGCGCCTGTACCGACGTCACCAGACATTCCTGGAAGCATCTAGACTCATAGATTGCGACCTCGAATGCACCTGAGAAGCATTTAGCCAGCAAGGGCTGCAATCAGGAGCACGAGGGTGACAACGCCTACAAGGGGGTGCAAACGACGATTGTTTGCTAGCACTCGGATCGAAGATCTTCTGGGTCCATACCTATCAATCAGTGCCACATCCCAATCAACCCTATCTCCCTCGGACGACGAGAGATGCTGCTGCGTAATACTGAGGAATTGTGCTTCCCGAGTCAGCTCGAGGGCGAACGGCCAAAGAGTCGGCGCAACATTTAAAGAGTGCCAGTTTCCTATGTAGAGAGGCATCAGCAACGATCAGTCGGAAGTTGAGCCTTAACAATATTAAATTGTTTCTGGGATCAACTCTCTAGTGATATTTCGAACACGAATCTCTTCGTGAATTTTCCCATCCGCTCCTGTGCGAATCTTTCGGAACTACACAGTCGCTGTGCTGCCATCATACAATTGTTACCCGCTCAAGGGTGATAGACTGTTGGTGACCACCTGGGCGATTGTGCTGTTGGTGAAACACCCGAGTGTTACATCCGCTTCCCCCCATGCCTGATCCTTCCGCCATTCTTCTAGGTTGTTCTGGTGACTCGGGTGTCTGTGGTCTTCATTGTGGTTCCGGAGTCACAGGGCTCGGGGCCCGCTGGTCATGGGGGACTTCCCTGAATTCTCGGAGGTTGAGGGAGTCCTCGGAGTCTTCGTTGTGGGACTCCTCTATGGGTGTTGTCTTGCTACGTCTGGTGTCGATTTGGAGATGCAATCTAATGTCAGGGTCCTGCCTTGACTACTCCGTGCTGCTCAACAGGTAACCTAGGCTCGGTTCTTCGGGCAAGCTCGAAGTCACACCTCCTGCGTACCCACGCGCCACTCATAGTCACACTTCTGGCATACTCATGCGCCGCTCGTAGTCACATTTCCGGCGTACTCATGTGCCGCTCGTATTCTCGCTTCCGGCGTACTCATGTGCCGCCCGTAGTCTCACGGTATCCGTCACGCCTGGCGTGGTCTCGTCGCAGTCTTCTCACACACCTTGCGTGGGCTTGTTGTTCTCGCGGTATCCGTCACGCCTGGCGTGGTCTCGTCGCAGTCTTCTCACACACCTTGCATGGGCTTGTTGTTCTCGCGGTATCTGTTATGTCTGGAGTGGTCTCGTCACGGTCTTCTCACATGCCTTGCATGGGCTCATTGTTCTTATCGGAGGTAGTGGTTGCAGTGCCGGTTCACGGGTAGAGACATAATAGATTGCGTGGAGAAGAATCTCCAGACTAGCTACTGCGCCCCTTCCTTTATACCTTTTCCTCCACTGTGGACATCACAGTCTCGCCTGCAAGACCAAAACAGAATATCCCCTTTATGACTCAATCGCCGGGCGCCAAAACACACGATCGTACTCGACTCTCACCCCCTTCACCCCGAAATAGACTAACGCAAGGCAAACATGCAACAGTAAGGAAGCAACAAGGAAAGCATACAACTGGAAACCTGATAAGGAGAAAGGGAAACGCAAGTATATTGAGGCAGACTCGCAAACAGTGAGGAAGTGACAAGGAAAGTATACAAAACCGGAAACGTGACAAGAACAAGGAGAGACGCAAGTAATAAGCTCAAGGTGAGTTCGCAAGGCAGACACAGATAAAAAGGAAATGGATCCTGGGCGGCCGGCAATCAGGTCAGGGTTTTGTGGGACATTGCTGCCGGAGTGCGGTCGGAGGGACCGGGATGAGGCGCCTAGACGCGTAGGACAACCGCAGCGGCGGCAGAGATGAGGAACAGCCACAGGGTGACCAGTGTGAGGGCGGCGCCCAAGGTGACGCCAAGCCTGTCGCACCAGATTCTTGACAATGTTGTCTGCCAGTATCTGGAGTAAACCATTTGCAGAATTGGATGAAGTAGTCACACTCAACAGATTCCAAGGCTTCAAGACTGCCTGCTGATTGGCAACCAGTCTTTCATCCCCTTCCATTGGGAGGTCTCCTGACCTCCTAGTCAATGAGTCTGGTTTTTCTCCTGATTTTCCTGGCCGGAAAATGATCTTGAAATTGAATTGTGACAAGAATTCGGACCACTGCTTGCCCGTTGACGATTCAACAACTTGGTGGACATGAAATATTCGAGGTTTTTGTGGTTGGTCAGTACTTGAACGGGTTGACTTGAACCTTTCAGATGTGGCCTCCATTCTTCGAATGTCCGTACTATCACCAGTAGCTCCTTATCGTATATCTCGTAGTTCCATTCCGTAGGGCTGTGTTTCTTGGAATGGAAGGCGATAGGGTGCAGGATACTGTTGTCATCGTGCTGTAAGAGGATACCAGCTGAGTCATAGTCAGATGCATCGGTTTCCACTATTATTTCTCACTTGTAATCAAAGTGTCGTAGGATTGGGACCTTTGTAAATGCATTTTTTAACTGATCAAATGCCGCTTGCTGCTCTGAGCTCCATATGAATGGAATATACTTGCCTCCCTCCTTCTTGGTCAGACTGGTCAACGGTGTCACTACCTTTGAGTAATCCTTGATAAATCATCTTTAAAAGCTGGCAAAACCAAGAAAACATTGGACATTGGTGATGTTTTTTGGTGTTTGCCAATCGAGGATGCAGCAGATCTTCTCTGGGTCCATCCTGATTCCATCAGTACCAATGATAAAGCCCAGATATTTCACCTCCTGCTTGTGAAATTGACACTTTTCTGGCTTTAAGTGTAATCCTGCATCCGACAAAGCTTTCAACACCTTATAGACTTGCTCCTTGTGTTCCTTCAAGGTGTTGCTGTAGATCATGATGTTGTCGATATAAGTGGTACAGAAATCGTCCAGGTAGGGCCGGAGTACGTCATTTATCAGTGCCTGGAAATTGGCAGATGCGTTTGTCAATCTGAATGGCATTACCAAGGACTTGTACAATCCATATCGAGTTCTAAATGCAGTTTTCCACTCCTCTCCTTCTGCTATTCGTACCAAATTGTACGCTCCATGTATGTCGAGGCAGGAGAAGTACTTCACTTTGGAAAGCCGCATCAGCGTTTCCTGTAAAAGTGGGAGTGGATATCAGTTATTGATAGTTCCTTCGTTGAGACCTCGGTAATCGACACATAGTCGTAGGGTCCCATCATTCTTTTTGACAAAAAGAATTGGTGAGGCGGCAGGTGAAGATGACACTTGGATGAATTCTCTGCTCAAATTCTGGTCCAACCATTCCTTCAGCGTTTCGAGTTCGGTATTTGACAAAGGATATAGTGGGCCAAAGGGGGGTGTGAATCGTTCGCGGAGTGGAATTTTGTTGTCGTAGCTTCGATGCGGTGGTAGGTTTTTTGCTAGTGCCTTGGAGAATAAAGGCAGAAAATCGTGGTATTCTATTGGTACATATTCTTCAAGAACCAGTTTCTTCTTGGGTTTTTCTTGTGGCGGATGAAGCGCAAGGTTGATTTCATATAAGGAGATCGAGAAAACAGTGAGTTTCTGTTTGTGCACCACTCATCGAAATGAACAGCCACCAAGTGCGGCAATCTGTATTGGTTTTGAGGAGCTTGATTTCTGGACGTTGTCAACGTTGATCTTATCAATATTTTGGTGAGACATAGATAACCGTGCCTCAATCTTGCCGGCCCCCACGCTTACCACTGGCTCATATCCATGAGCTACTTTTGATGTGAGGTTCAATGCCTGACTGCTGCTGCAACTGTCTGGTTTCGGTGGCAAGCAGTGGGTGGAGCAATACTGGGATCCAAAAGACACAGTGCGGGAGTGAAATCGGATGTTGATATCCTGGAGGTCCATCCAAGGAATACCGAGTACGATTGAATAGTGATCAAGTTGGGTGACAAACATGGGTAACTCTTCTTGGTGTTCGTTGATCAGGAGGTTAACGGTAGTAGTGTGAGTGATATCGCCAGATGATATTAGGTGACCATCAATGACTTGAAGGGATCTGGGGTTTGAAAGGGGTACGAGTGGGAGTTGGTGATGGCGAGCAAAGTCTTTATCGATAAATGCAATTCCTGTTGCTCCACTGTCAATTAGAGCGTGAGTAGCAATGGTCTGGCCATTAACAGAGAGAATACATGACACAAGCAGGTGTTCTCCTTCCATTGCTATCTCTGACACTGACAAACTTAACAACTTGAAAACATTTGAAAGTACAGGAAATGAAAAAAACTTGCTCGGTCTCTGACCAGCAGCGGCAATGCCATCCTGTAGCTGCTGGTCTAGGCATTTCCTGCCTGGTTCCCCATATCAGGCTGAAGTACACCCGTGCCTGTAGCAGCCTGGGTGGTAGCAGCATGAACAGGCTTATTGGAACACTACGTGACCCTGTGGCCCGGCTCACCACAGTAGTAGCAACGATTCTCACGCTGGCAAGCTGCTCTCTATTGTGCCGAAACCCATTGGGTCCCGCTTAGGTCCATTGGCTCTGGAGTAGTGGCAGGCAGCATGGATGTAGCAGGCTGGGTAGAAGGTGCATCAGGAAAAAAAAAAATTGCGTCCACTGTGTCCGGACACACTAGACGCTCGAGACGCAGTGGACGAAACCTCGCTACTCCGGACGCAGCCCACCAGGGCACCGCGCGTCGGGACGCAACACGCCTGGACACCGTGCATCGGGATGCAACACGCCAAGGCACCTGTGTCAGGACGCAGCTGCCACGGTATCTTGCGTCTGGACGCAGAGTGTCAAGGCATCTGCCTTCTGGACAAGGAGTGTCAGGGCATTTGCCATCGGACGCAGTGGGTTCCTTACAGACGGAGAGTGTCAAGGTAAATGACGTCCGGACGACGCCTGCCATGGCATCTGCCTTCCGGACGAGGAGTGTCATCCGGACGCAGCGCGTGTCTTACAGACGCAGGGTGTCATGGCAAATGTCGTCTGGACGACACGTGCCACGGCATCTGCCTTCTGGACGAGGAGTGTCAGGACATTTGCCATCCAGACGCAGCGCGTTTCTTACAGACGGAGACTGTCAAGGCAAATTTCTTCTGGATGCAGAGTGTCAAGGCAAATGTCGTCCGGACGATGCATGCCACGGCATCTGCCTTCTGGACGCCGAGTGTCAGGGTATTAGCCATCCGGACACAGCGCGTTTCTTACAGACGGAGACTGTTAAGGCAAATTTCTTCCGGACAAAGAGTGTCAAGGCAAATGTCATATGGACGATGCATGCCACGGCATCTGCCTTCCGGACACGGAGTGTCAGGGCATTAGCCATCCGGACGCAGCGCGTTTCTTACAGACGGAGACTGTCAAGGCAAATTTCTTCCGGACGCAGAGTGTCAAGGCAAATGTCGTCCGGACGACGCATGCCACGGCATCTGCCTTCTGGATGCGGAGTGTCAGGGCATTTGCCATCCGGACCCAGTGCGTTTCTTACAGACGGAGACTGTCATGGCAAATTTCTTCCGGATGCAGAGTGTCAAGGCAATTGTCGTCCGGACGGCGCTTGCCACGGCATCTGCCTTCCGGACGAGGAGTGTCAGAGCATTTCACTTCTGGACGCAGAGTGTCAAGGCAAATATCGTCCGGGCGACACATGCCACGGTATCTGCCTTCTGGACGCGGAGTGTCAGGGCATTTGCCATCCGGACGCAGTGCGTTCCTTACAGACGGAGACTGTCAAGGCAAATTTCTTCCGGATGCAGAGTGTCAAGGCAAATGTCGTCCGGACGACGCGTGCCACGGCATCTGCCTTCTGGACGCCGAGTGTCTGGGCATTTGCCATCCGGATGCAGCCGTGTCTTACAGACGGAGTGTGGCAAGGAAAATAGGATACAGACGAGGCTTACGATGGCACACCACACATAGGGAATAGAGCAGTCACGGTGGTAGCATCCAGACGCGACTGTTAGGGCACGGTACATTACAGCGAAGACTAGCAAACACGCATTTGGTTCCTGGCATTGTTCATTACATCTAATCTACTTCTATTTACCACGTCACCGTAGATAGCATCGCTCTGCGTGACAGAAACAAAGGCTGTTTGCAGGATGAAACACGACGCAATGAGAACATCAATGAAGTGGATACCAATGAGGATGCCGGCCGCAAGGATGATAACAAGTAAGATGCGGCGAGAAGATTGACGAGCTTCATGAGATTGTTAGCACAGCTCTCAAAGGGACAGACAGTGGGAAGTTGTACAATACGACGCGATAAGTACAATGTCGATGACGATGGCGCTGTGGATGCCAGCGGCAAGGACGATAGCAAGTAAGACGCGGCGAGAAGATCGACGAGCTTCATGAGATTGTTAGCGCAGCTCTCAAAGGGACAGACAGTGGGAAGTACAATACGATGTGACAAGTACAATATCGATGAGGATGGCGGTGTGGATGCCAGCGGCAAGGACGATAGCAAGTAAGACGTGGCGAGAAGATCGACGAGCTTCATGAGATTGTTAGCGCAGCTCTCAAAGGGACAGACAGTGGGAAGTTGTACAATACGATGTGACGAGTACGATGTCGATGAGGATGGCGGTGAGGAGGATGCCGGCGGCAAGGAAGATAGCAAGTAAGACGCGGCGAGAAGATCGACGAGCTTCATGAGATTGTTAGCGCAGCTCTCAAAGGGACAGACAGTGGGAAGTACAATACGATGTGACAAGTACAATGTCGATGAGGATGGCGGTGTGGATGCCGGCGGCAAGGACAATAGCAAGTAAGACGTGGCGAGAAGATCGACGAGCTTCATGAGATTGTTAGCGCAGCTCTCAAAGGGACAGACAGTAGGAAGTTGTACAATACGATACAAGGAGTACGATGTCGATGAGGATGGCGGTGACGAGGATGCTGGCGGCAAGGACGATGGTGCAAGTAAGATGCGGTGAGAAGATTGACGAGCTTCGTGAGATTGTTAGCGCAGCTCTCACAGTGACAGACAGTGGGAAGTTGTACAATACGACGCGAGGAGTACGATGTCGATGAGGATGGCGGTGACGAAGATGCCGGCGGCAAGGACGATGGTGCAAGTAAGACGCGGCGAGAAGATTGACGAGCTTCGTGAGATTGTTAGCACATCTCTCACAGTGACAGACAGTGGGAAGTTGTACAATACGACGTGACGAGTACAATGTCGATGAGTATGGCGGTGAGGAGGGTGCTGGCAGTGTGGATGATAGCAAGTATGACGCGACGAGTGCTATGGTGGCGCGTACGATGAAAGGAGAAGAAAAAAGGGGTGGAATTGCGGCCCGTGACGTCATATTTAGCAAGCCGAGCAGTGGTATGTAAGGAAGCCGAGCGGTGGTAAGTGCGCCGAGCTGCGGTAAGCGAGCCAAACCGTATGAAAGCGCTGGCGCTTGCAAACGCTTGGCACCTTGCAAGTTGCATGAGAAATCACTCGCAATGCTCGAAACCTGCGAATTCCACTCCCGTAGTCATCGATACCGCGGAACCCGCCGTTTATATTCGCACAATTATTCCCTATCGTATCAATTCAGTCTGACCGAAAGTTTGTGCCTACTGACTCCTACTTTTCAAGGTAGTGATACTAAAGTGTTGAATGATATACGGATTTGGAGCATTGTATGAAGTACAGATTCTGCGAACGGAAGCAGTTGAATCAGAACAGCAGCACCGATATGTTGGAAAGCAGGGGCCAGTAGGCACACACTTTTGGCCAGACTCAATTGATACAATAGGGAATAATTGGGCGAATATAAGCGGCGGGTTCCGTGGTATCGATGACTATGGGAGTGGAATTCGCAGGTTACGAGCATTGCGAGTGATTTCTCATGCAACTTGCAAGGTGCCAAGCGTTTGCTAGCGCCAGCGCTTTCGTACGGTTTGGCTTGCTTACCGCAGCTCGGCGCACTTACCAATGCTCGGCTTCCTTACATACTACTGCTCGGCTTGCTAAATACGACAGCACGGGCTGCAATTCCACTCCTTTTTTCTTCTCCTTTCATCATACGCGCCACCATAGCACTCGTCACGTCATACTTGCTATCATCCACGCTGCCAGCATCCTCCTCACTGCCATCATCATCAACATTGTACTCGTCATGTCGTATTGTACAACTTCCCACTGTCTGTCACTGTGAGAGCTGCGCTAACAATCTCATGAAGCTCGTCGATCTTCTCGCCACATCTTACTTGCACCATCGTCCTTGCCGCCGGCATCCTCCTGACCGCCATCCTCATCGACATTGTACTCGTCAAGTCGTATTGTACAACTTCCCTCTGTCTGTCACTGTGAGAGCTGCGCTAATGTTACACCTGAACATTTTGGTCACAAGCACGTAGCTAGATAGAGAAGATCCAGTGGCGGAGGACGAGGAGGCTGAGGCCGTGGCGAAGGGAAATCAGGGAGTCTAGGCCGGGACAACGGAGCCGGC
>Ga0307516_10010195_pt1 | contig 10367 bp, 9 predicted proteins | sample 19_EM_MG_FD_203310 | JGI IMG/M metagenome (GOLD analysis project Ga0307516, IMG submission 203310) | Populus trichocarpa ectomycorrhiza microbial communities from riparian zone in the Pacific Northwest, United States - 19_EM | ecosystem: Host-associated > Plants > Roots > Unclassified | place...
TTTGATCCTGATTGTATCCATCTCCGATCTCTACTGTTAGAAACACTTACCATAATGTTAATAAAATGTAATGTCAAACTTGAGTGTAGGGTCATCAGAAACCTCCAAAGCCTAGAAAAACAAATTTGCCACTACCACTACAAGTCGTTTGGAAACACGGGTTAAGCTGTACTTTTAAAAAAATTAATTTTTTTTTTGTTAAAAATTAATTTTTTATATATATTTTGAATAATTTTAATACACTAATCTCAAAAATAATTTTTTAAAAATAAAAAAATATCATTTTGATGTATTTTATCATGAAAAATACTTTGAAAAACAACCACAACCACACTTTTTCAAAGTGACAAAGATTTGAAGCTTAATTTTTATCTACTTTAAGCCTATATATACATTATAGTTAATTGGGTGTTTACACGAAATATTTATAGGGTTTTATTTTTTTTCTATAAATAGAAAATATTTTATGTAAAGATAGTAGTGTACAATACAATACAAAATACTTGAAAAACACAAAAAAAAAAGTTAGTATTCAAAAATATAACAATTTTTATCTCCTAAAACAGTTTAAGAGATTTTTATCGATAATTCGTGTGAATTATTATTAGAAACTGAATATTTAAATGGTTTGTAATCTACAACAATCTAATCTTAAAGGAATTACTTAAAACTAAAAAGAACATTTAATTTTCACGTGATTTTTTTATAAACTTTAAAATACTTTAAATCTATCTAATAAAAAATTTGTATTCCTAAACAATTTTAAATTTAATATATTTATATTTGACGAAACCAATAAATATATTCAGATGGATAAGCAAAGATAACATGACTGATAAGACCCCCTTCCACTTTCTCCCCCCTTACCACGTGAAACAATAAAAGAATAATCCTTTCTTACAGCCTTATATGGCTCCACTACTACTGTGTCTGTCTGCAAAGGCCACTGTGACACAAAAAGACAAAGTCAAGAAAAACAAAATGTTCTTATAAATAAGGGCTCGAAACCTTGCTGGCAGAATTAAAGCAGTCACTGTATATCCCGTGATGTTGAGCTAGCAGTCACACCACCATCTTTATCTAGGTACCCTTCAACACTTCACTGCCCGCATTCCCTTCACTCAATTCTAACACCATGGCTGTCATTACAAAGGTTTCTGTTGTTATACCAATGATCATGTTCTTCGCCAGTGTGCTTGCTCTAACCAGTGAACCTACTATTGGAGCTTCTCCAGCTGTTTTGCCATATGTAAATGCTCCTAACATGTCTTCTTTTTTCCCTCCTCCAACTGACGAATGGGATCTGGGTCCTGCAGCTCCTCCAAGATTAGGAAAATTGGCACCGGTGCCAATCTCAGGTGAGTTCATAGGGAAGAGTTCCTCAAGTCCAGCAGTGTTGAACGGTCATATCACCATATTTGGTATACTACTTTGTTTCTTGCAATATTCTTATATGAAATGAAACTGGTAGTTTTTACTGTGCAGAAGCGTAGAATTTGTACCCAATTGTGTGCAAAAGAGCTTGTATGGACTCATTAGTCATTATTTATTATTAACTAAATTACTAGTGTGAGACATTCAGTCATTAAAACCATTTTTATATTATGAATCTGTGCAATAGATCTTGATGTTGCCAAAGAGATTATCCATTTCAAAAAGCTATTACATTTTCAGCAACTGGAATTACAGTCTACAGGGAGCTCTAAGCAAATGATGCAGTGGAATTACAACAACTGTGATTTATAGTATCACAACAAAACACACAGGCTAAATCAAGCGGGTCAAAAGAATTAGCTAATGGGACTCTGTTTTAGATGGAGTTTATGATCAGACAATTGCAGGAAGACCCTTGAATCTCTCCTAAAAATCATATAATAAAAGCACATTTTTTCATCTCTTTTTTTTTATAAAAAAAAACCGAAATTCTAGTGTTTGAATCGGATGAAGTTAGAGTAATCTACTGTTTGATATGCTAAGGAGACACCAGCCCGTTAGTGCAGCAAGGTACATATCTCGATTGTGAGATCGGATTAAACTTTGATCCATCTTATACCCTCATCATCCTATTTCTGAATTGTCTTGACATAATCTTTAAATTTTAAATTAAATTATATATGAATTATCAAATTTTAAATTAAATCATATACAAATTGTCTTAATATGATCATCTTCATTGTGTTGCTCGAACTTCTGTTATTAAATTTGCTTCAATCATCAGTAACTCAGCACCTTTTTCAACTTTTATCTTCCCTTATTCCAAAACTATTGACTTTGTGATTGCTTTGCTAACTGATCAATAAAAATCCTAAACTGGTATGATTGTCGTTTTTTTAAAGTTGTCATGATAATGCAATATATGTACACATATACTGTAACATGCAAGAGATATAAACTAGCTATTTCACTTGTGCAAGCTATTTCACTGGTTTTTTGTCTCAAGTCAAATATTTTTTTTTATAAAAAAAAAAATATACTAACTTTTTTTTACGTGTTTTTATATATAAAAAATCATGTAAATTGAAAAATCCATATGCATATATGTAATTAACTAAATTGAGAATTATATCTGTTATTTAATAAGAAAATATTTTAACAATAACTAAAAATAAAATTAGAAAAATCAAGAAACAAGTATATTTCAAGATATTTAATCTCGTAAGATGAGATATTTACCTAGTTTATTGAATTATTTTATTAAATTTAATATTTTATCCAATCAAACAATAATAGAAATAGATACATATATTAAATTAATTGGAAAAAATAGAAGAAAAAATTATGCAAGGTTACACATATTAGAAATATTATCTGAAAATAAATATTTTTTGTTTTAAAAAATAAAATTAATCTATATAAAAGATGAAAAAATTACTACTACTACTACTACTACTACTACTACTATTATTAGTATTTTTATTATCATTCTTGTTGTTATTGTTGTCGTCATCTTCGTCATAATTACTATTATCATCATCATCATTACTACTACTAATACTATTATTACTAATATCATTACTATTATTTTTATTAATATTACTATTATCATTATAATTATTACTATTATCACTACTGTTATTATTAAAATAAACTATTATTACTTCTACTATTACCATAATTATCATTATCATCATCATCATCATTTATTGTTGTTGTTGTTGTTGTCACTGTTAATATTATTATTATTACTACTAATATTATCATTATTCTTATCATTAACAAAAAACTAAAAGAGGAGGGGGTTTTTTTGTACCCCTCCTCACAAAGCACTATTAATTAGATTTTTTTTGTTTATTCTTTGATTTTTTTCCCAATCAATGCTTCTTTTTTTTTAAAAAAAAATTTAATATTAAATTTATTTCTTATTGAGTTATCTCATTCTCATGACATGGATCGCGAGTTTGGCGAATTAACCAGACTGACTTAGTTTTTTTTCCCTTAATTAATTGTTTTTCCAATTTCATCTTTTAATATTGCGTTAATTGAAAAACAGACTTTATGATTTATTTTATTTGCTTTCTATTAGGTTATTCCAACCTCATAACTCGAGAATAATACTTAATAGGTTAACCTGAGTTAACTTGGGATATTTTTAGTGTCTTTTTTTAATTGAAGTTTTTTTAATTTCATCATTCAACATTAAATCGGTTAGGAATTGAACTTCATAATTTATTTTAATTTTTTTTCTATAGGGATATCTTGATCCCATGATCAAGGTTGCAAGTTTTGGTATTTTTACCCAGGTTAAATTGGGTCATTTTCTTCTAAGAGATTATCTTAGTCTCATGACCATGATCATGGGTCTTTCAACATTAGATTTGCTTTTTTATTGGGTTGTCCTTATCTCATTACCCGAGTCACGAGTTTGACAGGTTAACCCAGTTGAATCATTTTTTCTTTTTTTAATTAACTTGTTTTTTCTAATTTTATTTTTTACTAATATGTTTGATTGAGAACTTAATACAAACCAAGTCATGTCCGAATTTGCCTTAAAATATTTGATGACAAATTTTACAAGATCGGTCATATCTTCTAAACCATACATCGAATTGAGCTTAAATTTTACAGGGAGATACTATACACATGGAAATATATGGTGATATATTTTTCAAATCAAATGAAGTTTGGAAACATATTATTTCAGAAGGTCAAAATTACTAGATGAATCTTATCAAATCTGTTAGACTAGAACCTTGACCTAGAGTTAACCTATAACTAAGAACAAGAAGTATTGGATAATTGTGAATGATGCCACAAGGTCAGTTATACCTTGATAAAATGAATTTACACTTTGTCCTAGTAAAGAAGATGAAGTTTGCTTAAGCAAAACTGAATTTTATTAATGTCTAAAGGTTGCTCAAAATTTACAACAAAACAAAACATAATATAGTCCTCAAATAATAACCATAATGGTCTTATATTGGGTTGAAAACCAATAGGTCTTAACTAAAAATCAGCTAAGCACAAGCCTAATACCTAAAACAAGCCTAAACATTGATTTTGGGGGAAAAAACAAACCCAATAGAAATAAAAACCCTAAAACTGAAATATAATTATCATAAATATTAATTAAAAATAAATAAACCATAAGAAATATTCATATTAATACAAGTTATCAAAACAACCCTAAAATTGTATCTTCTTGCATCGGATCCTTTGTAGCCGAATCTGAAACTTATAGATGAAAGAGTGTCTTTTTATATCATCCATTAATCCTCTTTCCTTGCTTGAAAGATATTGTCTTGAATGCTGAAGTTTCTTTTCTTGTTTAGCTGAAAGTATGCTCTTAAAAATAGGAGAGAAAATGACTGGAATATCTTTTTTAAATAGCCTCTTATAATCTCTATTTTCAATAAGAAAATCCTGCAAAATAAGGAAAAGAATAACAAAAGAATCCTAAGTCTTATTACCACCACATGCATTCCATAATGGATATGAAATTCTTGCAAACTATGGATAATAGTTGTTGAATCCTTATAAAATAAGTAAGTCAATAGATGTCACACATGCTTCCAAGAGGATTAAGAAATCCTTGTATTGACTGGAATCCATAATATATAAGAAAACAATGTTTCTTTATTTTTTGCACATTTCTGACAGATTTCAGTTCTGACTTTAAACATGTTGTTCTTTCTTATTTGTATGAATTAGCAGGCCTATATTTTTTTCATCCATCCTCCACTTTTTTCAATTTTAATTGCTCCTTTTTAAATGTTTTTTTTTACTTTTTATACTACTGATATATTTTGAGACAATAACATACTAAAATAACATATTTTTTTTACTCTTTATGTTATTGATATATTCTGAGACAACAAAAAACTAAAATAACACTTTTTTAAAAGAGCCCTAGACGCAAACTACTAAGCTCTAGACACGAAATAATAAAAATTGAATCAAAGACAAGTAAAGCTAAGGAAACCAAAACCAACAAGAAGATAATAATGGGTATAACCTGGTTTTGGAGCCTAGCTTTGATACCAACTGATGCGGACCTCTTGATCACGTGATCAAGTAACCCCAAACGAAGTAAATAACAAACCGGAATGCTGAAATTCAGGTCTGATAAAACTCTGACTTAGAAGTAACATTGTACTTATGAACCAAGGGTATTGGAAAAATATTTGAATATAGAGATAACCTTATATTTAAGAACTCTAAGTATGTGAATCACACCATGAAACTAGTTAATCTTCAATAAGTCAGTGTACGATTTTTGTCCCTATAAAGAAAGGTTGTTTTGCCATGAATAAACAAAAGAAAACTCATATTTATTCTTCAAGTTGCTGTCCAAATTTGTAGCTCAAAAAAACATAATATAGTTTCCTCTAACTAATCCTAATAGACTCCTTATATGTTGCAAGCTAATGAGCATAAACTGGTAATCAACTAACATAAGTCCAATAATGAAATAAACCCCTAAAAATTGTCTAATAGGCCAGAACAAACCCAAAATAAAAATAATTATTCAAAAATAAATAAATAAATAAAATAGGATAATAAAAACAAGTCTCAATAGATTTCAATCCTGATTTCAAACACACGTTGTTCTCTCTCGTTTGGATGAATTAATAGAAAAACCATATATGATTGGAAAGCTTGAGATGTCTAGTTTTCATCTCAGTGTGAATCACTACACAATTCCACTTGTAGCCCCATATATGACCCAAACAATTACACAAAGGTCTAGTCTAGCAGATTTGACAAGATTCGTCTAGTAACTTAAGCCCTATAAAATAATATGTTCTCGAACTCTATTTGACCTGACCATTTACCACAATATATTTTCATGTGTATTGTTTCTCCCTGTAAAATTTCAGCTCGATTCGATGTATAGTTTGAGAGATATGCTTGATCTCATAAATTGATTAGTAGGCATTTGAAAGCCAAATTCAAACTTGACTTGGTTCGTATCAGAATTAGGCTTCATTATTTGTTTTGATTTTTTTTATTAGGTTATCTCGGTCTCATGACCTGGAAATAGTGCTTAATGGGTTAACTCGGGTTGAATTGACTTATTTTTATGTCATTGTTTATTTAAATTTTTTATAAATTTCATCGTTCAACATTGGATCTGACATGGTCGATTAGAGATTGAGCTTCATAATTTATTTTGATTTTTTTCTATGGGGTTATATTATTCTCATGAGTAAATTCACACATTTAACAGGTTAACCTAAGTTAAATCATATTATTTTTAATTTTCTTTCTATAAGGTTATCTTGGTCTCATAACTCGGGTCATAGGATTAACAGATAGACTCAGGTTGTTTTAGATGTTTTTTTTTTAATCTCATCCTTCAACATTGATCTAATTGAGAATTCATAATTTGTTTCGATTTGCTTTCTATGGGATTATTATAGTCTCATAACTCAGATTACGAATTTGACATATTAAACTAGGTTGATCCAAGTTAATTCAATATTTTATTATCTTAATATATATAAAACAAATGTCATTCTAAAATTACTACTACCACGACCACGACCACACCACGACCACCACCACCATTACTACCACCACTATTATCACTACTATTATTATTAATATCGTTATCATTATATTTATTATTATTACTAATATCATCACAATTATTATTATTATTATTATTATTATTATCATTATCATCATAATTAGTAACATTATCATCACCATCATAATAAACTACTATCAATATTATTATTATTATTATTATCATCATTGTTATCATTTTCTAAAATGAATAGTATTTATGTTTAATTATAGAGTTATGATATGAATATAAAAAAATACATAACATCACCCTTTAAAAATTTTAACAGAAAGAAGCAAAAGCAGATAAATTTAAGTAAAAAATTGAATAGAGAATGAATGAAGTTCCAAATCGCCATTCACTGCCATTACTCACAATCTTATAAACCACTTTTCAGCAGCAGCCGCTGAACACTAACTCAAGTACCTGGTTAAACAAATACTTTGACAAGGCCAATTTCTACTCCTGGAACTCCCTTATTACAGAGGTGGCTCGCGGCGGTGACTCATACGAGTCTCTCTATACTTTCTTTTCAATGGGAAAGCTCGATATTAGTTGAACCGCAATCAAATCATGCTCCGCTTTGTTTGATCTTAACTCGGGAAAGCAAACCCATCAACAAGCTCTTGTTTTTGGGTTTTGTATCATCAGTATTGATTGATATGTGCAAGAAATGTGGGTAGTTAAGTGATGCAAGAATCTTGTTCGATGAAATTCCTCATAGAAATATTGTTACTTGGACTTCTTTAATAACCGGGTATGTTCAAAATGATGATGCCCATGAAGCGTTAGTGGTTTTTAAGGAGTTTTTTTTAATTTAAAAGAGTCAAGGAAATAGTGATAAGATTGAAAGTTTTGTTGATAAGGTTTCTGTTTTATCGGCACGTTCTCGTGTTTCTAATAAAGTAGTGAGGGAGTTTATGGGGTTGTTATAAAGGCTGGGCTAGATAAAATGGTGGGAGTTGAGAATACTTTGTTGGATGCGTATACAAAGTGTGGTGAAGTGGGTTTGTCTAGAAAGTTGTTTGATGAAATGACGGAGAAGGATGTGGTTTCTTGGAATTCTATGATTGCTGTGTATGCCCAAATTGGGTTATCGATTGATGCTTTTAAAGTTTTTCATGGAATGTTAAAGGATGGTGGTGGTAAATGCGGTGACTTTGTCCACTTTGTTGTTAGCTTGTGCACATAAAGGGGCTCTACGTGTGGGAATGTGTTTGCATGATCAGGTACTTCGTTTTCTTTTCATACTAGAATGGTTTGTTCCATGTATTAGGTCATTTCTGTGAGATTAACGTTAGCCAAGTTGGGGAATTATAGTTGAGGTAAATGTTTGGTGATGTCTGCGTTGTTGCATTGATTTATAGTTATCACATCTGCTTGTGATATGTCATTTATTTATCTTTTGTAACAGGTTACTAAGATGGGTTTTGTGAGTAATGTGATTGTGGGTACCTCAATTATAGATATGTAATGCAAATGTGGGTAAGCTGAAATGGCGAGAAATGCATTTGATAGCATGAAGGAAAAGATTGTAGGTCATGGATGATTTCTGGTTATGAAATGCATGGCTTTGCAAGAGAAGCTTTGAATGTTTTCTATAAGATGATATTGGCTGGGGTCAAACCAAATTATATAACTTTTATTTAACTTTGGATGATTTTAGTTATGTTGATTTCTTAGTTGTAGTTTTGTTTATCCACTTGGTGTGATAGAAGATGTCCTAGTCAAGATTGATAGTTTGGTTATTCCATGCGACTTTTATATTCTTGACATGGAACATGATTCTTGTGATTCATCAAACAACACTCCTATATTGTTTGGGAGATCATTCTTGAAAACTGCCAATACAAAGATTGATTGTGGTAAGGATACTTTGTCTATGGAGGTAGGAGATGAAGAAATTGGATTTAATTTTCATGATGCAATGACATATCCTTATAACAATGTTTATTTTATCACATGTTATGACCAAGTTGATAAGTGTGCAGCAACTTTGGGATTTTGATTGTAAGGATGGATTAAGCGTAGCTTTGAGCTATGACTATGATTTTACCAAGATAGAAGAGGTGGAGAGGCATATATGTGTTCCCCAAAATGTGCATGAATCAGCATTGGCTTTGCAAGCTTTGCAAACTGTCCCCCATGATGTAGAAGTCATTTACCCCATTATAGACAGTAAATGGGTGATGCCTATCCTTTTGGTGCCTAAAAAGACAGGAATCACATTGGAAAAGATTCAGAATGATTCTTATGAGAATGCAAGGATTTACAAAGAAAAAACTAAGAGTTTTCATGATTGAATGATTACAAGAAAAGAGTTTCATGTTGGAGACAAAATCCTTCTTTATCATTCACGTTTGAAACTTTTTCCTGGTTGGACGACAAAACTCACCGCTTCTATGGAGTTAGCTGAACCAATCTATGAAGAAATGAGCATGCCACATGTCGAGCCAATGACATAAAACAAAAGTGCTTACTGGGAGGCAACCCAACACAAAAGGAAAAAAAATCAGATTTGCTTTCTTTTTCCATTATCTTTTATTTTTTGCATTTTACTTTATTTTTGTCATTCTCTTATATTTCTTTTCTTTTATTTCAACATTGAGGACAATGTTGTTGTTTAAAGTGTGGGGGTATTAAGAGAATTTTGGTTTTCTTTGTTATTTTTTTTTATAAAAAATCTATATTTAATCTTTTTGAACTCCCATTGGTTTTTGAGAATATGAGTATTATGTATGAGAATTAGTTGATTTAGATGAAGATATAAATCAAATGAATAAGTGTGCATACAAATTTCAACATTTAATTGTTTTAGGGATTGACTTTGAGAATATGTCATGTTGACTTTATAATGTTATACCAATTCAAGCTTTTGAGCCTTCAACATTATATTCTTTGATTGTATATTCTTTCAATAATATGTATCTCTAGAACTTGCTTCATATCTTGTTGAGATTACATTCATATTACATGTGTACATGAAGATGATAAAGGTATTATGAATTTTAACCACTCGAGCCAAAAAGCCAACCTAGAGCATATTATCCTTAGTGAGCCCGTTTTGAGCTTGTTTATCTTTTCTTTGATTTATCCATGTATATGCCTTAATTTTTTTATATGTTTTCCATTTCCCCTAGCCAAAGATTAGTAGAGCATATACTTGTGATATCTCATGGAATTATAGTTGGAAATTATGTGAAAAGAAAGAAGAAGTGATGCTTGATGAAGAAACATGGCAAAGTTGTCAAAAGTGAAAAAAAAAGTTTTCCTTATGTTCTTAAGGTTTTATGTTGAAAGATCTTTAAATCAAAAGAAATTAAGCATTGGTGATTAAAGATGAAAAATTTATGTGCTT
>Ga0307516_10010196_pt1 | contig 10367 bp, 3 predicted proteins | sample 19_EM_MG_FD_203310 | JGI IMG/M metagenome (GOLD analysis project Ga0307516, IMG submission 203310) | Populus trichocarpa ectomycorrhiza microbial communities from riparian zone in the Pacific Northwest, United States - 19_EM | ecosystem: Host-associated > Plants > Roots > Unclassified | place...
GCCTGCCCGGCAGAATCAGTGAGGTAATATTATAATAAAAGCTAAATGGTACGGAAAAATCATTGTAAATTAAAAAATATTTCACTGTGGATTGTAATAGTAGTTTCACTTTCAATTTCCTATATTTTCGTGAGCGGATAAACGTTTCTTTGGCTTTCTTCCACAATGACAAACATGTTTTCTTAATTTCTAAAAACAAGCAAATAATGAATTTAGCCACAGAAAAGACAAAAAAAAAAAAAAGCTTTGCCTTTGGGGGTATTTTAGTATTTTTACATGGATATTTTGTGTAATTAAGAGGATCATGGGGGCGTTAGTATTTTCACGTTGTATTTTGTATTTTTTTAATCAAAAAGTTGTTGGAGCATGTTCCACACACCCAGCGAGTGGGTGGTGCCTGCGCCTTTAAGGAGGCACGTGAGACACTTCTCAGTGCCCAAATCTACCCATCCTTCGTATCAGTAGATGCACAGTTGTGCCCTCTTCCACATGGAACGACGCATGTACACATATCATGGTTGGATTGCTGCTGATGATCAGTTGTTTGAGATCTTTCTTTCTTTTCTGTCTCCTGACAACACTATTGCCATCTCTTTATTTGTTGTTTGCCTAGGTCTAGCAACCATGTGTTATGCCAGACGCAGGCGTTGGTCATGCATGATTGCAATATCTAGGCGCGAGTCTGACATGACTACCACACCCAAGATACTTGAATCTGACATCCTTAATACAATATATATATATATATATATATATATATATATAAAGTAAATTCAACTCATCATCTAATTAATAAAAAGACCAATATTAGTAAAAATTTTGAAAAGAAAATTCTTAATTCATAAAAATTGACTATTTTATAGAATGTAGCATAAAATACAGATTACTCTTATTTTTAATTATTTTTAATTCATACACCATGTAAAACTCTAAATAATATAAATAAGCTACTTGACAATTAAACTATATAGTACTATCATTATACTTTATTTTGATTATCAAAACTTTAAAACTTTAACAAAAAATATAAACATTAAAATTTGAATATAATTATTCTACTTCAAAACTCATCAAAATAAATTGAACTCTTTATTAATTTTTTTATAGGTTATTTTTATTATTGTCTTACGTTGTTTCTACTATTTTAAACAAAAATTAATAGTTTCAAAGCTTTTCTTGATTGTTGTTTAGAGCATGATAATAATGCATATTTCAATTCTTTTCACGAATCTGAAACTAATTTATTTATTATTAATTTATAATCATATGGCATATAATTCAATTTTGTCCCTAATTTTTAATTAAAGGAAGTTATAAATTATATTATGTGTTTCAAAAATTAAATAAATCAATTATTATCTGATAAAATAAAAGGTTAATCTGGTGAATATTCAAATTTATTCATTTATAAATAATTCTAAATAATTTGGCTGCTGGTTAGGTCTGGTAAGGTTGTCAAACCCAAATTGCTAGGGTCTGGAATCCTTAATACAATATTGACATTGTAATCTATATATATATAAAAGTAAGTAAATAAATTTAACTCATCATCTTATTAATAAAAAGACCAATATTAGTAAAGCATTTGAAAAGAAAATTCTTAATTCATAAAAATTAACTATTTTATAAAATGCAGCATAAAATACAGGTTACTCTTATTTTTAATTAATACATCATGTAAAACTCTAAATAATATAAATAAGCTACTTAACAACTAAACTATATAGTATTGTCGATATACTTTATTTCGATTATCAAAACTTTAAAAAGATTTAAAAAATTAACAAAAAATATAAACATTAATATTTGAAAATAATTATTCTACTTCAAAACTCATCATAATAAATTGAACTCTTTATTAATTTTCTTATAGGTTATTTTTTGTTACTGTCTTACGTTGGTTTTACTATTTTAATATCAAAGCCTTTCTTGGTTGTTGTTTAGAGTATGATAGTATTGTCTACTTCAATTCTTTTCATGAATTAGAAACTAATTTATTTATTTATTATTAATTTATAATCATGTGGCATATAATTCAATTTTGTCCCTAGTTTTTAATTAAGAGCAATTATAAATGATATTATGTGTTTCAAAAATTAAATAAATCAATTATTATTTGATAAACCAAAAGGTTAATCTGTAAATATTCAAATTTATTCATTTATAAATAATTTTAAATAATTTGGTTGCTGGTTGGGTTTGGTTTGGCCACCCCAAGGCTCTTAGGTCTAGCATGGCATACCAAAGAGCCTCTAAAAAATAAAATAAAAAATAAAAATAAATAATTAGGATTTCTGTTTATGATACTTCAAAGATAATTTAAATATTTTTTTTATAAAAAATAGAAAATATTTATAAAAAAAATATTATTTAGTGTACTTCAAGGATAGTTTAAATGTTTTTTTTATAAAAAATAAAAAATTTATAAAAAAATTAATTAAAATTTCTATTTAGGATACTTCAAGAGTAGTTTAAATGTTTTTTTAAAAAATTAATTAACATTTATGTTTAAGATACTTCAAGAGTACTTTAAATATTTTTTTATAAAAAATATAATTAGGCATTGCTGCTAGATCCAAGTCTATTAGATCTGGCATGACCTTAAAATCCAAGTTTGTTGGGTTTAACATGATTGTCAGATCTAATGCCAGCCAGACCCAAGAGATTTAAAGCATTCTTTATATTCTTAATGTTTTTTTTTATATTAAAAAAAATGATATTAACCCGTTATGAAATGCGGGATAATATATTAATGTGTGTGTGTGTGTTCTTCATCTTTCCTTTAAAATGCGCATGTGTGTGTGTGTGTATATTCTTCATCTTTCCTTTAAAATGCGCATTCATAGCCTTGCTTACTCTATTGTTCTAATGTTGTTTGCATGTTTTGATGATGCTTCATTTCCTCTTATTCATATATGTAAACAATGGCCTACATTTCTCAGTGATATTTGTTTGATTCTAGGACCTTATTAATTTCAATGAAAAAAATGTCAGCTTCTCCAGTCTTGGTAAAGGAATATGGCATTGATTAAAAACGGAAAATGATGGAAAGCCCAGAATGTCTCGTTGAGGTTTTCTAATACTTATTTGGAAAGATACGGATTCGTTTGTAACAACTCTTTTTTTATATATAATTTTCTCAAAAAAGAAAAAGAAAAAAGGTTTTCTGAACAAATGATGTGGAAATTATTTTGTTTTTGTTTTAAATTTATTCTTAAAGCCTGAATGAAGTATGTGTAATGAAAAGGCCTAGGTTAAGCTGACATGAATTCAGCTCTACCCAGTCTATGAATAGGCCTCCTCGTGCTCAATGGTAACTTCGATGACCAGATTGGGCAGATACCAACGATCTTGTAACATTGTCCTAATTCCTAAATCAACAGCTCACTAATTCTTCATACATGACTCCTTTTTCTTTCCTGAACAAGAATATCTTATTATGGCTCAATGGATATGTACGTGTAATGCTAATGACTTTTTATTTGATCCTTATTGTAATGACATAAAGAGCCATGACTAATGTTTGGATGTTGTCTTCGAATATCTTTTAATATATCCAAGAAGACAGACACCAGATAAAAAAAAAATATGTTTTGTGAATAATAAGTAATTTGACCAATGTTAGCAACCAACCTTTATATTTATATAGTTAGAGTTGTGTGTAATAATAAGGATGCAATACACTACACAAGATCACAAAACTATACAAGGTAAGTAGTATAAAAGTTGTACAATATAATTTCCATGATACCCCCCATCCCCGAGGTGAAGTTGAAGACTCCATATGAAGCTTTGACCGAAATCGAACAAAGGTAGCATGAAAAAGAGGTTTAGTGAGAACATTATCTAGTCGAGCCTTGGAAGAAATAAACAAAACCTGGAGCTCTTTTTTAGTAACTCTATCACGAATAAATGATATTTAACTTCAACATATTTAGTAAGAGCATGAAAAATAGAATTCATAAATAAATATATAGAACCTAAATTATCACACCATAATATAGCTGGACAAACAGGGGAAAGCTGAAGTTTTGAAAGAAAGGAGCGAGTCCATAAAACCTCAATAATACCATCACCTAAAGCCTTGTATTTGGTTTTGGTAAAAGAAAGAGCGATGATTTTTTGCTTCATAAACTTCTAGGATATAGGAGTAGTGCTTAGATAAACAAGATAATAACTAGTAGATTTACGATCATCAACACTTCCATCACAATCAGCATCAATAAACCAATGAAGAGAAAAGGTTAAACTACTAGTGATTTGTAAACCATGGCTAGTCGTAGCGTTCAAATAACGCAAGATGCATTTAACAATAATCCAATAAGCATCGGTAGAGCATGCATAAATTGATAAACCTTATTCACTATATAACATACATCTGTCCTTGTGGAAGTAAGATATTGGAGAGCACTAATAATTTCTCTATAGCATGTAGGGTAAGAGTATAAGACACCAAACAACATGAAGAACTTTAAGACGAAATATGTAATAGTATTAATAGGTTTACAAGAAGAAATACTAATTTTGTAAAGAATGTCAAGAGTATACTTCTATTGAGTAAGCATAAGACCCATAAAAGTAGATTTAACTTAAATTCCCAAAAAATAATACAAATAACCTAAATCATGAAGCTTGAACTATGAATCAAGAAAAGAGTTCAAATGTTAGAGCAAGGTTGATTTACTCATAGTAAGTAAAAGATCATGAACATACATAAGCAAATGAAATATATCACTACCACAAAAAGAATGAACAAATAAGTATCAACTTTAGAAGCTTGGAAATCAATGGAGAGGAGATAATCACTTAAGTGATTGTACCAAGCTCGAAGAGCCTGCTTCAAGTCATATAAAGACTTATGAAGATGGGAAAAATGAGAGGAAAAAGTACAGTGAACAAAACTAGGTAGTTGTTTCATATACACCTATTTTAGAAGTATCATATTCAAGAAGGCATTATGAACATCGAGTTGATTAATCTGCTAACCCAGATAAATGACAATAGTAAGAATCAAATAAATAATAATTGGTTTAACTACATGACTAAAAATCTTTAAATAATCAATCATTTCCTATTAAGTAAACATTTTAGCAAGTAAATGAGTTTTATATCTCTCAACACTACCATCAATTTGCCTCTTAATTTTATACCCTCAACGACTATTAACAATATTCATATATGAGTGAAAGGGAACCATAATCTCTACCTTAAAAATGCCATAGGCATTGGGGGTTTTTTTTTTCAATTTTAATTTGGGATAATTAGTAAAAACTTTTGTAGTTTATTTATTTTTTTACTTTATCTCAATTCTTTCAAAAATTATACTTTGTATCCTTGGCCAACTTAAAATTTAAAATAAAATAAAAAGATAAATTTATCATCATATATAATATAATACAAACACACATATAACATTTCAATTCCTTCTTTTCCATTCCCTCTCTTCATCTTTTCTTTCTCTCTAAACATCGATAATTAACAGTCAAAATTCATGTCAATTAAACTGAAAAATTAACCTTTAAAACACAAAACCAAAATCAAAATTGTTCCTTTTATTGTAAATAACAAAACCTAATATGGTTTCAATTTGGATACTAAGAAAATCAAATCTTTCACACATGGCTAATAAAGAAACCAATGATCAAAGCCTCATTAATAATTAGAGGGGTGAGTGGTATTCGTGTGCCATTGATTTGTTGGGTTTTTTTAATCCACAAGTTTTTATTTTAACAAGCATGTGACATGAATAGGGTTAAATTTGCAGTGCTCTTTCTTCTGTTGTATTGTCAGGGAACATCTTGCTCGTGCGATGATGCGACCAATGGTAAACTTCGCTAGCCCACGGTAGTCTTTTATTATTTTATGCTGTCATTTTCCTTCATTTTTTTCTTTTGGTTTTTCATGTTCATAAATGAAAGAATTGAAAGGATTGTCGTTTTTAAGGCTCATCAAAGAGTTGTAGTATCATAAGAGACATCTCATATTTGTCTCTAATTTCATCTTTTCAAGAGTCCAAAATGAACATCAACATCCATATTCCATATTCAATATAAGCACCAATTTCTCCACAAAAAAATAAATGTAAAACAATACACATGCAGGACTATCAAAGCACCATTTTTGCAAAGATGAGCCTTGTGGTTAAGGTAGTTTCAATTCTTCTTTCAATTCCTTTATGTTCTTTATCTATCGTACTAAGATGCGAAATTAACAAACCATCATTGAAAATGAGAAGATAGAAGCAGACAAAACAACTTTGGTCTTGTGGGGTTTATTTTCTTAAAGAGATCCAATCAAAGATTTTATATTGTGCTTTGGAGGAGTAATGGTCATGTAAGATTGGTTGGAGTATAAGTTGGGCATGTTGGCATTGTAGAGAAATTGTTTAATGAAATGCTTGAAAGAGATGTCAAGATGGAAAAAGTGGTTTTTCTTATATGTGACTCTTTAATCATTAAATAAAATATAATGGCATCTTATAAATAATTTGTCATTTTTTTATAACTTTTTTGTACGTGTTAGAGTGAGAAAATAAAGTGTCATGAAATTATAAACTCTATAATGTAAAATGTAATTTCTGAAAGAATGGAAGAAAAGTGAAAAAATGACTACATTATAGAAAGTTTTTTGTAATTATCCCTTTTAATCTTAATTTTAATATTAAAAAGACCTAAATTAAAGGGCGGAAAGTTGAACGTGGTCAAGTTTATTATAAAAAAACTAAGAGTACCCCGCCTTTTACTATACACCTAAACACATTGCAATATGAATTGCTAAGTGTAATGACAAATTTATTCTTCTAAAAAAACAACAAACTTGCTATTGGAGGTAATATGATTTTTTCCTCAAGTTACATTGGTCATTATCAGATTGATCAGAGATAAATTGGTTTTTTTACATTTTTACAGCACAGTAAAATGATTAAATTACCCTTAAAAGCAAAATTTATTTAACTGATATCTAAAGGCTTTTTCAAATTTTACTTTTAAAGTACATAAAATGACTAAATTACCCTTAGAAGCAAAATTTATTGAACTAGTGTCTAGGGGATCTTTCGTATTTTCATCCTAGTTTTTAAGTTATGATCAAGTTCATCGAGGGGAAATTTAGTATTTTAATAAATATAAAATATTATTTGAAAACCAAAAGTTGTTAGCACATGCAACCCATATGTTAACATATGGGATACGTCAGTGCCTTTCGGGTGGCGCCCACGATGTTGTTTGTCGGCTTTCATGGTTGTGTTGGGAGCAACACACTAAGCTTTTCCAGGTGTTAGGGCGTATATTAGCAGAGGATCGATAGTGTGACTACAACTAACTATTTTTCTTGCCTAACCTTCCAAAAATTAAATGTGTCTTGATAATTTGTATTTGTATTGATTTTGGTCCTCAATCTTATGATTGCTATTTGTTTTACTTTTTATACCTTTTAAAGTTGATTTTGTGTTTCAATTTTGTCTCTCAACATTTAACTTCATTTAATTTTCTTTTATCCAATTTGTTTTTTATTTTTTTGATTGCTATTTTTTATTTGTTTTTTTTTCTTTTTCTGATTTATTTTATTTTTTAATTTTACCCCTCATTATTTTATTTCATTTAATTTTTAGAGATAATTATATAAAAAAAAACCTCCTAAGTTTTGATCGTGTTTTTACTTTCTCGTTGTAGTTTGAGAAATTACACTTTAGATCATGAATTTTATATGCACGCTAACACTTAACATCGTAAAAAAAGGTCAATAAAAAAATATCTGATCATTTACATGTTTGCCATTATATTTATTTAAATGACTAAAAAGATCCTTAAACCTTAAAATAACAAAATTGTCATCCATAATTTATAATTATAATAATGTCATCCTTAATTCCATAAACACAAATCCATTTTAAGCATTTTGTCAAACAATTTTTAGGCATTATTGGTATTCTTTTTTCTATTGCATTTGGAAAGAAAGGAACCAAATAATTCATAATAGTGTTGCATACAAAAAAAGGAACACAATTCATTCATTCAAGAACATTGCTTGACTTCATGTCTCGATGAATAATGTGTAGGATGCAATTGTGGTGTAAAAAACAAAGTCCCTTCACTACACCTCTAGCAATTACCACACATGAAGAGAATGTTTGGATGTGTGAAATTTTAGTGACCTTTTTGGTTGGGGTATCATTTTCTTAGTAAATTCTCTTTTACATAGCTCTTTTTTTTTCTCTTGATTTCATGCTCTGAATAGGGAAAGTATATATCCTTAGTACCTTAAGGTCATAATTTTCCTATTACAATTGCTTTCTAAATGCGAAGCAAAGACGTAAAATGGGGAGGAAATAAAATGCTAATAGATCTAACTACTTAAGAAGATAGGTGCCTAAATAAGAAACTTGTTGTAACCAAGATAGATGCAAAAAATAAAAATAAAAAAGAGACCAACCATGTACTTGTATCTCACCCTAACATGGTAGTTGAAAGACAAATTGCAATTTATGGTATTCTTGTAGTGTCCTCAATTGTTGTTTATTTGTCAATTTAGGAAGTTCTATATATGTAACTCTTTAAGGCAATATGTGCAATCTCACAATCTTCTCAAGCATTGGTGATGAAGACGCCACACACTCAAATTCTGGAGGAGCAAAGTTATAGAAATCAAGTTCTTATAATCTGCAAGAATCCTATCAAGAACAAAATCCAATACAATTACAAATGACATGAATATGTGGGAGCTAAGCAAATGGATAATCCTAGTCCATTCCAACATTATCCTGAGTCACGGGGTCATTAGCATATGAAACTAAACTAATTAAGAAGGGAAGGGGGGAAGAGATTGGAAAAAGAAGTTGTCATGATTGTTATTTGTGTTACATTATATACGAGAGCAATTTCATCTTTTGATTATTTTTGAAATTTTTGTCTGACCTAGAATGTAAAGTGTAATTTCTCAAACTACAATGGAGAAGTGAAAACGCAATCAAACCTTATGAAGCTTTTTGTAATTATCCCTAATTATTATACTATACCAGATTTGATCCCTATTTTTTTTATTGCTATATATTTTGTTTCTCAATCCTTTTGTTGATTAATATTTGTTTTTCAATTTCATCGATTGATATTTAAATAATTGAGAATTTTGTTTTTTGATATTTTTGTGTTTGCCTTCTATAGAGTAATTCTTGTTTCATGACCTAGGTTATGAGTTTTGAAAATTAGCCTGATTTGACTTCGATTTGTTTTAGGTCATTTTCTTAAAATTATTTTTTCTTTCAATTTAATCTTTCGACATTAAATTATTGGGCCTCGAGCTTCATGATTTATTTTACTTTTCTTTCTATAGGGTTATCTTAATCTCATATCTTAGGTCTCGAGTTAATTTACTTAATCGAGTTGACTTAGGATTTTTCTTTGATGTTTTTTAATATTTTTTTTTCAGTTTTGTCTTTTATTATTTAATTTACTTGAAAGTTGACCTCTATTATTTTATTTAATTTTTTTGTATGAGATTATCCTAATTTCACGACCAGGCCACGAATTTAGCATGATGACATGAGTTGGGTTTTTTGTCATTTTTATTTTTTTAGTTCATCCTTTAATGTTTGATTTGTTGGTAATTGAGCTTCATATTTTTTTTTTCTTTTTATGAGGTTATCTCATTCTTATTTAATTTTTATTTTTTTATATAAAATAAGATTATTGAGAACTTTTAAAAATATTTAAATGGTGTATTTTCACAATATTAGCAAGTATTCATTTTTTTTTATCAGTCATTGTTTATTTTTGTCATTGATTTTTTTTATAATTATATTATTAAATTAATCAAGCTTATTAAATTTATTCAAATTAATGGCAAATTTTTTTTTTCTCATTTAAAAATACTATAATCACATGATTTTCTTATATTAAAAAAAATTATCATGACTTGTAGCATAATCCAAACTGGCTATTTAGTAACAACTAAATATAATTTATCCTCTTACTTCACTCTATTAAAAGGGTGTTTAATATTTTATTTTTATTTTTAAATATTTTTTAAAAGTATTTTTAATATAATAAAGTTATTAATTTAATATTTTTTTTATTTTTTAAATAATTTTGATATGTTAATGTAATTTGTTTTTAAAAATATTTTGGATTTTAATGTATTTTTTTATTTAAAAAACTATTTTGAACCACGCCCTTAAGGTCAATTCCGTCATTGAAAAAGCAGACACTCTCACTAACACGCCCATAGTTTCTCTCTCGCTCGTATGTCGCCGGAGCTGAGGCTTCCGTAAACGTTATCCGGCTGGAGAATACGGTTATTTTGTTTCTGAATTCCCGAAATGGAGAGTCTCTAGGATTTTCTTAAGCAAAAGCGTGTTCCATTTTTGACAAGAA
>Ga0307516_10010197_pt1 | contig 10365 bp, 14 predicted proteins | sample 19_EM_MG_FD_203310 | JGI IMG/M metagenome (GOLD analysis project Ga0307516, IMG submission 203310) | Populus trichocarpa ectomycorrhiza microbial communities from riparian zone in the Pacific Northwest, United States - 19_EM | ecosystem: Host-associated > Plants > Roots > Unclassified | place...
GGAGACAGCCCTCCTTATATACACAGTTCTCACAACTCCCATACGTCCTCCTACTCATACCCGCGCAACTCACATATGTACTCATACTCACATATGTGCTCATAACCACGCAACTCATACAACCTTCTCTTAAGCAACTGGGACCCGTAACCGACACCCTTTCCAAGATCGAGACATCCGGAGCGAGGTGACGACACTCTTTCCAAGATCGAGACATCCGGAGCGAGGTGACGACACTCTTTCCGAGATCGAGACATCGGGAGCGAGGTGCCGGCATCAACAACGAAATCAAACAACCAAACCCAAATCGAGCGCCGGGACCTGCGCCGTGACAGAGACGACATACGGCACTGCAAGGAAATATCACTGGCCGATTGCAAGGAGAAGAATGTCAGACTGGTCTACCGCGATTGTATCTATGTGCCAGATCACATGCCACTTCGACTACTACTAATACAGATTCACCACGACCCACCAGCAATCGGACACCCAGGTCGAACAAAAACCTTCGAACTTCTTTCCAGGCAATATTATTGGCCCACAATGAGGAAGGATGTGGACCGGTTTGTTCGCAATTGCAATATTTGCCGCTGGACGAAGACCATTCGCCATGCCCCTTATGGAGTGTTACGTCCTTTGTCAGTACCAGACCGGCCCTGGCAACATATCTCTGTCGATTTTGTCACCGGACTACCACCATCCAAGCGATTCGATGCCATTTGTGTGGTGGTCGATCGATTGACCAAACAAAGGCACCTGATCCCATGCAAGACTACGATCACAGCTGAGGAATAAGCACAGCTATTCTGTGACAGGGTTTTTCGCTACCATGGATTGCGGAAAACAATTGAATCGGACCATGGGCCCCAGTTCGCATCACGTTTCTGGAAACACCTCTGCCACTCCCTCAAAATCGAACCTCGTGAGGGGTCGCGAGAAACATGTCCATTCTAAAGAGGGGAGCACCGGACACTTATACAAGTGTCCGTGTGCTAGCGCTAGTGTGTGACTGTCTATCTACCGAAGCCCTTAGGGCAGCCATCTGCAAAGTCCCACAAACTCTCGCAGCCATGCTAGCGGCCATGCTAGCCACTCTAGGCGTGGTGTCCACGACGCCCGGAATCCTCCTCCTACAACCACTTCCCTCTCAATAAAACAAGCGCCGCCCCTAAACAAAAAAAAAAAAAAAAAAAAAAAACAAAACCACAAAAAAAAAACACCCCCCCCCCAAAAAAAAAAAAAAAAAAAAAAAAAAAAAACAACAAAAACAAAAAAAAAAAAAAACATCGACAAACCCAGCTTATAACAATAACCCCGAACGTAACAAAGTGCACTCCAACACAACCGAAAACAGCAAAATATACCCGGCCCACCACACATCGCCTACACCTCCTGTTACTCCCGTTCCATCCACCGGTAGACTAGTAGGCCATTCGCAGCATGGTATTTACCCAGCAGCTCATTGCTGCTACGTCTCAGGTTCGCCAGCGGTTCCCACATAGGGTCAGTGTAGCCGACCCATTTGACCAGGTATTCGAGATCTCGAACCGTGGTGCCTCTGGGCTCGCAGATCGACTCAATCTTGTACTCGATGGTAGCGGTGGAGCGTAGCTGTGGTGGGGGTGGGTGTTCACGGGTTTTGTCGACCTTCGACAGTTTGAGGCGTGCGACATTGAAGACTGGGTGTATGCGCCAGTGCGCTGGGATGTTGAGAACAAATGCATTCTCACCGGCAGACTTCAGGATCGTAAACGGACCGACGTATGGATGTTGAAACTTTCGCGAGGTGACGTTGTTGTTGGCAGTGGAATTGACATTGGCGTAGCCGACTGGCAGCAAACGGATGTCCAGGAATACCGAATCGCGTACCTAAAACGGGTGCGACTGGCGATGCTCGTTCGCTGCCAACACCATTGTCAGCTGGGTTTCTTCCAATCACTCTCGAAGCATTTGTAGGATCTTGACGAGACGTTCTACGTATTCCCTTCACGGTCTCGATATCGGCGTCTGTGGTCCTGGTGCCAACAGATCTAGTGGAAGTCTCGGAATGTATCCAATATCTGCTTCAAATGGCGACGTGCCTATAGCCTTATGCTTTGCCACATTGTAGATGAACTCCGCCAGCGGCAACCAACGGCTCCACTGCTCAGGGGATTTGAGTTGCGCTATATATGTCTTCAAAAACGTTTCCAGAGTGGCATTTGGCTTTTCTGCCTGGCCATCCGATTGCAGATGGTATGCCGTAGACATCCGAAGCCTGATTCCAAGTTGTGAACACAATGATTGCCAGAAGCCGGAGGTAAACCGGGTATCCCGGTCAGACACAATCGATACAGGCAGCCCCCGCGACCGTACATAACCATAGATGAATGCTGTTGCAAACTTCTCTGCGGTGAGATCGGCCTCTTTAACAGGAATCCACCATGCTCGCTTCGTTAGGGGATCGATAATTGTCACTACTGCATCGTGGCCGGCTTCCATTATTGGCAACTTGGTGATAAAATCGATATTTACTCGTTCGGCCCGTTCCAGTGGAATCAGTAGCGGCTGTAGAAGTCCATACGGCCTGGCATTCTTGTGTTTGATTTGGTGGCATACGTCACATCCGGCAATCCATTCTGCGATTGAATCTGTCAACTTTGGCCAGTAGTACCGTGAACCGACCGCTGCTGCTGTTTTTGCGATACCACTATGTCCGCTGGCCAGAATAGCATCGTGCTTCCCAAACCATGTCTGCTCTCATGGACTTCGAAATACACAGCTTTCCGCCTGACGGCTTATGGAACAGAAGGCCTTCTTCGAGTGTGTACCACTTTGCTCGTTCTTGAATACGACGAGTCTGTTTCGAGCTTGCCTTTTTGTTCTCCTTTTCGTCGGTATTGCTCAGATATTTTAGAACGGGGCCAAAAATCGCGTCTTCTACGTAGCCATTTCGCACATCGTTTAGCCACTGGGTTGAGGCTGATACACGCATCTCAACGATGTTGAGGTGCTGTGGATCGGCTTTTGGCTGCTCGACTTCTGACTGCCCTCCCTGAGTGTAGGTAATCCGCTTGAGCACGTCTGCCACCACGTTCGCCGCTTCAGGAAAGTACTTTACCTCGTAATCGTGCTGTTGGAGCCTGTCAAGGTGACGCCACTGACGGCTTGTCAGTTTATTCTGTGCCAGAATATGTTGCAATGACACGTGATCCGTATAAATGGTGGTACGTTTTCGACTGTGGACGTAGCAGGTCCAATGTTCCAAGTTTGCGCTAATTGCAAGAAGTTCACGGTCATATGCTGGATATCTCAACTCAACTGCGTGAAGCTTCCTTGAGAAATATCCCAGTGGCCGCTCTACCAATCTTCCTTCAAACAGCTGTTTTTGAGCCAAAACACCTCCAATAGCCGTGTTCGAGGTATCGGTTCGTAGGATGAAATCACCTTCCGGATCAAGCCTTGCCAGGACCGGTGCAGACATCAGTGCCTGCTTGAGGTCTCCGAACTGCTCTCCGTGTCGACTGGTCCACATGTAGTCGTTCCTGGGCTTTGCGGCGAGGACATATAGCAGATGGGCCCGGTGAGTGAATTTCGGAACGAATTTCCTATAGTAACCCGCTAAACCGAGGAAACTGCCAAGTTCCGTAGGCGTTCTGGGTGTTGGCCAATCCTGTACTGCTCTGACCTTCTTCTCCTCGGTGTGAATACTGTGTTTATTCACTCTGAAACCGACGAACGACGTTTCCAGTGTACCAAACACGCATTTGGTCTCACTCAGACGCAAACGTGCGTTCCGTAATGCTTGCAGCACACCTTCCACATGCGCCTTATGTTCTGCTAGCGTTCTTGAAAAGATGAGCAAGTCGTCGAGGTATACGATTGGGTTTCGGTGGTGTGGAAGTAATATCTTGTGCATCATACGCATGAAAGTGGCTGGCGCATTTGCAAGTCCAAACGGAATAACCTTATACTCATAGAATCCGTCCGGCGCTATGAATGCGGTCTTGTGGCAGTCGTCTGAATGCACTCATACCTGGTGGTATCCGCTCACCAAGTCCAGTTTGGTGAAAACCCGTGCTCTGTAAAGCTTATCCAGCAAATCCTCAATGTACGGCAAAGGGTACCGGTCTTTAGCCGTTATTGCATTCAATTCATGGTAATCAACACACATTCGGAGTGTGGCATCAGGTTTTTCACCAAGATTATCGGTGCTGCATAACGTGAATGTGAGTCCGCTACCCACCCGTTTGCAAGCAACTTCTTAATCTGTACCTCGAATTCCTTCTTCTTGGACTGTGTCATTCGGTACGGCTGGTGGTGTGGAATTGTAGCTGTCGGATCGGTATGGATACGGAAATCATGTTCTCCTGGTGGTGAAACGCCACGTGGTGGCTGAAAGAGATCGTCAAAGTCCCGACGCATTTGGACTCTCCACTTCCCCAGATCTGCCAAAACGGATTCATCCTCACCGAATTCCTCGCCCACCCATCGCTCACGGATGTCGATCACAAATATCCTGTCGTCACTGGATTTTGTCATTGTCCATCGCGTCTTGTTTGCGGAAATCAGGTTGATGGATGCCGCTTGAGCTACTGCTTCCCAGTGGTTGTGAACTTACCGGTAGTGGCCCTTGTGAGGTCGAAGTTCTTTTAAGGAAAGCCTGGGAACGAATGCCGGTCGACTGTCCATCAGTAAAGACCAGTCCGCATCCAACAGGTGCAAGACGTTGTCAGAATCCACTAAATGGCATGTTCTCAAGTGCCAATTTTTTCCAATAATAATGTCGTAGGCGCCCTTAAGATCAAACACAGTGTACCAACCGGTAACATTTGCGTGGTTCTCCGTGCTGCCCCATATACGTCCGTTAAGCCAGACCTGTTATCTATCCTCGGGAGGGTGTTTGGTTCCGGCCGCGACGATTGTCATACGGCCAGCGTGTCAAAAAAGTAAGCCCAGCTGCCGTGCAAAAGTGGTGTCGATATAACAGTGGGATGCACCCGGGTCCATTAGGGTGTAGGCTGAGGGAGTTTTGGAACGAGAGGGTTGGACTTTAGTGTAAAAACGTAACAAATCACTTTCATCATTAGTGTTCTTCCGTATAACATTAAGGTTTGTCAAATAAAGTCTCGCCGCCTCTTGTTCTCTAGTAGGAGGACGCTCTGTCACTCCTAATGAGCCCATTTTCCCTCGCTCTGCGCCAACTTACTGGTCTTATCCCAATCCGATCCACCCAAATCCAACAATTCCGTCAATCCTCCATTTTCATCCGGCCTTCCCTCCTCTGACCAACCTCCATCGAAGTACGCACCGGACCTTGCCTACGGATCGTTTATCAGGAAAAAAAATGTGCGTCCGGACGAACAGGCTGCGTCCTGATGCACCAGGCGCTTGGGACGCTCTGGACGCACCCTGGCAGTGCACATACCGCTCCCAACGCAAAACGCACAGGCAATGTGAATTCGGACGCAGCTCGCCACGGCACCATGCGCCCGGACGCAGCTCGTCATGGCATCTGCTTACCGGACAGAGCGTGGCAGGGCATTTTTGTTCTGGACGCACGGTGTCAGGGCATTTTCCTTCTGGACGCAGTGTGTCAGGGCATTTTCCTTCTGGACTCAGCCGTGTCAGGGCATTTTACTTCTGGACGCAGCCGTGTCAGGGTATTTTCCTTCTGGACGCAGCCGTGTCAGGGCATTTTCCTTCTGGAGGCAGCCGTGTCAGGGCAAATGGCATCCGGACGATGCGTGTCATGGCACCGTGGTTACGCTGGCTGTCAAGGCACGGAACATCGCAGCAAATACTCGCGTCGCATTCACAAACACGCAGCGGGTTCCAGGCATAGTGACTCAGTCCAGTTCTATTCTCTATATCTAATGTACATCTATATATGCTACTACCACACTTTGCATTTCCAGCACAAGCACCCAGCGTCACATCCATCGCCGCTGTTTTTGACGCGCCTAGCATTGCTCTGAGTGTCGGAACCAAAGGAAAGTTGGCAAATACGACAGGACGCGATGAGCCCGACGCGATGAGCCTGACGCGATGAGCACGACGCGATGAGCACGAGGCGATGAGCACGACGCGATGAGTACGATGCGATGAGCACAACGAGATGAGCACGACGCGATGAGCACGACGCGATGAGCACGACGCGATGAGCATGATGCGAGGAGCACGACGACTATGAGGAGGATGGCAATGAGGACGCCGGTGGCGTGGACGGTAGCGAGTAGGACACGGCGAGTATGAGAGCGAGTAAGACGTGACGAGTATGGGAGCGAGTAGGGTGCGACGAGTATGAGAGCGAGTAGGACGCGGCGAGGACAATAGTGAGTAAGACGCGGCGAGGACGATAGCGAGTACGACGCGGCGAGTATGATGGCGAGCTTTATGGCATGGTTAGCACAGCTCTCAGAGTGACAGAGACACAAGAAAGTTGTAGAATACACAGTGACGAGTCGATGTCAATGAGAGTGCCGGCGGCGAGGACGATAGCTAGTAGGAGGCGGCGACCACAATGGTGAGCTTTGTGGCATGGTTAGCACAGCTCTCCGAGTGACAGGAACAGCGGCGGGGAGTGGTACAATACGAGGTGAGGAGTACGATGTCAATGAGATTGCTGGCAGCGAGAACGATAGATAGCGAGTAGGACGCGGCGTGTATGATGTCAATGCAAAGCGCCAAGCCATTACCAACACTTGCGCTTGCGCAAGGTTTGGCGTCCTCATCGCTCCTAGACCCCTTTTTTCTTCTCCTTTCACCTCGTCCTAGATACTCGTCTTCGTCCTTCGCATTGCCATCATACGCGCCGCCATCAAATTAATGATATCTTATTCGTCGACATTTTCCTCATCGACATTTTCCTCATCAACATCTTACTCGTCGCGCCGTTCTTGCTACGTTACTCGCCGCCATCCTCACTGCCATCTAACACATCGACATCCTCCTCAACGATATCATACTCGTCACATCGTATTGTACCAGCTCCCACCGCTGTTCCTGTCACTCGGAGAGCTGTGCTAACCATGCCACAAAGCTCGCCGTCGTGCTCGCCGCCTCCTACTAGCTATCGTCCTCGCCGCCGGCACCCTCTTTGACATCGACTCATCACTGTGTATTCTACAACTTCCCGGTGTCTGTGTCACTCTGAGAGCTGTGCTAACCAAGCCGTAAAGCTCGCCATCATACTCACCACGTCGTACTCGCTATCGTCCTCGCCGTGTCTTACTCGCTATCGTCCTCACCGCGTCCTACTCGCTCTCGTACTCATCGCGTCCTACTCGCTCCCATACTCGTCACGTCTTAATGCGCTCTCATACTCGCCATGTCCTACACGCTATCGTCCACGCCGCCGGCGTCCTCATTGCCATCCTCCTCATAGTCATCGTGCTCATCGCGTCGTGCTCATCGCGTCGTGCTCATCGCGTCGGGCTCATCGCATCGTGTTCATCGCGTCGTGCTCATCACGTCGGGCTCATCGCGTCGGGCTCATCGCGTCGTGTCGTATTTGCCAACTTTCCTTAGTTTCCGACACTCAGCAATGCTACGCGCGTCAAAAACAGCGGTGATGGATGTGACGCTGGGTGCTTGTGCTGGAAACGCGAAGTGTGGTAGTAGCATATATAGATGTACATTAGATATAGAGAATAGAACTGGACTGAGTCACTATGCCTGGAACCCGCTGCGTGTTTGTGAATGCGACGCGAGTATTTGCTGCGATGTTCTGTGCCTTGACAGCCAGCATAACCACAGTGCCATGACACGCGTTGTCCGGATGCCATTTGCCCTGACACGGCTGCGTCCGGAAGGAAAATGCCCTGACACGGCTGCGTCCAGAAGGAAAATGCCCTGACACGGCTGCGTCCAGAAGGAAAATGCCCTGACACGGCTGCGTCCCGAAGGAAAATACCCTGACACCGTGCGTCCAGAACGAAAATGCCCTGCCACGCTCCGTCCGGTAAGCAAATGCCATGGCGTACTGCGTCCGGACGCACGGTGCCGTGGCGATCTGCGTCCGAGTTAAGCAGGTTGCGTCTGAAACGTCCAGAGCGTCTAGTGCGTCTGGATGCTAAGGACGCAAATTTTTTTTTTCCTGATGTTGACGTTGTTGATGCGCTTGACTGGCACACGCCAATTCGGTTGGTTGGTACGGTACGGTGGCTGTTGAATAGGTGGCAGCTGGTGGGATGACTGATGGTACGGTGACTGTTGCGTAGGTGGCGGCTGGTGGGGTGGATGACGCTTCTGGAGTCCTTCACGCCCTCCCTCGCGTCCTCCTCGATGCTTGAATTGCGCCGTACGGTTATCCGTGGCTGGAGTGCCACATTGGCGTACGATGTGACCGAACCCGAGGCAACGGTGACACTGTATCTTTCTGTCGACAACCGCATTCAGTTCGTCATTCTCGATATTACTCCAGTCCATCGGGTCGCCATGCGCAGTGGGGGACCCGGCTGGGGATTGGGCCTGGGAGACGTTACTGGACGGTATCGACATAAACGGCAGAGCCCGTGTGGCGACGATATCCATCATACCGGACAGCATCATCTGCTTCTGACTATCACCACCGAGTATATCCATAAGGCGTGCCTGCTGGGATATATCGTTTGGCGTCGCTTCCGGCAGCTTGATCAGGTATTCCTCCCACAGCGGATTTTCCCTCGTAATGGTGAGCGACCCGCCCAGAATGGTGATCAGCTCCAATGCTCGCTGGTTGAACTTCAAAACCTGCGGGCGATTGAACTTCAACGGATACCATTCGCGGCGGATTACCGAAATAGCCCATTCCGGAAAGTACTGGCACTTGATGAGGACCTTCACGACGTCCCATGTGGTATTTTAGTTGTAATCCTTTGGTGGGATAGTATCCACACCCTGCTTCTTCATGCAGTTCTCGAACCAGTGGAACACTTTGGCAGTGAGAAAATGCCAGAAGGTGTCGATCTTCTGATTGTCTTCGGACGCTTTTTGACAGACTGCTCCGCCCTGTCGAACGTAGTGCTGCACGTCTTCGAGAAATTGATCAACAACCTCCAAGTCCTGGGAACCATCAAACCTCTTTGGCTCATGCAGCTTGATTTTTTGAACGATCAGGTTTTGGCTCGGGGCCCTATCTTGTAGTTTTGCGGTTTGTTCGCTGATGGTAAATAGGTGATCGCAGCGCTGCTTCCAAACCGCCGTCTCCTCCACTGCCTTACAAAGTCGGTGCTCCAGTGCCGCCAGATCCGCAATCTTCACAGAAGCCTTCCGGTGACTGTCGTACCACTGGGCGTAGGCATTTAGGACAGCTTCGGCTGAAACAGCTATGACTACCGCGTTTTCATCGCACGAGAGGTTCGCTTCACCAATCCACTCGAGTAGCTCGCCCGGCTCCGGCCAGAGTTTCGGGGTGTTTGACATTGCTCGCTGTTTCGGCATGCCTTGTTTTGTTCGCCGCGCTTTTGAAATGCTCAGCGCTTCTGCCCGATGAACGGGTTATATAGGCAGTAGCTCAGCCCCGGTGAACGGGTAGTTGAGACTGCTGGTCGGCGTGTGTGTACGGCATGTGTGTACGGCGTGTGAATATGGCGTGTGAATACGGCGTGTGAATACGACGTGTGAATACGGTGTGTGAGTATCGCTCGCCGCGCTTTGGAAATACTCAGCGCTTCTGCCCGATGAACGGGTTATATAGGCAGTAGCTCAGCCCGGTGAACAGGTAGTTGAGACTGCTGGTCGGCGTGTGTGTACGGCGTGTGTGTATGGCGTGTGTGTATGGCGTTCGGTTTCTTCCCGAATCCGCTCGATTTGCTCAAATTCTTCTCGAATCCGCCCGATGAACGGGTTGGCGTGTGTGTACGGCGTGTGAATATGGCGTGTGAATACGGCGTGTGAGTATCTTTTTCTTGAAGGTCAGCGCACTGTATGTGACTAGAAACAGCTTGGTGAGGCGTAAGGTATGGGCCCAAAAACGCCGGCCCCTGCGCTTACCGCTCGCCGCGCCCTCCCGCAGCTACTTTTCACGCGAGAGTCTGTTCGCTGGGCCATCCTGTGTCTCGTCGCTCGGTTTCCTCGTTTTCTCGATTTCCTCGTTGTCCTCTCCGGATCTTGCTGTTTCTGCGCCCTCCTTCTGCTCGCCGCTTGTCACACGGTGCAATAAAGAATACTCGCCGCTGGTCGTACGGGGCAGGGAAAATAAAGAATGCTCGCCGCTGGTCGTCCGGGGCAGACGAAATAAAGTGTTGCTACCAGTTGAGGGGTGGCGAGAAACATGTTGTCACGAATCTGGCGCGACAGGCTATAAGCGCCGCCGGAGCCGCCGTCACTCTCGCCACCTGGTGGCTTATCCTTGTCTCCGCCGCCGCGGCCACGATCATCCTACGCGCCTAGGCGCCTCACCCC
>Ga0307516_10010198_pt1 | contig 10365 bp, 12 predicted proteins | sample 19_EM_MG_FD_203310 | JGI IMG/M metagenome (GOLD analysis project Ga0307516, IMG submission 203310) | Populus trichocarpa ectomycorrhiza microbial communities from riparian zone in the Pacific Northwest, United States - 19_EM | ecosystem: Host-associated > Plants > Roots > Unclassified | place...
CAATTCGGAGCAGGCGTGAATAGGAAAGGGCCAAATTCCGTCGGTGTCGCCGTCACTGCCTCCAGGTCCACTGTCGTCTGTGAGGTGACCGATGTCTGTTGGGACGGATAGGTTTCCACCCGTAGAGTACCACCAAAACGACGGCTGAAGGGCGGCGAACGAAGAACATCAGGGGGTCCGCAACCGCCTAGCGGGCGGTGTATTAGCTCGAAAAGGAACACCACACGAAACAGAAGGCTCACGTTTCGTTCTACTACGGCCGATCGCATGCTCAGAATCTAGCCTGTGGTTGTGGCGTTACGTCATGCGATCAGCACTGCGATGCCGCGGTCGTTGAGCAAACGTGCAAAACCGCCATCTACATCACCACTACATGCTAGGAATCTGACCACGCTCAAATGTTCCCCCCACAACCTCCCCGCCATTTGGCTTTCCAAAATTGTCACGATGCTTCTCTCCATCTTCTGCCAAAAATCGTCGGCCTCTGCTGTCAAAGCACCAAAGGAAGCCTTCTCAATCTCGACCCGAAGGAGGAGTGGGAACGGCCGGCTGGAGTCCTGCATCTCCAATATCGCGTGAGGGAACGTTCCGCATGCCTCATCTCCCAGCCGTAGAACCGTTAGGAATTCCATAGCTTGCTTGATTCCCTTCCACTGGCCGGGGTTTGCCATTGATCCGGTCAGGTCCAACTTCGTCGCTCGTGACACCGGAACCATGACCGTGAATTTGCTGTACGCCTCCTCGCGCAGAGCGGTAGACTTGAGGTTAATGTGTAGCGGGGAACGACCGGCCGATCCTGTACACTCGGCTCGAAGCCTCAAGCCGTCGTCATCTTGATGCATGGCAACAGAATCAAACTTGTTCTGTCGGCCGGCGGAGCCACTTTCGTCGTGGAAGTAGACCGCCAAGTGATCGAAGAGCATGTCAACATCGCCAGGATCTTGGTTGGTAGAACAGAGGTCGATCTCGGTCCCGAAGGGGAGGAGTAGGTACGTGAAAAGGGGGCACCACCGCTCGAATACACCCCGAAATCGGAGCAACTTGAGCCCCGGCACTACCACGACTAGGCTTTGGGGGTCGTCACCATCGTCTGGGAAGGCCTCACCCGCCAAGTCGAGATATTGCAGGGATGGGAGGTGTTGTAACGACCGGAGCACCTGCGCCAAGGGGATGCGCGGACGGTTAGAGCGGTCGTGGCCCTGTACTCTGAGGCAGGTGAGGTTGTAAAGGTGAGGTGACGTCCAGATAATATGGGGCCCACCGAACTCGAATTCGCGTAGCAATCGCGGTGGTCGGCCGTGGAAATAAGACCCCGGAAATGTGAGATTTAGTCTACAGTGGTCGTCCTGCTCCCGCGGATAGGTGATCCAGAGTCTGAGCACCTCTATCGCAGGTGCCTCCTGGTCAAGCACTTGCCTCCAGTCGTCCATAAACGTAGCTGAGGTTATTATCCGTAGGCTTCTGATGCGATAGAGTTCGGTGGAAATGAGTCTGGGGATGATCACCGAATCACGATCTGTCAGGGCCGCGTCCATCCAAACGTGTAACTTGACGGCCCTGGATCTAACAAACCATGTCTTGATTTTCCTGACCGTCCAGTTCGCGTTCACCACGTCCCACATATACGGAGAGGACGTGACGATCCGGTACCACGGCTTCGAGACAAGGGCACACACCCAAACCTGGGGCATCCGGTGGATATATCGATACCTCATGTCTGGAAACCACTTTGCGTACGATATGATCGCGAAAAGAACTCCTTCAGGAAGGCGCAGAATGGGGGCCTTTCGTGACTTCTGGCATGCAATGTTACGCTGGAGGTCCTCGATCCGTTTGGAGAGGTTGGGTTCTTCTTCACCGTCAAACATGTGAGACATCGGCGGAAGTGTGTCCCTGCGAACCAGGAGTTCGGATAATGCGACTTGGAGCGTTTCAATTTCTTGATCAGGGACTCCTGAGACGGAGGTATCACTGATTTCTGTATCTTGTCCTGTTAAGTCGTTGGTGACTGGCCTATTGGTCGCAATAATGAATCAGTAGGCATATGTAACCTGAATTATTTCTGCGAGGGAGTTCCATTTCCACTTACCTTATCTGGCATGTATGTCCGAAAGACAAGGGCTCTTGTTGACCGACAGGAGGATACAATGGGTTGGACCGTTGGCCCATTCCGTTAGGTCGCCGGTGAGGTGGGATGCTGGACTCCGAAAGTGCCAACAGGTACGCCGTGGCGATGAGATGGTAATTGGCTTTTGCCCATCTACCCCCTGAGTACCGAGTTTCCGAGTCTGGCCATAGCCCCGGTCACGTGCGCTATAAAACGTGGTTTAACCTTGCCATCACGAAGCTGCAAACGTGGGAATCCATCTCAATCCTTACGACGCATACGACCTCGTTCCCATACATCACCATGATCAGAACAACCGGAGTTCCTCCGTCTTCCCAAGCTTGCAAGGCTGCTGTGCATTGATGCATGATTGGTCGCAGCAAGGTCCCTGCTCGACGAGTCTGTGACCTGTCCAACGGGCACTCGGTTGGGCTGTAACCTGCGGCAATAGTGAGGTCTATTGCCCTCCACGGTCAATTTACTTACAAATCAACCAGAAATCCCACCTGGAGGCAATCGGAAGGTTCATCTGGCAATTGAATGCTCGCCAGACAGATCGAGCGCATTCTTCGAGCCACCGAACTCTGTGTCGTCACGGCAGACATTCGACGGGCCGTCCAGTGCTCACAGAACATTTTAGGTCAATCTCTTTATTTGGAAGCGTATTCCTGGTGGGCTTCAGTTTTTGAGCAAGAATCGTCGCCCGGCGCAGCCATCACTCGCTGGGAACCTATACGGGATATGGCCCTCGAACACCTTGGGAGGGGGAGTTTGAAGGCGGGCCGCGGGCCACCCAGGAATAGTACTACTTTCCCAACTAAGGTCACGATTTGGTTCCTTACTTACGTCGGCCGTAAAGGTTCCCGGCGTCGTTGCGTCCAGCCGCGAGATCGTTCCACCCTGATGTCTACCTCCAGAAAATGGCCGAAATGTATACCATGACAGAAAATGCAGTGTTCTACATACAGGTATCATACAGTGATGAAAGAGTACACATGTGTATCACGTCCAGGTAGCATGCCTACTAAAAATTAGTCGCGCAATAAAACAAGACGTAGTTCCTCAACGAATGATGAGACTTCCCCGACGGGACAGACTTGACAAACTGTTTTGCCTCCGCACCAACCCACCATGGACCGATGGTGGGTCTGGAGCAGGCGCGGTCTTCTTTCCCCATACATCACAAACTTGCAGCTGGCTCGTCGCAGCTCCACCATCGACCCCGCCAACGGCGACCACCATCCTCGTCCCAGTTCTGTCGAGGACGCTTCCGAGATTCCTCGAACCCGGATCAACATATTTCACTTGTTTTGCTTGCTTGAAGTATGGCAACGCGTATGCCACGACAGAATTTTCGATGGGGCTCGGAATCGGTGCAGCGAGGTTACTTGGATGAGATGTGACCTTCCCCAGGCCATGAGTGAGAACGATTTCTTTGCACCAAGACGCGTGGATGCCGACGATTGTCGCGTCGTACTCGTGACGTTCGATATTCTCGCTGTAGTCGTCCATTGTCCAGACACGAAGAACGCTGGTGTTTTCCGGAGCGTTTGCTGCTGTGGCCAAAACGCGCGAGTTGCACCAACCGATAACCTAGGGGGCGGATCAGCAACAGGGTCAAACGGGAGGCTGAATCACCGACAGAAACCGCGTGGTCATGCTGCATTTTTCTCCGCCTTTGAACCATTTCGCCCATCTTCAGCGGAGCGTCTTGACGACTGTCCCAATAGTAGACCACCCCATCCTTGTCGCCACTTGCGAGATACTTGGGGTCCTTTCGATTCCAGGAGATCGTAGTGATGGGGGCTTCATGCCTCGTAACTTTTCCTTTCTTCATCTTCATCTCCTTCCTATCGTCGATGCGGGTGTCGTAGTATTGAATTGAACCTTTCTTATCGCCGACAGCAAGAACTCGCCCCTCGTTCCATTCAAGACACGTGATGCCGGTAGCGGTCCAGCTCCGGGTCATTTTTTTGGCCTCGATATCCCAGAGTTCGATGTTATCATTCGAAGTTCCCAGAGCAAGTAGATTCGGAGTGTCACGGCAAAAATCAAGCATCCGGAGTATGCCATGCTTCTTCGATGGCTTGAATGTATAGCCAACATCCTCCACGGTGGAAGCAACGTTCTTCAGGTACACGCGATTCCCGCGAGGAAAAGCCAGAATATTTTGTGAAGACCAGCTTAGTGGGCAGAACAATTCGATACCACCTTCATCATTGTCAACGGAGGCGGCAGAAGTTGGAAGTGAAAAATCGATAATGGAGCGGGGTTGAGATTCCATGTTATACCGGGCTGACTCGTTGGTGAAGCGGAAGTTGTCGGGCGCTGGTGTGCATGTCCGGGACCTCATGGACGTTTCGAGATCTGCAAAAGCTTCGTCCATAGGCGTTGGCAGGGGCGTTATTGAGCGTAACCTTGCGCCATGTGGCCGGCGAGGGGATGTGGGTGGGGTAGAGAAAACGGAAGAAAATGAACCGGCTCTCTATCGGCGGAGATGAGAATGGGCGAGCCGATGGGGTTGGCGATGAGTGGTACGTACAGGAAGCGGCTTGGCTGACGCGGAAAGAACGAAGTCCGGAATAGAGCTGACGCTGGCCTCCGATGGAGAATATGAACTCGCATCTGACCGATTCCTTTTTGCAGGTGGAAGATCAATCGACAATTCGCTAGGAACGCGCTTCAATGACATATTTGGTTGTTCTGAGAAGGTAACGGGGAGGGCAGAAGGCGCAAGGCGGAGGTCAGACGATCGGTCCACCGGCGGGCCTGAAGGACTTGCGATCGTACCTTGCGCCGACGTACTCCTGGGCAACGACGGTGGATCACCTAAAAGCTTGTTGTGTAACCTAGAAATTAGGCCGATCTTACGCGTAGAAAACGCGTTAGATTCAGCCGAGCCTCCCGAAGGACTGGGTAGCGCCGATTAGTCGGAGTGGACCGAAAGGTAGATATCAAGAAGTAACTCACGTCTGAGAGGGGAGGAGGACTCGCGGAGATTGACTATCCAGATTGAAATTGTGACGTTAGTCAAGGGCTCAGCGGAGGTAGAGAGAGTGACAAAGGGGAGGAGGGAGTGGCGGAGAAACATGGTGAAAATATTGGAGGATTGCGTGGGAAGTAACATATGCATCACGTTATTGACCCAGGTGAAACAATGGGGGGCTGGGTAAGCGGGTAGCCCGGTGCAGCCAATTTCAAGGTCTCGTCCAGGATGACGATCCGGGCACGGTCCGCATCGAGTTCGCCGGTTACGAGGGTGAACTCTCAGTTTCGGCTGGGGATTGCGTTGCATCGTCGTGCACCATCCACGAATCGTCCGGGTTTTGGAGGAAAGCTTGCGGTTCGAGAGTGCAAGCCTAAAAAAGAGAACAATAGGAAGCGTCTACTGACCGCACGGGGGTGAGGTTGGGTAAAACCTGGAGGGAGAACCGGGCTGCGGCGGAACTCCTGCGACCAGAAGCTGAAGTTGACCGAAGAGATTATTCCTGAGAAAATCTTGCAAAGTGTTGTGTCATGAGTTTTGGACGGGGGATGAGAAGGAAGAGGACATTGGTCGGGCGTGATTTTTATGCGATTCGGCCTGGCAGGCGCCCATGATGGGACGCTTGAAGCGCTGATGGATGGTTTCACAATCATCGTCGAGTCAATTCAGCTCGTTAGGCAAGATAAGCTACGGCAGAGTGAAGAGTAACCCCAGGCGTGACCCCGACCACCTCCCAAAATTCCTTCGAATCCAAGGCGCGGCCCAGCTGGTCGATAGGTCGAGGCAAAGCCCGAATACCCCGCTCACTCATCAGCTGCTTCACCCAAAGCCGAGGGTTATCCGTAACGTCACACTCGCCGTTCTGTGCCGACGGAGACCATGAGGAAACAAGCTCCCACCAATCGTACACCCGCAAGTCTGTGAGACACCACCGTTGCCCCGTCAACTTGTCAAAGTTCCGGTGTGCCGCGAGGATCGACCGGGCCACATCTTCCCCGTGGACCAGATGAAGGGAGCCCTGCAGTAAAATTCCGGGATGAGGGACAAGTAAATTACAACAGCAGAACGCAAAACCAGCCTTCGCAGCCAGAACGTCCTTGCTTGGCGCGATCCTCTGAACCCAATGAACCGGATTCCTCTTTCCTCCCCAAAGCCCAGTGAGATGCAAGACGATGGCAGATGCACACTTGAATAGCTCTGTCTCTTGAACGCTTCTGGGAACGGGCTCGATATCCGTGTGCCGATCCACCCAACCTGCGGTCTGTTAAGGTGCACCCTCATTTGTAAGAACACGGTCGGCAAAGGAGCCAGACAAACCGGTCGTACTTGCGTGAACGATCCTGTGCTGCCGAGCTGGATCCAGTTAACACTAACACCCCTTCCGATGCCAGACCTTGTCCTATTATAGCCATCGACCAAAGCCTTCACATTCTCCATGACCGGAAAGGTGATTAGGACCGTCGTAGCGTCGGGCAAGAGTTTGTATTGTTCAACGCTCTTTGAGGAAGGGTTGAAGTTGAAAGGGATCGTTCCCTCTCGACCATCCCTAGAAGTCGCGGCGAAAGACACCCCACTGGATTCGAGGAGTGGAATCAGAAACCCCGACGTCCAGCCTGCACCGAGGATCAGCAATTCGACCTGTATCGTCGTCGGTTGAGTCATGGTACGGGGGTGGAAAGGATTCACGCTGATAGTTTCCACCCCGATTCACACTGACTCCGGTGCTTAGTGCGTATATGCAATGGTTTGAAAGGGCGAAGCCGGTTATTATTATCAATAACAGATACAAGAAACGAACGACTACGGGAGAATTCAGCGAATATCGAATGGGCAAGATGTCGCCGGGCCGATGACCGGGATGTCATGCACGTCATGCTTGGGTAATATCGGAGTTCATTCCGAGAAGTGTACACCTGCAGATCTCGCCAGTAGGAACGAACTCAACCGAGCTATTGCTCTTGATTGTGTCACTACTCTCAGCAAGGAGGATACGAGAAGGCGAGGAAGTGGTGTACTTGGGCCAGTTGGGGGATCTAGAAAGTCTGTACATGTTGGGGTCTCCGCTGCGGACGAAAGACAGCCAGTAAGCGATTGCCTCTTGAGCGAACGCTTGTTCAGCTGGGGTTTGAGTGTGGAAAGAGCCGGTGCCGTTTTGCCTGATTGAACGTCATTGGCGAAGCACCCCCCGAAGTTTACTGAAATTACTGTACCCAGTGGTCACACCACGGAACATATACCAGTTCTCGGTTGCATGCTCTGCGAATGGATTGCCAGGGACAGGTGTGATCCATTTATAGGTCCAAGCCCCAGCGGATGTCTCAACATCGGCAAGGATGGTCTAGGGGGCTTGCACTCAGTTTCGGATTGGAATACGAACTGGCGGTGGCACCCACTGAACACCTGACGGAAGCGTCACCGGTGATAGTCCTGACCATCTCCTCCTGTGAGGACCAAACCTCGGAAGCGTAGGTGTTGATCCAATCCTGAACATCGTCGTCTGTAGCCAATGGAATGTACCCGTGCAATGCGGCGTAGATATCACCTGCAGGTACGCTGGTTGCCAAAGTCTCGTTCGCGATATGTCTAGACACCGCATTTCAGTCGCCGTATCATGGGGACAGGACCAGAATCCCCATACCCGGTGATGAGAGGGACCTCAGCGTATTTGCCCTTCAACAGCAGTCGGTCGGGGTAATCCGTGATGACCTCTCCATCGATGACAGGCTTGAACTGGTAATAAGCACCAGGGCTGGGGGATGTATTAGCCCAGAGGCAATCGAGTCACGAGTAGCGACGCTTACTAGCTTCCCTGGGCCGCATCCTGGGCGATCGCCAGGGTGCTGACACTGGCTTGCCTAAGGCACGCAACCGTGGTTGTGACGTCACCGGTCCCACACCCAGCCTCGGCTGCGAAGTAGTCGAAGAGGCCCACCTGTTGATCTAAGGTGGGTAATGGGCCGCGGTACAGGCTTTGGGATATGGCTTGCTTGAAGACCTTCCCGCCAGTGAAAACCAAGTGAAGGAGGACGGAGGAACCGCCGGCGCTCTCTCCGTCAATCGTGATCTTGCCGGGGTTGCCGCCGAAGTAACTGATGTAGCTCTCAACCCATTTCAGGGCTTGAACCTGATCCAAGAAACCGACGTTGTTATCCGCAATAGCCCCACCAACAAAATCAGGGTGAGAGAGGAACCCGAAAGTCGCCAAACGATAGTAGACGGAGACAACGACGACCTCTTGACTCTGGTGAACCCAGTGATCAAAGGGAAAATTTGCGGGGTTTCCATAGATGTACCCCCCTCCGTGAATGTAGAACAGCACGGGTACTAGTGACGGGGGCCCTATGAGTGCTCTGTATACATCATAGAATGAAGAACTCGGACTCACAGTCGCTGCCGGCTGTGGCCTTCGAGGGAGTGTAGATGTTGACCTTGAGGCAGTCCTCGCTTCCAGCCCCACCCCTGTCGCCACCTACGCCAGCCAGTAAGCGTTGGATTAGAACGCAGGGGCATTGGTGGATACTCACGGAACGAAGCTCCCTGGACACAGAAATCGGAGTATTGGGTGGTATCCACGACATTGCCTCCAGCCTCCTCCGAGACACGAAGAATGTCCAAAGCCTTTGGAGCGCGAAAGCGAAGGTCTCCGAGAGGGGGTTCGGCATATGGAATCCCAAGATAGGAGATCACATCGCCATAAGTATCAACACCCCGGTAACTGGCGTAGCCAGTTCCCACAACTCCGTGCTTCCGCAGACGAGGACCAACCTCACTGAAACCAAGAGCGATGGTCAGCAAGGGGGTTAACGAGGCGATCCAAATCCTGAGGACAACCATTTGAACGGCCGGTTCGGGGGGAGGAATCGATGGACATGGTGGAGCCTATAGTACGTGCTACATATATAATTGATGCAAAGCGGCGCCGGCAGTACGGGACGGAATGTGTTCCCGCTGGGAGTTGGGCGTCTAATAATATGTACTAAGTACTTCTCTCCGACTGTATTTGATGATCTCTCGGGAAGAATAGCAGGGTTGCCGGCCCGTCTGTGCAATGAACTGGGCCCTGTTTCCTGGAGAACAGCTCATAGGAACGACAACCGCTAGTATCCGAGATCTAGGGTTGCTTCATGCAGCGATAAATGAGAGGCACAAACCTGCAAGCATAACTCTGTTGAAAAGAATTAGAATGGCGGCAGCTGTAAAGGAAGCAATGTGAGTAAGGAACATGGTGCGTGCACGCCCGCTTCAACACGCTCCACCCCATGAGTTAACCAAAAGATGTGCTCACGGAACCGTTTCTGGTTTGAAGATCTTATCTTCCGGATATGGTTATAGGTTCGGACACGACGATCCTGGGCAGTGTGTATAGCTCATGCCGGGTTTCCCGCCCCCTTCTTGAAGTTCGGATTCTCCAAACTTGGTAGGGTGCCGTATGTGGCGTTGTGTGGGAGCGCCCGCTCTTCGTTCCGTGGTTCTTCGGCTTTGCAGTGGGTGCATCAAAACATCATGAGTCAACGGTCAGATATCTCAACCCGCTGAATCAGAACTTTCCGTCTAATACGAAACAGTTTCTACTGCGGAGTATCCGTTTGGCGTCCCATGTTGTTCTCATGACCTGGAAATGAGCCGAGAACACAGGTTAGACCACGGAAAACAGCTCAACGATGTACCCTGGGGTGAAACCTCAGCTCAGGTGCCTGTCATTGCTACTAAGTAAAGATGTTACCTTCTACCGGAACGTCCAGTTGACCGAGCCTGAGGTAGGGGGACCCGTTGATCCGAGTCAGGAAGACCTTGTTGTCGAGCGTCATGTTTCGGAGTACTCGAGTGCAGAAATCCTCAGGAAGGTATCTCACTTTCTATACCCGGTCGCCTGCCAGGGAGTGTATCGTTCAGTCCCTGGTGCTAGCGCCGCCGGTGACCGGTGAAACTCGAGACAGTTTGGCGCTCCCCGATGGCGGAGTATCATGGTTAGGCGAACAAAGAACGCCAAGATACACGATTACGGGTAAAGCCAGGGATGACACGTTTCGGTACTCCAAGGACGATTTCTCATCGTCGTCGTGAGTTCCATGCCACCGAGTTGCAGGGGGTTCGATCAAGGTGCAAAGTTGACCCCACGTGACCTTGACGCAATCGCTTTACCACCGTGATCGAGCGTTATACTCCCCACCTTCTTACCTCATGACCCTAACGGCCTTGTCGAGACTCGCCATCCGACACTCGCCATTGGATTTTCGGTCATGCATTCTGGGTCTTAGAGCGATAAATCGCT
>Ga0307516_10010199_pt1 | contig 10364 bp, 12 predicted proteins | sample 19_EM_MG_FD_203310 | JGI IMG/M metagenome (GOLD analysis project Ga0307516, IMG submission 203310) | Populus trichocarpa ectomycorrhiza microbial communities from riparian zone in the Pacific Northwest, United States - 19_EM | ecosystem: Host-associated > Plants > Roots > Unclassified | place...
GGAACGATGAAGTCTTGTGTGTATTGTCTTGTCTTAGAGAGAAAGGCAGGAAAAGTGAAAAGTCTGAATACACGTATATGACGTGATTCTACACGTGACAAAGCTGAATGAGTGAGATATTGCAACAAATGTGCCCGCATCCCATCCGAGCCACATCTCATGACAAAGGGCCCGCATGGCAGCTGGAGTGACATATAATGACTTGCTTCCTACATACATAGGTACCCACGCCATCGCATCAATTTTTTTTTGGTTTAATCATGCTCCCATTCTACCTATATAGACTATGACAGCGTACATTTTGATCAGCTCTCGTATGCTGTCCTCATGATGGCATCACGTTGCAAGCTTATCGAACGAGCACCAAATAGCGATGAGGATAGAGTTCAATGAAAGAAGTCCGATCGGGTTTAGGGTGGGCTCTGGATGCCATATGAGAAGACACAGGTCGTATGGGTGCTGGCCAATCGAGTAGCTCACAACTTCGTTGTGGTATTTGGTGAGTATATTAAAAAAACAGAAAAGAACAAAACAGTACAAAAGATCCTCTACTTCTACATCCTCGCTCTTGTGTACGCCATTTACAAACGTGTCCCCAAGAAAATCTAAGACGAAGGCGCCAAGTCCAAAACTGCACCAACACGAAACTCCAGCAACAAGAAGCATTTCCAACAAAGCTCCCCTTTGCACTCCTCCCAGGCTTGTACTAACGAGATACACTGCGCACCAAGGAAATCAGAAAGAATGACCATGAGAATGAGAAAAAGAAAGTGGAAAGGAAAGAACGAAGAAAACTGAGAGCCCGTCCCCTACCCTTCTCCTGCGGACGACATGAACAAGGGCGTGGGGAGAACAGAGGTTTTTCCTCAGCACCCAGTTCCTCAGCATCCACCTATCATCCCCGCACTCCTCTTCCTGCTCCTTGTACTCCCTGAGCCCCCACTTTGACACCTCACTCACCGCGTCTTCCTCAGCCAGGAGCAGCCTTCCCACATCCGCGGTGGAGAGGAAGTCTAGCACTGCCTGGCTGCACATCCTGTCAGCGAAGAGATCCCGGATTATGAACCGACTCTTCTCACTCCCGCTTTCCTTTCACACCTCGGCCCACAGGATCTCCTGCTGGGCCTTCCACTCGGTGTGCAACTTGAAGAGGTGGTCTCAGTTCTGTATGATTCATGAGCGCCAGGAATGGGTCGGCTTCTCGTCCAGTACAGGTAATGCCCTGTAAGACAGTGGCCTGTCTTCAGCTGGTAGAACCTCAAGGAGAGCCTCTTCCTACTCTTTGCTACCGCCCCGTCTGGCTTCTGAATACCCTGGCATCTTGTACTTCTTTCTGGAGGCCCGGCCTCCAGCCCTGGCGGGTTACTGCACTTCTCAGAGACCTCCAGCTTGAAGTGCGCGAGGGGTATGGGGAGCGGCGCTGCGCTTCTCTCTACCCGGTCTGACTATCCTAGCCATTCCACACCACTTGCGTCCGGCTCCTCCGCCACGAACTTGACCCACTCGTTGACCTTCTTGTTTCCTGGGACGCCCTTATGCGCCATGGCCCGGATCTCGATGGTGATATCCGGCCCGGCTCTCCGCAGCACCGCGATATGCTCTCTCGCCTGGAGCGCGTACATCCGGCCAGGCCAGGTTCCTTCGACGCCGTTCACTTGATGGCGGCTTGCGCGTCCGTTAAGATCATGACCCTGTCAGGGATCGTCTGTCTTCTTGAGGCCGTTTCCAGCGACCTGGCGGAGACGGCGCACTCTACGTCGTAGGCTTCTCGGTTGTGGCCCACGTAGGTTTCAATGCTCACCCAAGATTGCCCGCTTTTCCATACCACAGCGTATCCGGTGGCACCGTCGTCAAGTCGTAACCCGTCCGTGAACATGGTCAGTCCTGGCCGGCCTCTCTCCACCTCCACCTTGTCCTCCTCCTCCTCTCCCTGCAACCGTTCCACATCGAGGGTCTCCGGTTCCTCCAGTAGTACTGTAACCTCCTTGCTGCCCGAGTATCCGAGAGAATTCGTGAGCTCCCGATGGCTGCGTGAGCACCCACTATCTCCCTTGCCTGATCGCCCTACGGCAGACTGAATAACCGCAGCCCGAAACGCCGCTGCCTGTTTTCCAGCTGGGCAACTGCCGATCTGAGCCCCGATTCTATTGACAAGGCTCCCAGATTGATCGTCCGGAAGCAGTCTGTGGTCTTGCGTCCTTCCTGGTTGACGAGCAGTTGCAGCTCCTCCCTGTCCGGCGGTGCCCCAGGCCCGGCCGCCCTTCCACCATAGTTCCAACCCCGGACACGGCGACAGGCTGGATGCAAGCCGTCACGACCTTCCTGCAGTTGCCCGGCGAGAGGCCCATCTCCCCTGCGAGCCAGCGGAGACGGATCATCGCGTTGTTCCCCTCCTTCAGCCGGACGGCGTGATGTTCTTCCCGCAGGAGCTAGGAGCTAGCGTCAACAGCAAGACCCCAAGCCAGCACGTCGCCTCCTTGTTGAATGGAATTGAGTTGGCACCCATCTACCAATACCGTGGCAGTGGGGTTGTCTTCCTCTCGCGGAAGAGAGCCGCTTCTGACTTCCCGTGGTCGAAGGCCATACCATTGCTTGCCGCCCAGTCGTGAGACGCCGCTGCTGCCTCAGACAGCTTGGCCGCTGCCGCCTCGTCATCCGTCCCCTCCGCCCACCACCGTCGTGACACCAACCACCGCACAACCACCCACCCTGCTCCCTACACGGCACCACTCCCCGCACACCACACGTACCTCTCTTCCTCTGTTCGCCTCCGTATCCGCACGACGCACGGTGGTTGGTTTTTTTCTTCGGGACCGCATTCCGTGACTTTTGCACTAACGCTCCCAGCGCCCGCATGGCTACTTACGTAGAGTACAATCTTTTCCCTTTCATTTTGTCTCACTTACTTCACGGTCTCAATTATTCGCATTTTTTTTGCGGCTGGTGCGCCGATAGGGTATTGCTCCGTTCTCCGAACGCACTCTGCTGTAGGAAAACGTTGCTCCCCGTTGAACGGATTTTTTTTTGAGGTTTTGCAATCCCGGTCGGCCCTCAATCGGTGCTATTTTTCAAAATAGGAACGCTCGAAAAGAGTTGTGGTTTTGCAAGTTGCACGTTCTTAGTCACTTGACGGTGCAGATGTCTATCTGCATGCTGACTTGGTTCTTGCCCAGCCCCCGCATGTTTGGCATGTGTCATTCGATGGAACCAATCAGAGCGTTTGTTTACATTCCAGGGGTGCAGTTTCTGGACTGGTGCTATCACGCGCCCCTGTCACCTCCCTGCAGTCCTCCGTTGCCCTGACGACCTAGCACCGGCGAGGGTTGCAGAGCTTCGGTAACAGTTAGCCGCCCAGTATGTGCACACCACCGCAACTTTTACCCGCTAACAAACGCAGTGCGTCATTGGACAGATCCAGCCTCCTTGGCCTCCTCACTCCTGTTGCCGCCGGTTCTCCTCCGCCCGCGGCACCAACAGGCATGTTTTGAACTGTGGAATGTGCGCTGCGGGGTAGATAACGATTTCATTCGTCCGATTGGCCACAGCGCTTTAAGCCCGCTAATTCTGGGAGAAGCGATCTCGATCATTTCGTAAGAGGTAGCCAGGTGCGAGGTCGAGCGAAACGGCGCTCTTCGAAATTCAGGCCCCAATACCTAGCCGTGGCCCGTCTTTCCTTCAGCACCCCGAGGAGCCAGTGGCCCCCCCACTTGAGCAGAAATCCCGCCCAACGAAAGGTCTACCATACCTCCCTTCACCTCCTCACACGGTACCCGCCATTTCCCTCTGGCACAGAACCCCCGTGAATGGGAATCGTTTCGAGCAAAGTAAGTATCCAACTAGCTATCGAACATCATCGTGAAACAGGATCCGGCTAATAGAATTCAGGAAGCAAAAACGACGAAAATGACCGCACCGGTCGCGGGAAAAAACAACCCCGCCGACCGCAGCGCCGACCGCGACGCAAACAAGCCCCGCGATCCGCGGAGCTCGGGCGGGGCGGCTGTTGTCGGAGGAACCCGCAGAAAAAATAAACGTCGCCGCGGCGGTCGGCACCCATCCTCGGTCAATGCTGGCGGCATACTCGATCGGGATCACAGGGCTCCGCATCCCATAGTGGGTCCCTCCACAGGCTTCAGTGAGTATCCCAATCGGAAGCTTTCTGCGACTGCCGACCACCCAGAGCACCGGGGAACCGCTCAAGAGATGGCACAATATTGGTACCAGAAGTCCGAAACGCAAAACGACGAGATCGAGAAGCTGAAAGCGGAGGTCACGAAGTGGCAGCTTGCCCACGATGAACTGAAGGATCGAGCAGAGGACGAGTACAATCGCGGGAAGGAGAAGCTGGAGGGGCTCCTGGAATCGCACATCAAAGCCGTCAACAGTGTCGGTTCGGGATTGGAACCTGTGACAGATCAGACATTTACAGAGACGTTTAAGAGGTTGCGCTGCGAAGTAAGACCTAATAGTCTGCAACGGGTGACGGCCATTCTGATATTAATCCGTAGGTCGCTGGGTGGTGTCGCGGTGCATCTATGAATGGCAGGAACCTGCCCCAGCCAGACGCTTACCTGATACCCTCGGCGCGAGACCTCTGCCAGGCGCGGGTCGGCGATCTCAACAAGATCAATCTCGCTGAACTGTTCGACTGCCTAGTGTGGTCGTTCGCGGAGAGGTCCATATTCTCCTGCTGGATGCCAAAATTGGGTGACAACACCATCAGCGTCATCCACATACTGGAAAGCGTCATCCAACGTGGTGGTAACCTTTCCCTTCCATTCCGATAGCTTCCGCTAAAATAATTAGATGCCGCAGACGGTGAGAGAGCATCCATCTGGCGCTCCCAAACCGCCTCTTTCATCTTCCAAGACCCCGAATACAAGCAATCGTTGAAAGACGTTTCTCGAATCTCCTCAGAACTTCTTGCCGTGCTGCACCCCGCCAAGAGTCGGCCGTACAAACAGAAGCAGGTACCTTGGTACATCGAAGAATCGTTACGCTCGATGAACACTCTCACCGCACAGATGAGGTGTCAGCGCGGGGAATTCCGTCTAGACGAGAGTGTGAAGTTGGGTGATCCGTACGATGAGACTACCATGGAGAATGCTGGACCCACCGAGGTGGAGGACGGGATGCAGGCGTTTGTTGTCGCAGTTCTTTCAAAGGGGTGGATTAGGGTTCCACCGAAGGAGATTAGCACTGAGGAATTTCATATCTGTAAAGCTAGGGTTTTGGTTGAGCTGTTCCAGCAAGGACAACAGTCCGTCGACTAGGTTGGATGTAATTCAATATGCTTTCAAGTTTTGTTGACTTGTAGTAAGCCATACAAGAACGGCAATTTTCGAGTGTTCGTTCTTCTTGTGCTACCAGAATAGCTATTCGTATCTTGCACATTGAGCGAAGACCGCCGCGGACGCGATAAAATAGACTACGGATCATGTAACTGCAAAGTCCGTCCGTTTCAGACCGAGATGGTGACCTTCTCCAGACGCCTTTCGACGCAAAATGACTATCCAGTTCAAGCGATAGCCATTGGGGTGGCTTGGGCACGGCGCCGTCGGGCCCGCATCAGTCCTCCACCTCCCTCCCCTTCGTTCCGGCGTTTAGTTCCTACTCCTCTTCTCTTTCTCTTGGCTAAGCAGCTGCAGACGTAGAGAGTACAGCAACACTGTGGGCAACCTTACTTCCTTCCTTCCTTTCTTCGTTGTATCTTCCTTTTTCCTCTTTCATCCTCTCTTCCAGCTCTTTTTCCTTGGGCAGCTACCAATGGAACTCTCCTCGCCCAGTGGGACTTTCGGTAGTGCAGTGCGATTCCGGACGCATGAAGGCCTTAGCTATTGGCCCTGTTGCACTCCTGTCTCCAGGATGTAAATTGTGACAAATAGGGCAATTGGCCGTACGCAGAGCATATTTTCGGTCGCAATGGAAGGATGTGCCTTTGACTACTGCGCCTGAAACGTCAAGACATTCCCGCCAAGCCAGCCATGTTGACATGTGATGCTTTGCCCCGACCGGCGTCACCGCTGCGGAAAGCCGGTCAGGCATCTCGTACGTCACGCTGCACACACACCGGACGTTGCATTTTCCTCTCCACCACGGGTGCGGGAAGGCTGGTCTCGGCTGAGGAAGATACGGGAAGCGAGTCGTCGGAGTGGAAGCGCAAGGAACGCAGCGAGCGGGCAGACGAGCTGGGTATCTGGAGGGGAACTAGTTACCACTGTTTCTCCCCACGCTCTCCTTCATGGCAGACGAGGAGGAGGGGACGGACACGGATTCTTTGGCTATCTCCTTTCTGTCCCTTCCTTTGCTTCCCCCTTTGTGATTTCTTTGGTGCGCATCTCCTCTTCTCGGGACAGGCATGGGCGGAGAGCAAATGGGAGCTTGCGACTTGCCGCCCTTGCGCGTGCAGCAGACGGGAAACTTGGACAGTGTGTACCTCGTCATGATAACCCTAGGTCACATATGTACAAGTAGTGAATAAAAATAAACAGGACGTTCCACCCTGTGCCGCCAGCGCACACCAGACCTGCCCGCCAGCAGGAGCCGGCCAGACGCCGTGGACAAGGGCGCGAAAGGGAGCTGGTGCCGCAAATCCCGCTGTAGGGGTATCAGAAATCAACACACTGCCAGGCCTTGGGAGCGATTGAGGTGCAGGGAGATGTCACAAGCCATTGAGTACATAGGCCTTCACTGCCCCGTAGGCGCCGCTTTTGTGCAGGAGCGACGATTCAAACCCGCGTTCCCTGTCGGTGAGAGATAAGAGGATAGGAAGAAACCAATAGTATGTGGGATACTCCGCACCATCAGCTCGGAACTGCGAGCTGACCTGTGTCATTCGTGGTAGCTGCTATGAATGGCATCAACCTCCGCGAGCTCATGACTGAGGCAATTTCATCGGCGTTGTTCTCCCGTTTTGAACTCGCATTTGAGCATTTATTCCTCAATACATTTCCACTCCTACCCACATCTCGCAGAGTTCTCCAAAAATCTTACGCTGCTTAAGCCCCGTCAATCCAGCAGAGGTTCGAGCGGAAGAAGCTCTCAACCATACTTCTCGATCTCCGACACCTTGCACCGAACCGACTGCCGAACGCAACACCAAATGGGGCGAAACAAGAGATCCGGCGCTCGCAGGAGGGCAGCCGCCGCCAACCAGACAGTACCTGCTGCCAGCCTGACTGCACCAAGTGCCAGCCAAACCGCACCCGGCGATCAAGCCAAAAAAAAAGGTGTCGAGATTCATCGTCGGCCTCGACTTCGGAACCACGTAATTAACCCCTCTCTATGTCGCACTGCACTGCTGACGGCCACCAGTTATACTTCCGCCGCATTCGCTCACTCCGGAGCACCAACGGAAATAAAGATGGTCAACATCTGGCCAAAGGGGGGCACCGGCAATAGCAGCGCCGACCAAGTTCCGACCAAACTCATGTACACGAAGGAAGAAATAAAATGGGGCTACGAGGTCGCAGATGGCGCGAATGACTCCGGTTCGAAGCCGCTAGAGTGGTTCAAGCTCCTTCTGCAGGAGCGAGACGCGGCACCGTCGGTGTCCAAGAACCGCGTGGACCCCACGACGTGCCAGCCAGAGCCGGAGGGAAGACAACCGTTATCGGAGGTGGAACTGACGACGGAGCAGGAGACGAGGAAGGTCATGGGCAAGCTAGGTAAGTCGCGGGTTGAGCTTGTTGCCGACTTCTTGAACAAGGTCAAGGAGACCACACTCGTTTCCATCAAAAGGACATATTGGATGCAATCCGAGGTTGGTGCGAAGGTTGAGTGGGTTCTGACGGTGCCTGCGATATGGAAGGATGCGGCAAAGAATTTGATGAGTCAGGCAGCGAAAGAGGCAGGGTTTGGACAGAAGGGGGTCGATTTCAAGCTTATTAGCGAACCCGAATGTGGAGCTACGTGGGCGCTGCATGCGATACAGCCAAGCCAACTCTCGGTACCCCAGTTGCCCCCTTGAGCACTCATATTTTGGGACTAACTATTGAGCAGACTGGCGACGTTTTTCTGCTTTGCGATGCTGGGGGTGGGACTGTGTACATCCCCTAATGCCGCCCCTCGATGTTGCATAACTAATAAACGACAGTGACCTGATCTCCTACAAGATTACTGGTAGGAACCCTTTACGTGTCGATATGGTTGTTGAGGGCTCCGGTTCGTGCTATATTCTTCCCGTGTGCGTACATTCATCACGCTTATCCGTCACCCAGGTGATCTTTGTGGAAGCGTCTTCTTCGACCTAAGATTCAAAGACCACATGCGGCGAACTCTTGGCGAAAAAATATTTACTGGCATGAAGGTATATAACGCACTCTCCTCTTAAATCTTTGCTAATTATACCCCAGCATAGGTCGACAGAAGCGATGATGCGAGACTGGGAGGAATTGGTTAAGTTCAAGGTGGACATCATTCCTTCAGCCTTCGAGTAATAGCACGTCGCTTATCTTCTACGTGTAGTTCGGCAATGGAACCCCCCCCTTCGGAACTTACTACATCACTGTTCCCGGTGTAGAGAACAACAAGGAGTTGAATGTGGAGGGTGGATTCTACGCTATGAAATGGTACCAATCTCTCACCCGTAGAGCTAGGATGCAAGCTAACAGTTTGCAGTGACGATGTCCAGAAGATTTTTGATCCAGTGGTAGATCGGGTCATCTCCTTGGTGTCGCAGCAAGTGTCGAAAGTCAAGGAGCAGGGTGAAAACGTGAAAGCAATCCTCCTCGTCGGCGGCTTCGGTTCCTCTGAGTACCTCCGCAAACGTCTCGCAGAACACACTTACGGTGGCCGCATGATTGACGTCCTGCAGCCTGTTAGCGCGTAGGTCTCCCCACTTTCTTGCCCTCCCTGCCAGTACGTATTAACGACGCCAAGGCGCATCGCCATTGCTCTCGGCGCACTCCTTCGTGGCCTCGAAGGCTCCATTGTCGAGACTCGGCGTTCTCCGTACTACTATGGTAGCGATTTCTCGAGTTTCTATACACCCGGGGACATCGTTCCAGCGGGGGCGGAGGCTCACACGTACATCTGCCCCCGTCTGAGGGCGTTGATGATCTCGGACAAGATGAGGTGGTTCATAAAAAAGGGCATGGTAACCGAACCCTCTTGTTCCAGTTTCCAATGGATCGTTCACCTTATCCCGGGCGAACAACCGACATTCGCATTTATGTCCACCCTCTACAAATGCGAACTTGACGAGGCACCTGAGTATATGTGGCAGGAGCCCACCAGTAAGCCCTCCGCTTCCCCTTTCTGTCTCCTCACTAAATTTGCAATAGAGGTAGAGCAAGTCTGCACATTGCTTGCCGACCTCTCACCGATTCCCCGACATAAATTTCGTACCTTCACCAACTGTAGTGGACAGAAGTTCCTGACGCTTCAGTTCGAACACAGAATGACGTTGGTGGATGAGGTTAGTACTGCCATTCCCGGGACCGGGGCAACACGTTAAGGGGCTAACTGGGAAATAGGAGTGGGTCTTCGAGCTGATGTTTGAGGGGAAGAGATACGGGGTTGTCAAGACGGAATATAAGGAGACAGGAAGAGGAACGGGGGTGGTCAGTGCTTATTGATATGTCACATGGCTGAGAGAATCGAGAATTTATTTTGATGTGATTCCTGCAAAACCCAACGACATTGGAAATAAACTCTTCCTGTTCGGCCATCCTGCATAAAACTGACGTCAGTTCACCATCCTGAGCTGGGAAGTAGCTGGCGCCCTATTAGCATGCAAACCCTCAGACCACAGTGATACCAAAGCGAGAATTCAGTTGTAAGCGCAACAGGATCCCATTCAAGTGCGAGAATAAGCTAATTTTGGGTTCTGAAGAGAATGTACGGCCGCATACTGTATCCGGTTGATGAGTCACGCTGGTTTCGACCCTGCCTACCCAAGTTTCCCAACCAGGCACCCCGTTCCAATGCACATGTTTTAGCCGCTCGCAAAAAATCCCAATGGACGGATAAACCATTCGCTTATGTAGCAGAAGCAATTGTAGTTACCGGTGGAGATCTTTTCTAATGCGACTTCTTTTGTGCAATATGGGAAACAAACGGACACACGACCGAAAGCATCAGTACTGATGAAGTGGTGGGGTAAATTGAGAAAGGAAGGAAGGGAGGAGGAAGTGGACATTTCACGTTAATTGAAGATCACCGAAGGGCCAATCGGAACGTTTGAGTATTTTTTGCATGTGACCATGAATTCTCACTCTTGGGCTGAACGCGGTCTATCTGTTGCAATATCTCACTCGTTGCTTAGTCACGGCAGGCATGGGCCTACCCCTATATTCTCCTTTCTCTCGAGGCTTCAGCCTTACTTAGACAATACACACGTTCATCACTTTCAACAGGTTATG
>Ga0307516_10010200_pt1 | contig 10364 bp, 12 predicted proteins | sample 19_EM_MG_FD_203310 | JGI IMG/M metagenome (GOLD analysis project Ga0307516, IMG submission 203310) | Populus trichocarpa ectomycorrhiza microbial communities from riparian zone in the Pacific Northwest, United States - 19_EM | ecosystem: Host-associated > Plants > Roots > Unclassified | place...
GAGTAGGCAAGGCAGCAGGCTGCATAGGTGGTGACATCCTCTGCTTTTGTCTCTGGTCAGAGCTGTCCAAGGAGCTGTCAGAGGATTGGTAAGATGATGGGTTGCTTGGGCCTCCTGTCCTGCTTGCCATGGTAATGTTTGATGCCACGTATGAGGTGTTGAACGATGGATGACTTGACTGCGGAGAAGGGAAGGTCGAGGTCAGTGTGCATGGAACGGACATGTGTGAGGTAGGACTTGATAGTCTTGGGTTGCACTTTGCCTCTGAGGCTGGCAACCCATCCCATGATGGCTGGTTGAGAGGCAGGGAGGAATGAGCCATCTGTGTTGTAGAGTCGGTGGAGTTGAACATAGTTGATGAATGATCTTTGGCCGGTGAGGTAGGTGGTGCGCATGCTTGCAGCAAGGCCATGCCAAAGATAGAACGCGATGGTTTGGGACCATTGGGGGTTTCTGTCATACCACCATTGGGGAGGCACTTCAAGCAGGGCTGGCAGTTTAGATAGGGGGCCAGGGAGAAGAGTCGGTTATATAAAAAACAGAAAGCGGCATCAGCAAGCAAATTGGCAGAAGAAGATAACCAAAGAGAAGAAAATGTGAAGTCGAGGTGGCAGGCGAGGTTTAGGAAGTTGTGGAGGAGGGACATGGTGTCCTGCAAACGACTTGTAATATCATTCAGGGTTCTGTAGACTGCATCATTATCAATGTGGAAGATGACATGTTTACCATGGAAGATTCCCCCCAACAGAGGATGGCTTAGATCACAGCATACATCTTCTTGACCTGGATGTGTCTTGTCCTATATCGCCATGGAGTGCATGCTGAGAACCACTCACTGCCCATGATGCCTCCAAGGCCTTTCGTGCTGCTGGCATTGGTGTAGACATGAATGATGTTGCACTCTGGTAAGATGAAGTGGACTCCATTCCACTCCCCCGCAAACTTACACTACCATTCGATGTCCTGGCGGACAGTCCGTGGAATTTTGCGAAGTGAGAAGGGTGATGGGAATGTGCTGCGGAAGTCATAGAGAGAGCAGATGAATGCATGTGAGTGAGGGATAATCTGTGAGGCAAACTGAAGGTATCCAGCGAGTTCTTCAACTTCCCTGGTCTGGCAGTAAGAGCACCGTGACCATGAACCAACTAGATCCTGTAGGTACTGCAACTTGATGTCGCTGAGACGAGCCTCCATAGCTATGGAGTCAAGTTCTATGCCGAGAAAGTCGAGGCAGGTGGCTGGAAGCGAAGCCCAAGTTGGTGTCCAAGGCCCAGCATCCACTCCAGTGCCTCAGCAACAAGTTCCGGAGGTGTGTCAGGCCTGAAAATGGACAGGAAGTCATCCAAGTAGTGGCAGAAACAGGCTGGGATGTGTCATTCCAGGATCCAGTGAAGTGCCTCTGCAAAAAGATTGAAGATGTATGGGGCTGACCGATAGCCAAAGCCTAGCATGATGTCGAAAAAATACTGCCCTAGCCAGGTGAACCCCAGGAGGTGCCAATCGGCAGGTCGGACGGGGATATGCCAGAATGCTGACTCCAGATCAAGCTTGATGAGAAGTGAGCCAGGTCCCGAGTCAACGAGGTCGGATACTGCATGACGGAAGGAGTCATACATGATGGAGGCCTCGGAATCTGGGATTCCGTCATTGACAGAGGACCCATTAGACCACGAGAGGTGGTGGATGCGGTGGACTTTTGACGAGTGTTTGTGAAGGGCAGCTCTGAGTGGTGAGCTTCGAAAATGAGGTAGTGGCAGTGATAGGAAAGGTCCTTGGGTTTGCCTGTTGGCGACTTGAGCGGTGATGTCAGCAGAGATGGCATCGGGGTGTTCGGCGGCAGATTTAAGGTTGGAGCAAGTTTGTGAATGGTCGTGGTCCTCCTTGTATCCAAGGTTACATCCATGGCGTATGATGTGTATTAATGTATCAACAACATTACAATTGGGGTATTCATGTAGGTAGAATGACCATGCATGTTCATTTAAGACGGTATTGATGAGGGGTAGAGGTAAAGTAGGAGGAGGTGCGTTTCCACGGGGGTCAGTATTAGGTCATGATGGGGGTAGGTATATGGGGGGAAAGGTGTGGTTGTGCGGGAGGGAGTCCGAGAGAAGGATACCAGAAGACGGGTGGGGTGTGCCAGCAGAAAGGGGCTTGGGGCGAGACAGGTCAGGGACCAGTGGGCTGTTCGCCCCGCCAGTGCCCTAAGCTGTCTTTGGATGGGTGTGTGCACCATGATCTGCCTTACCACAAGTTGAACAAGTGTGGGGATGTCCCCAGGGGCATTTTGCCGCCATACACTTGCCTTGGTTGAAGTTGCGGCAAGGGTCGGTGGCATTGGAAGGTGATCGGCTCGTCGTTTTGCTTGGGTTCACCTTGACCTTCCTGTTGGGGTACAGGTGCTCGCCCTGCAATTCCAGATCTATCCTTCCCCATCCTCCGTAGTCACCCTCACTCATCTCGCGTTTTCGTTTGGCGAAAAATGCCATGTGGTAGGCGACGACAGCTGTCCATTCGTATTCGCTTGCGATCTGATGCATCTGCCACGGCGAGATGCCATTGACCTTCTCTGCTGGAATATTGAGACTCCTACCCATGCAATCATACCAGTTCAAGCACTGAATGAATATTTTGGCGACTATTTCTGAAGGAAGGTGTTACAAGGTGCGAGGGCTGCGTGAAGCTTCCCCATGTGTAATGCCTATCAGGCCCGCTTGTTCTGCAGCGAAAAAAGGTTTTCTTGAACCCGTAAAATATCGGCGTCAAGGCTCTGGCATTCCATTTCAGTGTCCTTGATGAGGTCGAGGACGTGGATCCGCTGCGATTCCGGCAGAATCTCGTTGGTTGTGCCTAATCCTTCGCTGATGATGACCGATTCAAGCTGTACGATGAGCATGTTCAGAACAGAGCGGGACTCGAAGCAGGATATATCCGACTACTCGTACCTCGGTCTCAAAGTCTCCGACCATGGTGTGTCAACGAGTTATGTCTAAGGCACTAATTTTCACTTGTATGAGTCGCCAGCCCCCTGTGGTGTGTTTGCTTCAGCTAGCTGTAGAAGACGTGGCTGAAGGAATGACAGGATGCGTCATTGAGACGGGTACAATTGACCTTGAGGTGTGTCATAAGTAAAACGATACACCACCATAACACGATAACATACCTTCATCTTCCGGGTTGGCGTCATGGAGCTCGAATCCCACCCATACCACCTCTGAACAACTATTGCACCCCACGAGATGATGGCCATTCTCCATCTCCATGCTGGTGATTGCGTACGTTCCGCCGCATCGGCATTTGTATCTCCAAGGGCCACCTTCGGACTCGGAGTCGTCGCGTAGTGTGTCAGGGTCCTCCTGGAAGTCCTCCAGAGAGACGACATGGGCAGGTCGTGGGCCCGGTGGTTCGATCTTTTGAAGGAGAAGGGTGTCGTACCGCGCTCTGAGGTTTGGCGTTGACAGGGTATGGTAAGCCTCCTTGATCAGAGATATCGGGATGGGGTCAGCGGTGGTGGAATGTGGATGTGTATCGGCAGTGTTCAGATCGTCGGGTTTCGCGCTGTTGGCCTTGTGGTTCTTGTCTGGGTGGGAGTGCAGGAGGGCGCGATGGTAGGCGGTCTTTATTTCGGCTTGGGAGGCATTTTGAGATAGTGAGAGGAGTTGGTAGAAATTGGGTGAATGATGTAGAGCCATGCCAAAATCTCGACTAAATTATTGCTCAAGCTTGTGCCACACGCTTCACAATTTTGAAAATATCTGTCATGGATGTTCGTCGCAGAAACGTATTTGAAAAGGACATGAATGTAATATAGAGGAAAAACACAGACAGGAATATAAAGAACAAGCTGCCTAAGTAGATGATGGCTCTGCCAAAGAGAACGAGAGAAGCAGACATATTTAGTGTCCATCGGCATCAAACACCATCTGGTGCCCTTTGCCGACACCCATATGATCGCCTCCTGAAGGGATATAGGATGCTTCAGGGAGGCCAGTCTCGTCCAGACCCTCCGCAGCTTCAATAATCTCGTACAGTTTCGACGCCACCTCCGGAGGGGGCACACGACCACCCAGGATATCCCGCGCTGGAATGCGAGACCCATAAAAGTCCCGATTCGCATCGATACGCTCAATGAGGGCCGTCCCCTCCAACGACACGCCAGCAAAAAGTCCTAAAATCAGAAACAAGATAAGTTTACACTTGCATCAATAATCCGGGAACAAGGAACACTGCAGGAAATTGCAGAAAGAAAAACATAAACGTACCCTTGGACTTGGAGTACGAGAACATGGGCGCTGGATGCGCCAAGGACGCCTGCACGCTCCCCCCGGTCCCTATCGGCCCCGCAGCAGCGCTGATATTTCCCCCGATAGTCACGTTCCCTCCCATGGAGAATGCCTTAACGGCCTCTTCGCTATTGAGCACAATCACAAAATCGGTGATATCGGCGCCAATTTGGAGACCCCAGCCAAGCCCACCAGTTGCGATGCACGACGGGGCGGACCAGGAGCCATCAGGGAGGCGAGCGATGACGATTCCCGAGCCAGCTTTGCCAGAAAAGACGAAACCTGCTTTGAGGACTTGGAATATCGCTAGACCTAAGGTTAAAGTTCTTCGTTTAGACTTTTTTGCGCTTTTTGAAGCCAGGCTCACGACGGACCTCGAGCTCGTTGCAGAACTTCCTTTGGGATTGAGTTGAGCGCCGACTCTGGGCGTTCGGGATCCGCTGAATGTTAACGATGGTTAATACATATTCGCCTAACTTATCGGGGGTACAGCAATGGGTCAGACCCACCCAAGAAGGAATCCAAAATAATGGCTGCCTTCTCTGCCTCGCCCGGTAGCGTAAACCCCTGTACGAAATCTCGAGAGCCACTGGCAACCTTGTTGGTGCTTGACTGGACGAAGGCTGTTGCCTGGATGCCGGCTTTCTGGGCACCTTTCCGGAACTTGTCGAGCACGGACATTGTATGGCTGGAGGTAGGTTAGGTATCAGGTATATTCCAGTGGTGGATGGCAAAAGGTGAAGTCGTTGGTAAGTACACCGCTGCCAGAGTATCTTACGTCACAGTGTCACGGCTTCCCAGCCAAATCACCGACTTGTACGATCACAAAAGACGAAAAGTTGGAACCTCCTTCAAGCGGTACGAGGGGATCGTTTTGGAGCCTGGATCTGGGCAGGAAAACGACCCAAAGACACACCTCTTGCAACCATGATGATGACTCCGAGTGATCTCGTCGTACGCCCCCTTCTATTCCCTACTGCTCGGTGACACTGTAGACGGTGAGGAGCCACGACTCGAAAGGAGATATGGGCTCGACCGGCTCAGTCCAGCGGTGCAACAGCAGGTAGCAAGCGAGGCATGTAGTCATCCTCTTTCTGCCAGCTCCTCTTGGCTGAACGTGTTTCTCAGATGGTGAATGACCTTCTTAAACAAGCTGCCGCACCCGCTGCATACGAACATCCACATATCACCCCAGGCCCCTTCAACTCGCCTCTCGGCTCGTCGCGTCTTATTTGCCAGAGCGCAGACATCCTCAGCGTCGTCAAGCGGCGTATTATTGGACCTATTATCGTTCCGGTAGAGCTACCTTTCTCTCCAAGGCACTGCTTTTGGGTCATCCTCGGCTTACTTCTATGCAGATGACCCAAATCGCCATGGCCCTTGCACATCTGCATGCTCATGGTGTCGTCCACGGTCACATCCACCCCGTGAGTAGACCTCCCTTGGTCTTCCTATTCTTGCGTACTTACCCCCTGTCCAAGGCTCTGATTCACATTAAGGATGACAGTCAAGCTACACTGGTCCATATCGGCGCGTATACGGTGGGCAGCCATCTCCTCCACTCTTACACCCAGTTTATCCCTAACCAAGAATCGTTTATCTGGCAAGCGCCAGAATTCGTGAAGATGGATGCTCCCTGTGTGCCTACCGAAGAGATGGATGTTTACGCCTTCGCTTCAAGCCTTTATACGGTACGTTTGAAAGTCTTTTTCGCTCTGTATCTCAGTGAAGCTCATAAAACCTTACTTGAAGGTCTGTACAGGCGTTGCACCATTTGACAGTAGACACCTCGGGCTCGAAGCTACGGTTGTCGAGGTCGGACATAGGCGTCTTCCCCAGCCCGACAGTATCAGCGATGGTCTCTGGGCGATCATACGTCGCTGTTGGGAATATGACCCTGCCGATCGCCCCACGATGGAATACGTTGTGGGCGCGTTGGTTGTGTGCAGCGAGAATGTACCTGCCGTGTACAACACGTGTAACGACTCCTTATCTGTTGCTTAACTTGAGGAGAAAACTGAACTATTTCCGCAGTTGTCTCAGGTACCAACCGCACGACCGAGAACAGGTACAAATTTTCCACGAAGGAAGCACTTGCGCTGGCACACGGGAAGGACGATAGCCGATATAGCGGAGAGGTAGAATCGCTGGGACGACATTCGACAGAGCGGGAGTAGTAAAGAAGGAGAAGAAGCTTCTCGCTAGCAATGACGAAAGCGTCTCTCGAACATCTATCCCTCTAGAAGAGGGGGCGCCGCTCAAGAAACAGTCATCCTCCTCCGAGTCAAGATATCCAGCTTGGTATACGTATCTCGTATCGTGTCATGTAACAGCTGATTCGGCCTCCCCGCACGTTGACCTGTTGCAACCAGCTCTCAGGGAAGGACTGGCACGTGCTGCTTTCGATGGACAGTATATGATTCAAGTAGGTTTCAACGAACACGTGTTGCAACAGAGGATGCTCCTAGAAGAAATTCATCTTTTGCTGGATGGGAATTTACCATTAGCAGAGCCAGAGATCTGCACGACTCCCGCACCAATCTTTGCTCCATTTCCAGAAATTATCCTTATTCCCGGAGAGACTTTTTACCTCCCGGTTGATCCACCCTCACAAGGCATCTCCAAGTGCTTTCCTGAGTTGCAAAACTCATACGGTACCTCTGGTACTGCGGCTCAGGGTCCAGGCGCTTCCGGGGACCCTGGAAAGGACAGCGAGGATCAGAAGAAAGAAAGCACCAAAGATGACAGTCGATCACACCGTAAAACCCCAAATGGGACGCCCAACCCGGGGGATAGCTCCAGTGACGATGAGGAGGATGACAAGGGCAAGAAAAAGAGTTATAGTGGGCGCAAGGGAAAGGGAAGACAACGCAGGCCCCGCGCCATCAATATTCCGTTCGAGTCCACTCTTTTGACCACGGGACCCAATGGCAATTGTAAATTTACCACGAAGGCTAGGATCGATATCACGGTGCGAGGTTTTATTTTTATTTTTTTTAAAAGGGCTTTGGAGGCTTATTATTTCATGATAACGCAGGTCAACGAAGATCAGGCATCTCGTCCACCCGATTCGCCATGGCACGGCCCATCATTTACAGTGGAAACAGCTGAACTGGATCTTACTTCGACCCAAGTTACGCAGCTAGCTTATTTCTTGTCGTTCGTCCAAACGAAGATAAAGGCTACTTCCAAGGAAAACTGGTGATAGTGGACAGATATCCCACTTCTCATCCGTTCGAAGAGACCGAGTTGGTACGGATATCTCGTGCCATCGGTCACACACTCGCTGCAGATCTAGTGTTGGGTATGAATCCGACGGTAAAAGCAGGCATTTCTGCAACTCAGACATCTGTAGTAGTGGGGGCACTTCGAGATGTATCTGCGGTATGGAAGTATGCCCACAATGACGCCGTCTCGGATCCCGTCAAGAATTGCGCACTCAACCCTAAATTTCACCCTCCGGCAATGTTTGGGTTCCAAAAAATCAAGACTGAAGTGGGATTTGAAGTGACATTGCTTTGGTCGTTGAGTCGCAATTCTTGGGAGTCGCGAGGCCAACGGAAATATTTTTACCCAATACAGTGGCCCTTGGCGAAGGGCACCAATCCCATGTTCTTCAATTTCCTTTATCAGATCGCTGTGGTGGTCGATCTCGAGAAAATTCCAGATGGCAAGTCGTGGATTATGCCAGACATGAAGATCGATAACGTGAAGAGGGAGGACCTCAATCCCTCGAAAGACCCCGTGGCATTGGAACGAACCACAGAAACCGCGTTGCATGATGATTCGGAGAGTGGCCGGCTCAATGATGTAGTGTCCACGGATTGCGAAGTCATCATCAAGACTGCAGTGGAGGGGAAAGTGGTGTTGACGCCTGTGGAGAGAAAAGGTCTGAATATTTCACATTTGTCGAGACGTCAGAAGGCTCTAAAGTCGTTTGCGAGTAGGTTGCCAGCCGTTACGATTGAAGGTACCTCAGATGGCTTTGCAGCCATCAAGTACATCATCCTCAGGCTCTGCAGGGCGTTCTACACTTCCGACCCCTTCACCATCTCCGGACCCACGGCCTGGAGCACGACCTGAAGGTGGTTCTCCGTCGGATAGGACGGCTACCGGTACGAAATTTGAACCTGATGACCGACTCGTCAGATCCACAACATGTAACTGAGGTAGGTCGAGTCAAGGAAATGAGAGACGTTAAAGAGAATGGGCTGTTGGTGTTGTGCGTTCAGTATTCATTAATACTCATTGTCGCCCAATAGGAACTTTGCCTGTATATCCCGATTCATACGTATCAAATATGAGTCCCTCCTGTGTACTCGCTCGATTCTCGTGGAAGTTGAAGTTGAAATAGCGAAGATCTTACATCACTGTCGCGTTCCAAACGGAAAGTAGAAGGCTGCGCGTATGTAACAAGGTATCACCGCCAAGTATCATCCGTCACCAATGTTCCAGTGGCAGGAGTTACAGCCCGGAGATTGGGATCAGACTCCCAGACCACAGAAATCCCAAAGTTCTTCCGAATATACTTATATTCAAAGCTCGTACTCGCCGTGATGTTGACCGTCACTTCATGGCCGCGCCTCATCAGCAGCCAATTCAAAAAGAAAAGAGAAAAAAATCAAGAAGCTCACCCCTCCATTTCGACCCCACCACCGAAAGAGGTATAGCTTTATCAGGCGACCATCTCATCAACTCGTCGATCGACCCAGTTAGGAAAATCTCCTCACCCGAAACGGTCTCCGCAACGACATTGAAAGTGACTTCCACGAGGAGGGCGATGGCTATGGCATGGCACAGCAGGTACCTTCAACCCTTTCGCACGCCAACACGCAGGTCTGGTACCTTTGCGTGCCGCAAAGGCCGTCAGAGCGGATGCGTAGCTCCAAGTCAGATGCACAGCGCTAATCGGTGCTCCCGTCTCTCTGCTATATTGCTCAGTAAGGCTTCCGTCTTCGGGAGTGTACCGCGCATTAATGGCAAGAAACCCGTAGGCGTACTGTCGAATGGCCCGAATGAGGGTGGTATAGGTGCGAGCCAACAATGAATATACTACAGGCTTGGTCGAGGGCAGGAATTGCTGGGAAAATAGGAGAGAGATGTCGGTGATGGTAATTGAGCGTTGAGCCTCCCAGACGATGAGGGCGTCGTAGAGTTGTTCTGCTACAGCTGCAGTGGTAATGTACCAAGGCTAAAAACCCCGGAAATGTTTCTTTAGGTTTCTTTCGGAATTCGAGAGGAACTTGTTGCGTACATTCCCATTGTAGTAAACGTCTTCAGCATATCGACCAGTGGCGACGGATCCATTCGGGGGAATGCCCTTGTTGATGGGGTAGATGGACCGGAATGCATCGACATATACTTTAAGACTAGCTAGCGCTTTATCTGAGCAGGGCTGCAATGTCGCCGCATCGAAACCAGCATCAGCATCAAAGGTATGGATGGAGGCCAACACAGAATCGGCATCTATCCCCGTCCGACCACTGAGGAGTGTGTTTGAAGTGATATGTAATCCGCTGGGGTTCCAATAAGACTGAGAAAGTGAATATCAGCTGGAGAGTTGCAGAGAGGAGAACAATTACTTGTAAAAAGCAAAGGATATTATCGGCTTGGCCAGACCAGTCATTGATAATGCTGGTTTGATCTAGTTTCCTTGCCAGGGCGACTCCTTCACGTAGTGTTCTATGTTGAACTGTCGAAGTAAAGAAAGATGACGAGGAAACCTCCTCCCAGAGGTCGAAACTGGAGGCGCCATAAGATCAATGGAGAAGGGGAAAAAGGGAAATATTACCTAGATATGTTCCATTTAGCCGCGACAAACTATTGACTATAGAAGACTCAAAAGGAATCGGGCCAATGTGGAAGGTAGGGGACACGATTTCGTGCCGAAAACATCAACAGATCATATGGCAGACTCGGAGGAACATAATTGTGGCGGTAGCGTGATGAGCACGGTAACGACACAAGGTCGAGACTTTCGCGAGAGAACAGTTGTAAGTCCTCTGTATTCAAAAGACTCCCTAACGCTCTAGTACAGCAGGGCTTTTATACTACTCAGGACGGATAAGAATAGTAACAAGG
>Ga0307516_10010202_pt1 | contig 10362 bp, 9 predicted proteins | sample 19_EM_MG_FD_203310 | JGI IMG/M metagenome (GOLD analysis project Ga0307516, IMG submission 203310) | Populus trichocarpa ectomycorrhiza microbial communities from riparian zone in the Pacific Northwest, United States - 19_EM | ecosystem: Host-associated > Plants > Roots > Unclassified | place...
AACAAGGCTGGTATTGGGCCGGACACATCAACCCCTTGTTCCACACGAATTGAGCTCTTCTTGGACCTGAACTAGATGACTTAAAGGCTGTCCTTCATGCTCCTTAAATGTCACAAGCCTCTCTAGGTCCATTTTGCTCCATATGTTCTAAACAAGCCCATTCAATGCTTCTTTAAGCTTCTTTGCCCTAGCTCTTGTGATTGGCCCAATTGGCACCTCCAATGGGTCGTTGGCATGATTACGCTTGGTGTTGGGCTGATCCGCATCACATCCCCTCTCTCTTCAAAAGGATTCGACCTCGAATTATCACCTATATCAAATAGAGTAAGATCAGAAACATTAAAGGTAGCACTAACACCATACTCACATGAGAAATCAACTTTATAAGCATTGTCATTGATCCTCTCAAGGATCTAAAATGGCCTATGACCTCGTGGTTGTAGCTTTGATTTCCTATGGTCTGGAAATCTCTCATTGCGCATATGCATCCAAACCAAATCGCGGGCTGAAAGACAACATGCTTGCACCTTTTATTGGCTTTGGTCGCATACACACGGTTCCTCTTTTCAATCTATTGCCGCACACTCTCATGGAGTGTTTTCACCACTTGTGTTTACGATTAACATACAAAAAAAAAGAATTAAAATTTATAATAAATAGAAGCATATAACAACCACCATTTCAGAATATTGATACGATCTGAGCAACGAAAAAACAATCAAATTTGAATTCTGACGTAAAATGTGCAAGTGTCCAGTTTCAAAGCAACAATTATAATTCTCAATCCGACTGTTGGATCGGGCTGAAATTCTAAGTGGAGTCTCCTATCTTGGCTTAAAATTTCAAGTCAATCAAAGTTCGGGAAGGCATGGCAATACTAGTCAACAAAGGCTGTACGAATTCTGTTACTTACTTTCTTTTGAGTTGTGGACTTCCTATTTGGCTAGTATTCTTTTCCTACAAGGATGTGTGATGTGCATCATGGGAATTATAATCCATCTCGTAAAGTTAAATCTAATATGCAAAAGGATTCAAATGGTCCAATGACAAGAGCGAAAGCGAAACAACTACAAAGGGCCTTAACGAGTCAAATTAGAATGATTGAAGCTGCGTCGGAGTTAAAAATTAGCAACCAGTTTGAAATTGGTTCAAGGGTGCTTATTTGCCTACAATTGGAACTTAGAGATGGGAAAATCCCTTAATGGTTCTTTTGATGCTGGGCTAGTTGAATTTGGGTTGATAATGCAAATAAATGAAGGAATTAATGTTGTTTACAGTCAAAACAGTAAATGAATTTGAACCCGAATTTGAAGTCATCCATTGCATGGGAAAACAAGACTAATATATGTGGATTTCAAGTTCAGAACGTGATCTTTCTAGATTGTCCAACCATGATTGCATCGGACTTTTGTGCAAGAAGTTATAGCCATTTTAAATTTGGTCTGCTTATGTTTCAATTAAAGTCAGAAAATGTGTGTTATATCAAAGTTGCACCCAAAGTTTATGGCTCTTCAGTATCCTTTTTTGTTTCTTTATGAAGAAGATGGCTATCGACGCAACATCATGTTTGCAAATAACAAGCACAAAACTTCGCGGAAATGCCAAAGGGTTCCAATGAGAGCTTATTATGCTTATCTAATAAACAAGAGGGAAGGATTTGAGAATACCGTCATCAAAGGTGGTCAATTGTACTAGCAGTTTCTAGTTGATGCGTTTGTTAATGTTGAGAAAGATAGGCTTGATTATATTAGAGCTAATAAGAAAGATCTTAGAATTAAAGTTTATAAAGGAATTCATGAAGTTGTTCTTAAAGGGAATGGTTATTGTTCCCTCTTCTTTAACTGGGAGCCCATATATGATTAACAACTACCAACATGCCATGACTATATGTAGGGCTTACAAAAATCCTAATCTTTTCATTACATTTACTTACAATGCAAATTGGCTAGAGATTCGAAAAGAACTATGCAAAGAAAGGTCTTACAAGCAAGAGGATAAGCTTGACACAGTGACACAAATTTTCCATGCCAAACTTTCTAATATGCTATCCTATATAAAACAAGGAAAACCATTTGGTTGTACAATTGCAGGTATTGCCAAATGCTTATTTTTAAACTAAAAAACTTTCAAGGTTTTTATTTAATGTCATGGTAATTTAAAAAAAATCAACTCCAACACTTTCTTTCTAGATATTTTTGCTGTTGAGTTTCAAAAGAAGCCACACTGTCATTTGCTGGTTTGGCTTGGTTCTGATTTTAAATGTCGCTCATCTCAAGATGTTGATTCAATTGTTTCATGTTTTATGATGCATGGTCCATACGGTGTCACAAATCCAAACGGTAAATGCATGAAGTATGGAAAATGTTCAAAATGTTTCCCAAGAAAAAAAGCCAAACAATCTTTGATGACAATGAATTTGTGTACTATAGACGACAAGGACAACATGGAAGGTTTTTTCTTAAAAATGTGACAGAACTTGGAAACTGTTACATTGTCCCATATAACAAAGAATTAATATTAAGATACAATGCTCACATAAACATTGAGATATCTTGTCAAACAATGCTCATTAAATATCTTTTTAAGTATGTCAGCAAAGGGTCTAATAGATGTCGGATGGCTATTGAAGGAGATAAAAATGATGAGATCAAGTCATATCTTAACTGTAGATTTGTGTGTCCATGCAAGGCTGTTTGGCGCCTGCTGCAGTTCCCAATTCAATCAAAATCTCTTTATGTTGAGCGACTACAAGTTCATTTACCGCAGCATCATAATATTATCTTTTCAGGGAATCTATCGCTACCTTAAGTTTTAAAAAGGCCAAGTGTTGATAAAACAATGCTTACACAATGGTTGACACAAAATCAAATCGATGTTGGAGCACATGATCTTTATTACTCTGAGATTGACTCATCATCTTTCTCACAAGGTTCAAGAGTGGGTTTTTCAATAACCTTACCACTATGAAAAGTGATGACTGATTTGGCTTGATCCATGTGTTGGCTTCCGGAACTACTTGCATTTGCATTTTATTGCCCCTTTGGATTTTGCTGTGGTTGAGATGGAAACTTACCTTTCTCTAGAAAACTAAGAGCAGATGTGAATTTTGCAAGAGTGTCTTTAAAATCTATCATGCTTTGAGCAAGTTGAGTGTTGATTGTCTCTTGCTTTTCAATGAATGCATGCAATGTTTTCTCAAGATTTCTTCTAGGAGGTGGAGCATAAGGAGGTGCATATCCATGAGAATTTTGGAAATTATGGTCTGCTTGAAATGGTGGCTGTGAAGTTTGTGCATTATTGTTATCACTCTTCCAACTGAAATTTGGTTGATTTCTCCAACCAGGGTTGTACGTTTGTGAGTATGGATTATGACTTGGCCTTTGAAAACTGTTTAAAGCATTGGTTTGTTTATGGAGACATTCCTTCAAAGAAGGCAAAGTTGGACAATCATTGATTGAGTGTTCATTAGTTTCACAAATTTGACACATAATTTCTTGAACAGATTGTAATTGACCACTCTTTTTCAATTCCAGTGCCTTAATTTTTCTAACTAAAGATGCAAATTTGGCTTGGAGGTCATGATCTTCCCTAAGGTTATTCATGCCTCTTCTACTAGATGTATAAGGTTGAGTTTTACCCGGTGCCTCATAAGTACCTGTAGTGTCCCAATTTTGAGCATTTTCAGCTAACAAGTCCATGTGATTGCTTCATCAGGGTCTTTATCTTCAAAAGTTCCATTACACATCAATTCCATCATTTGCCTATCTTTAGGTGTTAACCCTTCATAAAAATGTGAAACCAATCTCCATGTTTCAAAACCATGATGAGGGCAGGTATTAAGCAAGTCTTTATACCTATCCCAACACTGATAAAATGTTTCTCTTGGTTTTTGAGTGAAAGTGGTGATTTGTCTTTTGAAAGAGTTTGTTCTATGAGAAGAAAAATATTTCTTCAAAAATTGTTCTTGATTTCATCCGAAGCATGAATGGATCCTGACGTAAGATTTTGTAGCCATGTTTTAGCTTTATCTTTTAATGAAAAAGGCAAAAGCTTTAATCTGATGGTGTTCATGCTACAATTTAAGTCATTATAGGTGTTACAGACTTCCTCAAATTCTCTAAAATGCAAGTATGGATTTTCTAGATCTAAGCCGTGAAAAGAAGGTAAAAGTTGAATAATGTCTGGTTTAAAATTAAAATGAGATGCATCAGGAGAAAAAACTATGCATGATTGTGCACTTGTGCTTGTTGGATTCATGTAGTCTCTAAGTGTTCTAACACGATTATTCTCATTATGAAGCGACTGATTATCCTCTTCAGCTATGTTTTCTGAAAATGATGAGGATTTCCTAGAAAGTCTACCACTTAATGTGCGTGTCCAAACTCTTATGCAAGTGCAGAAAGAAAGAAAAAAGAAGAAGAAAAGGAAGAAACAAAGATTAGAAAAACAAAGAAAAGTGAAAAGAAAAGAAAAGAAAATATATAATTTATACAATAACTTACCTCCCCGGCAACGGCGCTAAAAACTTGACACGACCAAAGAGTTGATGTCTTCTCCCAAGTGTAGGAGTGTCGAAGTAATAAATAACCCGGCAAGAGCGGGGTTGAACCACAGGGAGGTTAACTGTATAAACTACAAATAAAGAAATAGATAATAACAGAAAAGAAGTTGAAGAGAGCTTTGAGATGTGCTATTGATATAAGGATTAAACAAGGATAAAATAATAGTCAAGGTTAGAGGATACACTAATGGTATTTCAAACAAGTATAGTATAAACTCTTTTTATTACTCAACTGAAAACCACACACAAAGGAGGTTCCAATCGGATTATAAATTGTTAACATGATTACATTAGTTATCTTATTCGAATAATGCTAATACTTGTAAATGTTGTCAGGTATTCATGATTATAACTTATGTTAACAATAAATCAACTAAGAAGAAAATAATAATAACAATAATAAATCCAAATTTAATATCCTAAATATAATAGGATCAGATTTGTTGCCCTTAAGAAGTCCCATATAAGCTAGGAGAATCCAATCTGAAGGTAGAATTAATTCTGAAATCTTCTTTCCTTTTTTTGTAGCTAGGATGAATAAGGAATCCTTGTAAGAAAAAGATTTTGAAACATTTATGAATCCTTGCCACACTTGAAACTATGTTGCAGCTCATTAAAGATCTTTGTAGAATTAGGAGATTCCCAAAATAAGTTGCCACATCGTTTTAGGAAAAGAATCTTAGCCAAATAGAAAGTCCACAAGTCAAAAGGAAGTAAATAAGAAAATTCGTACAGCCTCTGTTGACCCATGTTTCGATGCCTTTCCAAACTCCAATTTACCTGAAATTTTAAACCAAGGTAGGAAAATATGTCAGGAGACACCACATAAAATTTCAGCTCGATACAACGGTCGGATGGAGAATTATGACTGTTGCCGTAAAACTGGATAGTTGCACATTTTACGTCAAAATCTGAATTTGACCTTTGCTGGATCATATCATGTGGGTTGCGTGACCACGTGATCACGAGGTTCGCATCACTAATGATATTGAGAGAAGAATATCTTGGTATCAAATGAGGATTGATCCATAAAAAGATGGCATTCAAAATCATTTTAGTCGTGTTGTGATTTCCAAGATGAAATTATTCTCGGTAGTTGATTAGGATATTAGTTGGAAAATGTATATTGTAAAGAAGTCTGTCTAAATTTTGTGTAAAAAAAATTATTACCTATTATTGTTGTTATTACCTTTTTATATTTATATGTAAATGTTATTTGTTATTTTCAAGTCCATAGGGATCATGTCAGGAGTGATCTTAGCTTAGTTATCTTTTGCTTTGTAATTATGTTGTAATTCAAGACACTTATCTCCTAAACTTAAAATGTAGTATTGACTCGTAAATTCAGATGTATGACTTTAATCTAATGATGTAACTCTAAGTACCTATTTTAACTATGCATGTATGACATAGTTTATATAATGATAATATGTAGCAATTGAATTATGCATGTTTTCTTTTGTGAACTTGAATCTTGTAATATTATTGAATAAGATGGGTTGTGTCGATGATGATGAGTTTGGTTGAGATCCATGATAATTGGATTGGGTTGTGATATGACATAGGAAGTATTATTGTTGATAACTTGAGACCTCCCAGTATAGGGAAGACTCCCCTACGAGCTTAGTAACTCGGGTTACAGATACTGATACGTAGATAGTGCAATGTTTGATTCCCTTAAGCTTTTCTCCTTAACCTATGTAACAAGCTTTGGAGCAATAGCTCCCAAGTCAGTTGACTTTAGGGTATTAGGTGTTAAAACACCCCTTCGGGCTTAATTGCTTAGGTTAGGGAGGCTATGAAACCAAACTTATCTATGTTTTTTTTATCATCAATATTATCAATTTGTTTGTTTTTGTTTTTTTGTTTTTTTGCAAATTATATACTATCCCTTTCCCTTAGTTGTTACCTTAACAAAAAAACATAAATAATGTAATAATCCAATGTGCAACCCACAATCATATGTTAAAGTGTGTGTGTGAAAATGAAGGTTTAAGAATACTTGTTAAATGAGTATATGAGCAGAATCAAGTGAGAACAATGCGAGAGTTTGTAACCTAAATATTTGAAGAGAAGTATATGATAAACCTTGTTATGAATATTGCAAATAACCATTGGAAAATGTTTACTAAGATGTGTCTCGAGAGTCAATAAAATTCTCCCTTACTCTGTCATCCTAGTAATAATAGTTTTGTCAAATGGTTTTATTAAAAACAGTTAGTTAATTAGCTTTATATATATATATATATATATATATATATATGTCAACTACTACCCTCTCCCCCCAACCAAAACGAGACATTGTTCTCAATGTCCTAAGGTAGAAAGATAGAGTATAGAAGACATCACTTGAAACAACGAACACTGACAAACCTGAAACACACTTAAAAAAATATAAGAAATAACAAAACAAAATAAAATGCTATTAATAAAACCAAAAGACACAAGGTTTCACAAACGAAGACTCAAATCCAATCTAAGCTTTTTACGGCTTTCCATAGGTGACCAATTTATGCGACTCATGGAGGGATCAATTACAGGGTTGAAAGATTGTAGTTGGTCAATCAATTGTTCAGCAGTAGCAGCAGAGATTATGATTTGTCATGCCGAAAATGTTAGAAATTCATGTTCCACAGCTTGATCAAGAAAAGACAACAAATTATCATAAAAACCATTAACATTTAACAAACCTATAGGTTTATGGTGAATGTGCAGTTGGGCTCAAGAGGAAATATAAAAGATCCTTTCTAATGTGCCCAGACCACATGGTAAGGCAATGAAGGCGTTAGCATGGTTAAATATTGCATTCATTCGATCAGACATTGTGGAGACCTGTAGTTCCTCTCTAATTGTTTTTCCAATGATGTCCCTTTTTGCTAAAAGCTTTAGGGACGACCCCCAAAACTTGTCTGCCTCCAAAAAATGCAGCTATTGACACACCCCCCATTAACCCAAGGCTGCCTCCCCCATACACTAAATGAATCTTTCTCTCAGCTAGTACTTGACCAAGATGATTTGCTGATTCTAAAAATTCTTTTTCTTTCCTAGGACTAGATCCACCGAAAACACAAATATTTCTTATGTGATGACTTGAGGGATCTGCCATTTCTACACACTTCTATATCTGTTGAATGTATGGGTTGAGTAGAAATGAAGGAAAAGAAGATAAGATTTTATAGATGAGAAATTGAAAATGCAATCATATCACCTATATGTAGACCAGCTAGAGCCTCACACTCTCTCTCTCTTTATTTATTTATTTTGAAAAGGCATGTGTATGTATAGGTAGTTATGAAGCTAAGGCACATCAATTAATGTTATCCGGTCTTTCTTCACTTCAGGTTGACTTCTCAAGCAGGTAAATGCTACAACTATATTTTTAACCCCTAAAGTTCCTAACTCTTCTAAGATTAAAGACTTTTAGGCCTATCTCTTGTTGTAACACCATTTACAAATGCATTGCCAAACTCATCGCTAATAGAATCAAAGGAGTGCTCCCGGGTTTGGTTGGGCATTTTCAATCAACTTTTTTTGCAGGGAGAAATATTAGTGATATAATATCTTACTTTGTCAAGAACTTCTTCATAATTATTATAGACATGGAGGGGGGGGCTCTTAGGTGCTCTCTAAAGGTGGATCTAATGAGCTTATGACTCGGTGAGATGAGATTTCTTATTGGTTGTTCTTCAGACCATTAGCTTTCCTTCTCATATGGTTAATTGGATTGGTGAATGTGTCTCTACTACTAGATTTTTGGTCTCTATCAATGGAGAGCTTCACGGTTTCTTTGCTAGTTCTGGAGGGTTAAGACAGGGTAACCCTCTATCTCCCTACTTGTTTGTTCTGGCTATGGAAGTGCTCTCGGGTTTAATGGGTCAGATGGCTAGACATAATGATTTCAGGCTTCATTGGTGTTGCGAGAGGGAGGAAATTACTCATTTATGCTTCGCTGATGTTTAGGTTCTATATAGTGTTTATTCAGGTTATCCGATGCCTTTTATATGCAGGTGTGAAGCCCGAGAATAAAGTATACTAAGAGGGGGAGGATTATAATAATTCAAAATGTTGTTGTAATACAAAATAATGCACAAAAAAAAAACGGGGGGGCTCAAATAAAAAAAAGGGAGAAAAATGGGGCTAAAATGGAATTAAAAAGAGATGGGATATAAATACCATCCCTTCTCTCATCCATGGCGGGCTGATAACAAGAAGAAGGAGGGGGGGAGAATTTTAGATTTTTCCTTTATCAAAACTAGGAGTAAACACCTAAAATTAGTAAACCCAAGTAAGCCTTGGAATTATTAAGTGGAGGAACACAATCGGGTGGAAAATTAACAAGAAGAAAAGTGAAGAATTGGTGAAGAAAAGAGGGGGAAGAGTGGCCGGCTATATACAAGGAGAAGAAGGCTAAGATTCTTCTAAAATTTATGAAGTAAAGTTTAGATTTCCATCCAAGTAAGAAGTTCTAATTCCAATTTCTATGAAATGAACTTCAATTTGATTAGAAGTTCATGCTTTTCTTGAATTGGGAATTAGGGTTCTTTAACATAAAATGTTGGGAAAATGCAGAAATGAGTGAGATTAAATGGATTAGAATAATAAGTGCCTTAAAGAAGAAGAAGAAATAAGTGCATAAAAGAGAGGAAGGGAACTTTTGGTTCCCTTGGGCACGTTCTCGGCTGAGATACTGCAGAGAGGGAATAAGAACTTATGCTTTGCTTAATTAATTATGGTATAAATGACCTTAAGAGGACATAAAATGAGACGGGATTGCCATGAATAAAGGGAAGGCATGGCTGTGACTGATCAGGAAGCTGGGATAGAAGATGAATCGGAGATACTTTCTCCATTAGCAAAACAGGGGCAGGTTCGTTGCCCTGTTTCATGGAGGAATTTGGACCTGAAAACTACAGAATCCAGGGAGGGTTGAAGTTGTAGCCGGGACTTGGCAGATTCGACCAAGTTGATGAAACGGCAAAATTTAGCCATATTAAGAGTATAATTTGTTTTCTTGCCCTTCATAAAGTGTGTCTTGATCTTAAAAAAAAAACAAGAAGAATAAATTGTGATCAAAATTGAATTTATGATGTCCACTTGGACTACTAATGAGCTGAAAAGTTAAAGGATAATAATGAGGAATGTAAGTGAGAAAGAAAAGATTGGTAAAAGAGAAATGAATATTATTTCCATTGTTGCTGTTGCATGTGATATGTGGACTAATATGGAATAATGATGGGTGTTTGTGGTTTCAGGAGGAACCGCGGGAGGAGTACAACAACAACAGGAGAACACAAGTTGAGCGTCTATAGCAGGTAGGTACTTGGTACCTATATCTCCTCTAGTTAATAGTTATTTTTTTTACTAACTATTGAACTATAAAAATTTGGTGCTTATTGATGAGGAAAAGAATAGGGCGAAAGGAAAGGTAAAATGACAAAAAAAAAATAGAAACGGAGGACAAGATTTAGTTTATGGGTTCTTTTGAAGGAAATGAATAGTAACAACGAATCTTGATAATGAATGTTTCTCGAATGTGATTTGTTTGTCCCTGATATGGGAGGCTAATGATGTTAACCAAGCTGGTCGGCATTACTGGTACGTGGGAGGAGAAATATAAACCTTGATTAACTATTCGATTTCAGAATAGTTAATGATATCGGCAGGTGACCTCGATATCGGCAAAATTTATAAACTTGATTAACTATTTGGTTTCATAATAGTTAATGATATCAGCGGGTGACGTCGATATCATCAAAATTTATAGACTTGATTAGCATTTTTCTGAGGTGAAAGGTAATGAT
>Ga0307516_10010203_pt1 | contig 10362 bp, 12 predicted proteins | sample 19_EM_MG_FD_203310 | JGI IMG/M metagenome (GOLD analysis project Ga0307516, IMG submission 203310) | Populus trichocarpa ectomycorrhiza microbial communities from riparian zone in the Pacific Northwest, United States - 19_EM | ecosystem: Host-associated > Plants > Roots > Unclassified | place...
AGAGATCGAAGAAAAGCTCAAGCGGGGTGGCCACCCGGTGACTCTCGCCGGCCTCACGGGCCCGCATCGGGGTCAGCCAGCCCCGCCGAGGCGCGCTGGACGTCATCCGACAAAATCCCAATTGAGCAGCACGAACGGCGCCTCCTCGGTGGCGCCGGCCCGCCGATAAGTAGCCAGCGCGGCGGCATTGTCCGGCTCGGTGCCCACCCACATGCCGTAGCAGCCACGCTCACGGGCCACCTCGGCCAGCGCCCGCACCAGGGCCGTGCCGACGCCCCGCAACCGGGCCTCGGGCGAGACCTCCAGCTCGTAGACGAACATCTCCGTACCCTTGTCAGGATGGGTGGTCTCCACCCCGGAGATCATGCCGACCGCCCGCTCACCGTCAAAGGCAAAAAGCAGATGATGGTCGGGCAGCGCAAGAAACCGCTCGGTCACACCCGCCAACGGCGCCCCATCAAAAAGATCACCGGCAAGATGTACGGCCGCAGCGTCCACGACCCGCTCAATGCGCATGCCGCCACCCTAGGCGAGGGCAGTCCTGGTAAGAATTTTCACGCCCCAGCTCCGCCGGCTGAGGGCAGGACGTACGTCCCGCGTTGAGGCATCGTGGCTACGAGCCCCCGCTCCCGAAGCGCACGGACCGCCGCACGCACCGTGCCACGGGCGAGCCCGTACTCCTGCTGCAGGTAGGACTCACTCGGAAGCGGCTTACCCGCCTCGATCTCCCCACGCTCGATCATCCCCTGCAGGAGATCGGCAAGCTGCACATACAACGGCGTCGGCGAGAGCGGATCAATCATCCCGCCAACGCTAGAACGTCCCAGACGACCACATTCATCGAATACGTTCTAGACGTCTAAGACGTACAGGCGTTAAGATCTGAACCACTCATGAGAGACAGCGAGGCGGAAGCGAACAGGCCCGCCCGTGGTCGAGGTGAAGGCCCGGCGCAAGCGTGATGCGCCGGGCCTTCACCTGCGTGCGAACCCGGCGACCACGCGACACTCGCAAGATCCAACCGGACACCGCGCCCGCCATGCGGGCGCGGTGTCCGCGCGGATTGATCAACCCTTGTCCTTCTTGTTGAACCAGCCGAGCGACTGGGCCATGGACCCTCCGATAAGGAGCACCCCGATAGGAAGGGTCTTGAACCAGATTGCGCCCGCCCCCGCCTTCGCGAGTAGACCGACTACCGCCATCGCCAGGATGAAAAGTGCCAGCATGCCCAGTGTTACTCGCGCCTTGGAGACCACAGGAATCCTTTCCAGCAATGAAGACGAAGAATGGTGGCGCACCCGCGAACGCCTGACGTCACCGTTCAGCCGCCACATGCTTCATGATCGATATCGCCCACCCGAACTCTTGGGCGCGTGGTCGACGATGACAGCCGCGGCCGCTCGGGAGTGTCTTTCTTGGACAACGCTGGACAGCAGACGTCCCAGTCATCGCGAGGCCCGCCGGCACAGCCGGGCCAGGCGCGCGGGGGTCGGGCACAACCTTCCGGCCCGGCCGATCAGCAGGGGTGCATCCGGATCGGCACGAGCTTTCGCCGGGCTTGGGCGCCGGAGGCACCTTGAACGGCAGGGCCCGGGTCACTAACGGTTGGTTCAGCAGGAACTGAGCCACTCGACCGTTGAACCGGGCTGACTGATCGTCGCGAAGGTCGCGGCGCTCAGCTGGAATGGGGCGCTGTCCTTGTCCCACAGATACAGACGGTTCTCGTCTTCCATTTCGTCGCCGTCGGGCAGGGTCACGGACACCGTGACGGATCTGACGGGGTTCCTGAACCGGACCGTGAGGTGCCAGACGTCACCGAAGATGGTGCTCGTGGTGAGGGCCAACTGGGTCCAGTTCACCGTCGCGATTCCGGTGGTGCGATTGTAGGCCAGCGTGGTAGTGGAGCCGCCGCGGGCGCGGCAGTCGCCCACGGGCAGATCGAGCGGCAGCGTGCCCCTGATCGAGGCGATAGGGGGAAACTCAAACGTCGTCACCGCAAAGGTGGCCGACACGGAGGCTGCCTGTGCGCTGGCCGGCGCGACGAACACTCCGACCAGCACCGCCGCCAGGAGCATCGAGGTCGCACTCAGTATCCGTTTGCTGAGACGCATGTTTTCTCCCTTGGTTGTTGGCTCCTTCCACCCTGGGGCGTTCCAACCCGTTCCATCGAGCATGGAATGACCTGCCCGGGTCCAATGCCAGCGCCAACCGGCTCGGGTCGTAATCCAGGCATGACCCCCAAGGCCCCGGCATTGTTGTTCTATGTCCAGTTTGATCGTGGTTTGTAATCGAATGGGCGCGGGCTCCCGTGGCCTGCGATCTACCGGTGGTGTGGCGTCGACCGCAGGCGGTGTTCCCGCAGGGTGGGCGCGCTTCCTGGATACCGGGCAACGGTCCCAGTCATTGGGTGGATGTTCCACAATTCGGGACGTCCGCCGGCGTAAATCGGTATATCCAACCCATCTCGCCAACCCCGGTAGCGATCTTGGATCGGTAGGGTGCGGAGCTCGCCCTAACTTTCCAACGTCTACCGGAGCCGCTATCTGGCGAAGATCGCCGCCCGTGTACGGCCTTGCGGGGCGGGCGCAGCCGCAGGTGGGTCGGGTCTTACGGGTGGTCGGGCTTGATCCAGGCGCCGGCGCGCATTACGCGTTGCACCGTCAGGTCGGGGTTGAGGACGACCAGGTCCGCGCGGAGTCCGGCCTCCAGTGCGCCGACCTCGTCGGACAAGCCCAGCGCCCGGGCCGGCGTAGTCGAGGCCATCGCCGATACCGTCGGCAGGTCGAGGCCGGCGGCCACCGCCTGGCGGAAGGCCGCGTCCATCGTCAGGGTGCTGCCCGCGATCGAGCCGTCCCGCACCAGCCGGGCCACCCGGTCGGCGACCGTCACCTCCTGGCCGCCCAGTCCGTATTCGCCGTCCGGCATGCCCGCCGCGTCCATCGCGTCCGTGATCAGCGCGGCCCGGTCCGGGCCGGCCGCGTGGGCGGCGAATCGCAGCATGCCCTCGTGCAGGTGGATGCCGTCCGCGACCAGTTCGCAGACGATGGACGGCGAGTCCAGCAGCGCCACCACCGGGCCCGGCTCGCGGTGGTGCGTCGGGCGCATGCCGTTGCAGACGTGGGTGCCGACGGTCGCGCCGGCCGCGATGCCCGCCAGGGTTTGCTGGTACGTCGCGTCGGTGTGGCCCAGCGCCGCGATCACGCCGTTGCCGACCAGGAATTCGATGGCCGGCAGCGCGCCCGCCAGCTCGGGGGCGATGGTCACCATGCGTACCGCGCCTTCGCCCAGCTTGACCAGCTCGGTCAGCTCCGCGAGTGACGGGTCGCGCAGGTAGGCGGGGTTTTGTGCCCCGCAGCGGGCCTGCGAGAGGTAGGGGCCCTCGAAGTGGAGGCCGGCGATCTCGCCGTCGGCGACCAGGGGCAGGTAGGCGGCAGTCGCGTCGCGCATCAGCTCGAACGGCGAGCTGACCAGGCTGGCCAGCATCGTGGTCGTGCCGTGCCGCCGGTGGAAGGCGGCCGCCGCGCGGGCCGCCGCCGGGTCGCCCTCGGTGAACGTGTGTCCGCCGCCACCGTGGCAGTGCAGGTCCACGAAGCCCGGGACGATGATGTCCTGGCTTGCGTGGCCCCGCTCCGAGACGGACAAAATCGTCGGCCCGTCCACCTCGACCTGCCCGGGCACGACCGCGCCGGGCCGGACGATGCGGCCGCTGATCTTCTCCGTCAAGAGGGGTCTCCCAGGGTGTCCAGGGCCAGCAGGGCCGCGCCGAGGCAGCCTGCGGTGTCGCCGAGCGCGGCGCGCACGATCTGCGGCACCCGGTGGAACGTGATCCGGGCGGCCAGCGCGGTCCGCAGCGGCGCGAGCAGCGCCTCCCCGGCCTCCGCGAGACCGCCGCCGAGCACCACGATCCCGGCGTCGTACAGGGCCTGCGCGGTGAGCAGCCCGTCCGCGAAGGCCTCGACGGCCTCGGTCCAGACGACGTTCGCCAGGTCCTCCCCGGCGGCGGCGCGGGTGGCCACGTCGAACGCGGTGACTTCCGCGATGCCGGACAGTTCGGCGTACCGGCGGCCGATCGCGGACGCCGAGGCCACCGATTCGAGGCAGCCGCGGGCGCCGCAGCCGCAGGGCGGCCCGCCGGGACGGACGATGACGTGCCCGACCTCGCCGGCCGCGCCGTGTGCGCCGGCGAAGGCCCGGCCGTCGACCACGTGCGCGGCGGCGATGCCGGTGCCGATCGCGATGAAGAGCACGTGCCGCTGGTCGCGACCGGCACCCAGGCGGGCCTCGGCCAGGCCGCCGACGCGTACGTCGTGGCCCAGCGCGGCCGGCACGCCGAGGCGCGCCGACACCAGGTCCCGCAGCGGTACGTCGCGGAAGCCGACGTTGCTGGACCAGACGGCGGTGCCGGTGTCCTCGTCCACCACGCCGGGCACCGCGACCCCGGCGGCGACCGGGGTCAGCCCGTCCGCGCGGGCCCGGTCGGCCAGGCCGGCGGCCACGTCGAGGATGTTCTCGGTGACCGCCGCGGGTCCGCGGGACGCCAGTGTGGGGTGCCGCTCGGCGTGCTGGACCTTGCCGTCGGGCCGGACCAGGGCGCATTTCATGCCGGTGCCGCCGACGTCCAGCGCCACCACGACTGGCGAGGCCGTCATGTCAGGACGACGGAGCGGGTGAGGTTGCGGGGGTGGTCGGGGTCGAGCCCCTGGCTGGTGGCGAGCAGCACGGCGACGCGTTGCGCCACCACGAGGTCGGCCATCGGGTCGAGCGGGGCCCGGCCGCCGCACCAGCTGCCGAGGGCCGCGTAGCCGCCGTTGTAGCGGCTGTGCACGAACGAGGCGCCGGTCGCCTCGACGTCGTCGGCCAGGCCGGGCGGGATGTCGCCGAACGCCCAGACGACCCGGCCCGGTCCGGCGATGGAGATGGGTCCGTGCCGGTAGTCCATCGCCGGGTACGCCTCGGCCCACCACATCGCGGCCTCGCGGCACTTGAGGGCGGCCTCCTCGGCGAGCCCGATGGTCCAGCCTCGGCCCAGGAAGGTGATCTGCTGGGCCAGCGCGGGGTGCACCGGCAGCGGCAGCCGCACGGCGACCTCGGCGTCCGCGGCGATCGGCTCGATGTCGACGCCGAGGTGGGCCCGGAGCAGCGCGAGCGTGCTGGTGGCGAAGCGGGTCTGCACGACGGAAAGCTCGTCGGCGAAGTCGAGCACGATGGCGTCGCCAGCGAGCGCGGCGGCCGGCTCGTTGCCGTCGGCGGTGATCACGGTGGTCGGCGTCCCGCCGTCGAGGGCGTCGAGCAACTCGACGACCTCGGTGGTGGTGCCGGAGCGGGTGATCGTGACGACCCGGTCGTAGCCGCGGCCGAGCGGGAACTCGGAGGCCTGGAAGGCGTCGGTCTCGCCGTGCCCGGACCGCTCGCGCAGGGCGGCGTAGGCCTTGGCCATGAACCAGGAGGTGCCGCATCCGGCGACCGCGACCCGTTCGCCCGCCGCGGGCAGGCCGGGTGAACCGGCGAGCTTCGCGGCCTGCAGCCAGCAGTCGGGCTGGCTGGCGATCTCCACCTTGACGTGACTCATGGCAGTTTTCCCTCAATCGCCTGCGCAGATGCGCTCGGTTCGCCGGTCTTTCGAGCGTCATTCTGCGTGGAAGGTCTGCGCGTTCGCAACCACCGGAGCGTGTTCGCGCAGGCACACTCTTTGCTTCGCGACGTTTCGCGCACTAATGTGCAACTCTTATCACGAAACGTGCAGCAGGGAGCTCGGGTGGACCGGTACGCGCGGTGGAATGCCCTGCTTGAGGTACTAGCGGAGAGCGGCCGGGTCAGCGTCGAGGACGCGGCCCAGAAGCTCGACGTCTCGCAGGCGACCATCCGCCGTGACTTCGACCAGCTCGCCCAGCAGCAGATGATCACCCGTACCCGGGGCGGAGCGGTGGCCAGCGGGGTGTCCTACGACCTGCCGCTGCGCTACAAGAGCGCGAAGCACTCGGTGGAGAAGCAGCGGATCGGCGAGGCGGCGGCGAACCTGGTCGTGCCCGGCACGGTGGTCGGCCTGAACGGCGGCACGACCACCACCGAGGTGGCCCGGGCGCTGGCGGTGCGGCCGGACCTGAACACCAGCGGCGACGGGGCCCAGCTCACGGTCGTCACCAACGCGCTGAACATCGCGAACGAACTGCTGGTGCGCTCCCGGATGAAGATCGTGGTGGCCGGCGGGGTGGTCCGCCCGCAGTCGTTCGAGCTGGTCGGCCCGCTGGGCGCGGCGCTGCTCCGGGAGGTCACGCTCGACATCGTGTTGCTCGGGGTGGACGCGCTCGACGTGGAGTTGGGCGCGGCGGCCCACCACGAGGGCGAGGCGGCGATGAACAGCCTGATGGTCGCCCGGGCCAAGCGGGTCGTGGTGATCGCGGACTCGTCGAAGCTGGGCGGGCACGCGTTTGCCCGGATCTGCCCGATCAGCCAGGTCGAGACCCTGGTCACGGACTCGGGCGCGACCGAGTCGATGCTCGCCGGCTTCCGCGAAGCAGGAGTCCAGATAGTTTGCGCGTAGCCCCCTATTGGCCGATCTCGTCGATCTGGACGAACGGCTTGTCGTTCCACCACACCGCGTGGATGACGAAGCTGTGGTTCACCTCGTTGAAGTAGACCGCGAGGTTGTCGGGGCTGTTCTGCACCGTCTGCACGGAGTAGCCGTCGCTCGGTGTCGCGGTCACCAGCGTGACCTTGTTCGCGGTCATCCGGATCACCGTCGACCCGCCGTCGACCCGGTACGAGCGCACATAAGACCGTTTGCCATCACCGTCCGTGGTCACCGTCCAGCCGTCCTCGATCGTTGCCGCCGTCGTGGGCCGCGCCGACGTGCGGCTCGGGGTCGGGCTGGCCGACGGGCGTCGGGAGCGGCTCGGTGACGGCGACGCGGAAGTGGTGGCCGGCGGCTCGGAGGTCGGCGCAGCGGCGGAGGACACGGCCGGAACGCTCGGCAGCGGCACCGGCTCGGCGGCCACCCCGGAGTCGCGTAACTGCTCGACCGAGACCAGAGTGCCCTCCTCCGGCGCAGCCGTGCGCAGCACCGGCATCAACGCGACCGAGCCCAGCGCGACGCTGCTGACGGTGGCGGCACACCAGCCGAGCACCAGCAACCAGCCGCGGGAAGATCGCACGACGCCCATGTTCTCACTCTGCTGCCTTTTGCGTGATCTCCTGGCCCTGCGCTCGCAAGCTCGCTCCGGTGCAGCCGCTGACGCAAGCCACCTAAGGTGTGCCCATGGCGCTGATCCTGCTGGTCGAGGACGACCGTTACATCACGGCGGCCCTGACGCGTGCGCTGACCGACGCCGGGCATCTCGTCCGCCCGGTCGGCCAGGCCGGCGAGGCGCTCAAGATCCTCACCGAGGAACGGCCCGACCTCGTCATCCTCGACCTCGGCCTGCCCGACATCGACGGCACCGATGCGCTGCGGATGATGCGGGCCGTCTCGACCGTGCCGGTCATCGTCGCCACTGCGCGGCGCGCCGAGGCCGACATCATCAGCCTGCTCGGCGCCGGCGCCGACGACTACGTGACCAAGCCGTTCTCCGGCGGTCACATCCTGGCCCGCATCGAGGCCGTGCTGCGCCGCACCCGGGCAGCCGTGGACAGCACCCCGAACACCATCGCGGTGGGTGAGCTTGTGATCAACCCTCGGCAGCGGAAGGTCACCCTGCGCGGCAAGGCGCTGCAGTTGACCCGGCGCGAGTTCGACGTGCTCACCTATCTGGCGGAGCGGGTCGGGCAGGTCGTCAGCCGCCGCGAGTTGCTCAGTGAGGTGTGGAACCAGGTCCGGATCGGCGAGGAACAGACGATCGACGTGCACATCTCCTGGCTGCGCCGCAAGCTCGGGGAGACGGCCGCCGCGCCGCGCTACCTGCGGACGATCCGCGGGGTGGGTGTGATGATGGTCGATCCCCAGTGAGGTGGGAGCGGTGAGGTGGGAGCTGAACCGGCTGGCGCTCGCCATCACCTCGATGGTCGCCCTGGCCTTCCTGGTCCCGCTGACCGTGGCGACCCGGCAGATCGCCCACGACCGGGCCATCGGCGACGCCCGCCAGCAGGCCGCGGCCATGGTCGCGGCGCTGGCCGTGGACGCCGACCCGCAGTTGCTGACCAGCGCCGTCGCGAGCACGGTCGCCGGCAGCGCGGGCCGGCTCGCCGTCCACCTGCCCGGCATCGCCCCGGTCGGCGCCACCCACGTCACCGCCGCCGATGTGGCGCTGGCCACCCGCTATCGCCGGCCGGTGACCGCCGCCGCGGCTGGCGGGGTCGCCTACCTGCAGCCCAGCCTGCTGAGCGACGGGCGGGCGGTGGTGATCGAGGTGTACGTCCCGGACGCGGAGATGCGGCGCGGGGTGTGGCCGGCCTGGCTGGCGCTTGGCGGGCTCGCCCTCGTGCTGGTGGCCGGCTCGGTGCTGTTCGCGGACAGGCTGGGCGGCCGGCTGGTCCGGGCCACCCGGGAGCTGGCCGGTTCCAGCCGGCGGCTCGGCGCGGGCGAGCTGACCGTCCGGGTGACGCCGTCCGGCCCGACCGAGCTTCGGGACGCGGCCGTGGCCTTCAACACGATGGCCGGCGACCTGCGCCGGCTGCTGGATGCGGAACGGGAGCTCGCGGCCGACCTGTCGCACCGGCTCCGGACCCCGCTGACGGCCCTGCGCCTCGATGCGGACACCATGCCGTCCGGGCCGGTGGCGGACCGGATGCGGCACGCCTGCGACATGCTCGACGAGGAGCTTGAGGCGATCATCGCGGGCGCCCGGCTGAGCGTGGAGGCCCGCGGCTCGCAGCGCTCCGACCTGGTCGAGGTGCTGGCCGAGCGGCTCGCCTTCTGGTCGGCGCTGGCCGAGGACCAGTCGCGGCCGTGGCAGGTGGTCGGCGGCGACGGCCCGGTGCCGGTGCCGCTGCCGCGCAGCGAGCTGATCCTGGCCGTCGACGCGCTGCTGGGCAACGTCTTCGCGCACACGCCCGAGGGGGTCGCGTTCCGGGTGACCGTCTCCGCGACCGGCCTGCTCGTCGACGACGCCGGACCGGGCATCGCCGACCCGGCCGAGGCGGTGCGGCGGGGGGTCAGCGGCGCGGGCTCCTCCGGGCTCGGTCTCGACATCGTGCGCCGGGTTGCCGAGGCGGCCGGCGGGCGGCTGGTGATCGAGCGCGGTCCGCTCGGCGGGGCCCGGATCGCGATGCTGCTGCCCGTACCGGAAAGTGTGGTGCCGGCCGCAGACGGCCGCGGCCCGCGGACGGCCGGTAAGCGCCGCCGTGGTCGCGCGCCTTCATGATCCTTCTGGTGCTGTTAAGGCTGTTTTATGAGGCGGGTGGTTACGGTCCTCGGCGTCGGGAATTGGGGCGACGTGGGGAGATCGGGACGATGCACAGGTCCATTGCCTATTCGTTGGCGGCGGTCGGAGCGGTGGGCGCCACGTTGGTCGTCGCCTCGCCCGCCCTCGCCCACGGCTATGTCTCCGCCCCGCCGAGCCGGCAGGCCCTGTGCGCGTCGGGCCTGGTCACGGACTGCGGGCAGATCCAGTTCGAGCCGCAGAGCGTGGAGGGACCCAAGGGCCTGCGCTCGTGTGACGGCGGCGTTGCCGGGTTCTCGGTGCTGGCGGACGAGAGCCGCAACTGGCCGGCCAAGGCGGTCGGCACCACGGTGACCTTCACCTGGGTGATGACGGCCCGGCACCGGACCAGCAACTGGGAGTACTTCGTCGGCGCGAAGAAGGTCGCGACCGTCGACGGCGGCAACGCGCAGCCGGACGCGGTGGTGACGCACCGCATCGACCTGAGCGCGTTCCCGGGCCGGCAGAAGGTGCTCGCGGTCTGGAACATCGGCGACACGGCGAACGCCTTCTACAGCTGCATCGACCTGAACGTGGGCGGCGGCACCTCCACGCCTACCCCGACGCCGCCGACCACCAAGCCGACCACCAAGCCGACCACCAAGCCGGCCACAACGCCGCCGACGACCAAGCCGACTACGAAGCCGGCGTCGGAAGGCGGGCGGGCCTGGGCGCCCGGCGTCGCCTACGCCACCGGTGACGAGGTCACCTACCAGGGTGTGCGGTACAAGTGCCGGCAGGGGCACTCGTCGATCCGTAGCTGGGAGCCGTCGATCTACACGCTCGCCCTCTGGCTGCCGCTGTGAAACTCCGGTACCTGACGGTTCTGATCTCCGCCGCTTTGCTGCTGGGCGGATGTAGCACGGCGCCGGAGGTGGCGGCTATCCAGGCCGAGGGCGGCCACAACGAGATGGACGTGATGTTCCTGCAGATGATGGTGGCGCATCACGAGCAGGGCCTGGAGCTGGTCAGCATGGCCGAGTCCCGGTCCGCGCGCGCCGAGGTCCGC
>Ga0307516_10010204_pt1 | contig 10361 bp, 9 predicted proteins | sample 19_EM_MG_FD_203310 | JGI IMG/M metagenome (GOLD analysis project Ga0307516, IMG submission 203310) | Populus trichocarpa ectomycorrhiza microbial communities from riparian zone in the Pacific Northwest, United States - 19_EM | ecosystem: Host-associated > Plants > Roots > Unclassified | place...
AGCCGGAAATGATCTTCGTGTCGGCCGGCTTCGACGCCCACCGCGACGACGACCTCGGCAACATGGGCCTGGTCGAGGCCGACTACGAATGGATCACGGCGCGCCTGCTGGAAGTGGCGAAAAGGCATGCGCAGGGGCGCATCGTCAGCTGCCTGGAGGGCGGCTACAACCTCGGGGCGCTGGCGCGCAGCGCCGCCGCGCACGTGCGGGTGCTGGCGGGCGTGTAGCGGGGTGGCTGGCTGACGTGGACGACGGTATTCGGACCCACAGTGGAAGTACGCCGGTTCGAAGTCGCCGCCCGAAGCCGGACGTTCAAGGCCTCAGCGCCTCGACTCGGCACTCGGCTCCGATCGGTCATCGATCGCGCCCAATTCGTTGTCACTTGGCAGAAGCTCAACGCCCTGGGGCAACGACGGCGAAGCCGTCTTGTCGAGACTTCCGGTGGATAGTCTTCAACTCGCTCACGCCCCCACGCGGGCGCGCATCGCCGCGATGTCGCCCACGGGGCGCACCTCGATGGCGCCGTATTTCGTCCACGGCAGCTCGTGGGCCATGCGCACGGCCTCTTCCATCGACTCGGCCTCCACCAGGTTGAAGCCGGCCAGCAGTTCCTTGGTCTCGGCGAACGGGCCGTCGAGCACCGTGGCGCGGCCGTCGCGAACGCGCACCGTGCGCGCGGTGGCGGCGGGCTGCAGTTGCTGGAAGCCGAGCACCTTGCCCTGCGCCATCTGCGCATCGGAGTGCTGCAGGCACTCGCGCATCTCGGTGTTGAATTCCTCGGCCGGCAGCTTGTCCAGCAGTTCGGCGTCGGTGTATACAAGCAGCAGGTATTGCATGGCGGCTTTCGCGAAAAAGGCGGTCGGGTACGGCAAGGCGATTCTGCCTGCAGGTGAAAATAGTTTTCAACTTTCGTCGTGGGGGTGTCGAAACGCGGGCGTGTCGCTCGTCGTGGAAACAGGAGGCGGTGATTTGCCGCCCTCACGGCCCCCAGGCACAGGAGAACCCAATGCGAGTCATGGTCATCGTCAAGGCAAACGAGAACTCCGAAGCGGGCGTGATGCCCGACCCCGAGCTGTTCGTCGCCATGGGCAAGTACAACGAAGAGCTGGTCAAGGCCGGCATCCTGCTGGCCGCCGATGGGCTGCATCCGTCGTCGCGCGGCGCGCGCGTGCACTTCTCGGGCACTGCCCGCACCGTGACCGACGGCCCGTTCGCCGAGACCAAGGAGCTCGTGGCCGGCTTCTGGTTGTGGGAGGTGCGGTCGATGGAGGAGGCCATCGAGTGGGTGCGCCGCTGCCCGAATCCGCACGTGGGCGACAGCGACATCGAGATCCGTCCCGTGTTCTCGCCCGAAGACTTCGCCGCGATCGTGCCGGAGCAGGTCGCCGCGCAGGTCGCCGAACAGGACGCCAGGCTGCGCGACCAGATCGCGTCCAAGGCCTGATGTCCACGGGCCTTCCGTCCGGAGACCACCCGCATGGCGCGTGACCTGCATCGCACCATCGACGCGGTCTGGCGAATCGAGTCCGCGCGCATCATCGGCGCGCTGGCGCGCCGCGTGCGCGATGTCGGCCTGGCCGAGGAACTGGCGCAGGACGCGCTGGTCGCCGCGCTGGAGCACTGGCCCAAGGACGGCATCCCCGACAACCCGGGAGCCTGGCTGATGGCCACTGCCAAGAACCGCGCGCTCGATCGGCTGCGCCAGGCGACGCTGCATCACCAGAAGCAGCAGGAACTGGGCGCCGACGCCGACGCGCGCGGCGACCACGTGGTGCCAGACTTCAGTGACTCGCTCGACGACGCCGACGACATCGGCGACGACCTGCTGCGCCTGGTCTTCACCGCGTGCCACCCCGTGCTGTCGCGCGAGGCGAAGGTGGCGCTGACGCTCAAGCTGCTGGTGGGCATGAGCACGCCCGAGATCGCCCGCGCCTTCCTGCAGCCCGAGACCACGATCGCGCAGCGCATCGTGCGCGCCAAGCGCACGCTGGGCGACGCGCGCGTGCCGTTCGAGGTACCGCGCGGCGACGCGTTGCGGGATCGCCTGTCCGCCGTGCTCGAAGTGGTCTACCTGATCTTCAACGAGGGCTACTCGGCGACGGCGGGCGACGACTTGATGCGGCCCGCGCTGTGCGACGAGGCGCTGCGGCTGGGCCGCATCCTGGCCCAGTTGTCTCCCGACACGGCCGAGGTGCATGGGCTCGTCGCGCTGATGGAGATCCAGGCCTCGCGCCTGCGCGCCCGCCAGGCCGCGGACGGCAAGCCCATCCTGCTGATGGCGCAGGATCGCGGCCGCTGGGATCGCCTGTTGATCGGCCGCGGCCTTGCCGCACTCGCGCGGGCGGAGCAACTGGCGGGCGACATCGGTCCGTACCAGTTGCAGGCGGCGATCGCGGCCTGTCACGCGCGCGCCGGCACGCCCGGGGAAACCGACTGGCATCGCATCGTCGACCTGTACGGCGAGCTGATGCTGAGCACGCCGTCCCCGGTCGTCGAGCTCAACCGGGCGGTGGCCGTGAGCATGGCCTCCGGCCCGGCGGCGGCGCTGCTGCTGGTGGACGGCCTCGTCACCGATGGCCACCTGGCGCGCTACCACCTGCTGCACGCGGCCCGCGGGGACTTCCTCGCCCGGCTGGACCGGCTCGAAGAGGCGCGCATCGAGTTCGAACGGGCGGCCGCGATGACGGCCAACGAGCGCGAGAAGGCCTTGCTGCTCGACCGGGCGCGCGAGGTGCGCGCCCGTTGATGGCGGCGCGCGCGTCTCCCGACGCGCGCAGGCTCAGCCTTGCGGGCCGCAACCTTCCATCGGCTTTTGCAACTTCATTGCCTCGGCGATCTCCGGCATGGTCAGGTTGCGCACCTGCGTCGCGATCGACCACAGGTGGCCGAACGGATCCTGCACCAGGCCGTAGCGCGCGCCCCAGAACATGTCGGTGACGGGCATGCGCGGCGTCGCACCCGCCGCGGCGGCGCGCTTGAACGACGCGTCGGCATCGACCACCGACAGGTGGATCGTGATCGACGAGCCGCCGAGGGCCTTCGGGCCCAGGGCGTGCATCTCCGGGAACTCGTCCACCAGCATCAGCGGCGAGTCGCCGATGCGCAGCATCGCGTGCATCAGCTTGCCATCGGGGCCGGCCAGCCGATCCACCTCGACGGCGCCGAAGGCTTCCTTGTAGAACTCGATGGCGGCGGCGGCGCCGGCGCACACGAGGTGCGGCGTGATCGTGTGCATGCCATGCGGGATGGGGTTGACGGTCTCGGTCATGTCGGCTCCTTGCGTGTTGGTCGGAAAGGTCTGCAAAGCCGGGTTCGAATCCACGGCTTCATCCCCACGACGTTCGACGCGACACGGATTCGACAGGTCGGACCAGATAATGCGGGCGGGTCTCCGGCCGATGACGGCGGCGACGGGGCCCGCGAATAGCCGACCATTCGTCCCTCGCCGTCGAGCTCCCGCACAATCGCCGCATGGAAAATTGGTTTTCGCCCGAACTCGTCGCCCTGGTCCGGGATGCCGAGCAGCCCTACGCCTACATCGCCCTCTTGCTGATCGCCGCGGCGGTCCCGATCGCGTGGGCCATTCCGCGCCTGTTGCGCGGTCCCGTGCCGCGCCACGGCTCGATCATCTTCGGCGGCCGGATCTTCGACGGCGTGCTGTTTCCTGCGCTGTGGCTCGGCCTGGTCTGGATGGCACGCATGTTCTGCCTGCACCTGCACCTGCCGTTGGCGGTGTTCAAGGTGGTGGTGCCGATCCTGTTGTCGCTGCTGGTGATCCGGCTGACGGTGCGCGTGATGCGCGTGGCGTTCCCCAAGTCGGGCGTCGTGCGCGCGGTCGAGAAGACCGTGTCCTGGATGGCCTGGGGCGGCGTGGTGCTGTGGATCACCGGCGTGCTGCCCTCCGTCATCGACGCGCTGGACGAAGTGCACTGGAAGATGGGCTCGAGCAAGATGAGCCTGGCCACGATCCTCGAGGGCGCGATCGTCGCCGGCGTCGTGTTGATGGTGACGCTGTGGGTGTCGGCGGCGATCGAGTCCAGGCTGCTCAAGGGCGCCGTCGGCCAGCAGCTGTCGTGGCGCAAGGCGGCGGCCAACCTCGTGCGGGCGGTGCTGGTGTTCGTCGGCCTGCTGGTGGCGCTGTCCGCAGTGGGCATCGACCTCACCGCGTTGTCGGTGCTGGGCGGCGCGATCGGCGTCGGCCTCGGCCTGGGCCTGCAGAAGCTCGCGGCCAACTACGTCAGCGGCTTCGTGATCCTCGCCGAGCGCGCGCTGCGCATCGGCGACACGGTGAAGGTGGACGGCTTCGAGGGCCGCATCACCGACATCACCACCCGCTACACCGTGATGCGCGCGCTGAACGGCCGCGAGTCCATCGTGCCCAACGAGATGATGATCACGCAGCGCGTGGAGAGCGCGACGCTGGCGGATCCGCGCCTGGCCCTCAGCACCGTCGTGCAGGTGGGCTACGACACCGATCTCGACGCGCTGGTCCCCAAGATCCTGGAGATCCTGCCCGGCATCAGCCGCGTCATCGCGGACCCGCACCCGGGGGTGCAACTGAGCGCCTTCGCCTCCGACGGGCTGGAGCTGACGGTCTCGTTCTGGATCGCAGATCCGGAGAACGGCACCGGCAGCGTGAAGTCCGACGTGAACATGGCGTTGCTGCGGTTGTTCAATGCGAACTCGATCGAGATTCCGTTCCCACAGCGCGTGGTGCGGACGTTGCCGGTGAAGGGCGGGTTGGAGGCGGAGGGTTTGATTCCTGGAGCGCAGTCTGCTTCGTCTTCGTCTTCGGAGCCGGCTGCGAGTCCAGAGGAACTGGAGGAGGCGCCGCCGTCGAAGGGGCAGGGGCCTGGATTTCTTGAACCTGGCGGCGCTGCTGGGGCCTGAGTCTTGTTTTTCGGGCCACACCCAGCGTGCCCGCAAAACCGAAAAAGCCCGCAAGTGCAATTGCACCCGCGGGCTCTCGATCAACACAATCCGCGAATCAGGCCACTGCCACCGGAATCTTCCCGATCCGCGCCTGCCACTCCCGCGGCCCCGTGATGTGCGCCGACGTGCCGCCCGAATCGACCGCCACCGTCACCGGCATGTCCACCACGTCGAACTCGTAGATCGCCTCCATGCCGAGATCCGCAAAGCCCACGACCTTGGCCGACTTGATCGCCTTCGAGACCAGGTAGGCCGCACCGCCCACCGCCATCAGGTAGGCCGACTTGTGCTTCTTGATTGCCTCGATGGCGGTCGGGCCGCGTTCGGCCTTGCCGATCATCGCGATGAGACCCGTCTTGGCCAACATCATCTCGGTGAACTTGTCCATGCGCGTGGCCGTCGTCGGGCCAGCCGGGCCCACCACCTCGTCACGCACCGGATCGACCGGGCCCACGTAGTAGATGACGCGGTTGGTGAAGTCCACCGGCAGCGGCTCGCCTTCGCCCTTTTCCAATTTCTCGAGCATGTCCGCGATGCGCTTGTGCGCGGCGTCGCGGCCGGTGAGCATCTTGCCGTTGAGCAGGATGGTGTCGCCGTGCTTCCACGTGGCCACCTCGGCCGGCGTCAGCGTGTTCAGGTCGACGCGCTTGCTCTTGTTGTAGTCGGGCGCCCACTTGACGTCGGGCCACAGGTCGAGGCTGGGCGCTTCGAGGTAGGCCGGGCCGGAACCGTCGAGCACGAAGTGCGCGTGCCGCGTGGCGGCGCAGTTGGGGATCATCGCGATCGGCTGCGACGCGGCGTGCGTCGGGTAGGTCTTGATCTTGACGTCCAGCACCGTCGTCAGCCCGCCCAGCCCTTGCGCGCCGATGCCCAGCGCGTTGACCTTCTCGTAGAGCTCGATGCGCAGTTCCTCGAGCTTGTTGCTCGGGCCGCGCTCCAGGAGCTCGTACATGTCGATGTCTTCCATCAACACTTCCTTGGCCATCAGCATCGCCTTCTCGGCCGTGCCGCCCATGCCGATGCCCAGCATGCCCGGCGGGCACCAGCCGGCGCCCATCAACGGCACCGTCTTGAGCACCCAGTCGACCACGCTGTCGTTCGGATTCATCATCGCGAACTTGCTCTTGTTCTCGGAGCCGCCGCCCTTGGCCGCGACGGTGACGTCGATCTTGTCGCCCGGCACCAGCTCCATGTGGATCACGGCGGGCGTGTTGTCCTTGGTGTTCTTGCGGGTGAAGATCGGGTCGTCGAGCACCGAGGCGCGCAGAACGTTGTCCGGGTTCAGGTAGCCCTGGCGCACGCCTTCGTTGACGGCGTCGGCGATCGAGCCCTTGAAGCCCTCGAAGCGCACGTCCATGCCGATCTTGAGGAACACGTTGACGATGCCGGTGTCCTGGCAGATCGGCCGCTTGCCTTCTGCGCTCATGCGCGAGTTGGTCAGGATCTGCGCGATCGCGTCCTTGGCGGCCGGGCTTTCCTCGCGGGCGTAGGCGCGGGCGAGGTGGGTGATGTAGTCGGCGGGGTGGTAGTACGAGATGTACTGGAGCGCGGCGGCGACGCTTTCGATGAGGTCGGCGGCTTTGAGGGTGGTCGTCATGGTGTCTGGCCGGGTTGCTGGAGGCAGTCGGCCATTATCCGCCGTGGCGTTTCCGCAGCGCCACGGTCGGGCTTGGACGGGGCCGAACATCCGCCTGACATGGATTTGGACGCGCCTAGACTGCATGGAGCGCCGCAACCGGCTGCACGGAGTCCTCATGAAGCACGCACCTCTGGCCGCTGCACTTTTCACGGCGCTGGCGTCTTTCGGCGTCCACGGAGCCACCTATGTCGCGAACATCAGTGGCAGCGGTATTCACCAGACCCAGTCGGACAACATTCCCATCACGTGGACTGGCCGGGTCACCGTCGTGACCGACGGCACGCAAGACGGTACGTACACCGGAGACACGCTGGAATCGATCACGGTCGTCACGGACATCGAGAGCAACTTCTTCGATTGGAGCTACACCAAGGGCCAGACGCAGGTCGAGTGGGAGTATGCGCCGTGGCAATTCATCCTGATAGGCCCGGAGCCGGGCGCGTCGGTGATCCTGGCCGACGGGCGCCTGGCCGGCGTCGACCTGGTCTACGACGACTACTCCTCGATCGACAGTATTTCCGGGATGAACGTGACGGCGCAGACCACCTGTCGCATCGACGGCAGCCTTTGCCACGGGGCGCCGAACAACTACACCTTGTCAGGGACATTGACGGCGAGCAACGCGCCCGAGCCGACGAGCGCGGCGCTGCTGCTGGCCGGCCTCGGGTTCGCGAGCCTGGTTGCACGCGGGCGAAAGGCCTGACACGCCGGCCGGCGCGCGCCGGCGATTCGCTACGTGGCAGGCAAGGCCTTCGCCGTCGATGTCCGCATGCACCTGCTTGGCGCGTTGGACGAAAGGCGCCGCAGCGTCAGTGCGGTCGTGCGTGCTGCGGAAGCAACCGATCCACGTAGGCCAGCGCCATCGCCGAGAGCAGGAACGCGAGGTGGATCAGCGTCTGCCACATCAACACCTTGGGCTCGTAGGCGGCGGCGTTGATGAAGGTCTTGAGCAGGTGGATCGAGCTGATCCCGATGATGGCGGTGGCCAGCTTGACCTTGAGCACCGAGGCGTTGACGTGGTCCAGCCATTCGGGCTGGTCGCGGTGGCCCTGGAGGTCCAGGCGCGAGACGAAGGTCTCGTAGCCGCCGATGATCACCATCACCAGCAGGTTGGAGATCATCACCACGTCGATCAGGCCCAGGACCACGAGCATGATGACGGTTTCGTTGAGCGAGGTCACGTCCTGCATCGGCACGCCGCTTTCGCTCGGTGCCGGGTGGTAACTGATGCCCTGGACGAGAACTTGCAGCGCATGACCGTCCCCGAACGTCGCTTGCAGAAGATGTACCAGTTCAGCCCAGAAATGCACCACATAGACACACTGCGCCAGGATCAGGCCCAGGTAGAGTGGCAATTGAAGCCAGCGGCTCGCGAATATCAGGCGCGGGAGCGGTCGAAGGCGGGGAGGCGGCGTTTGCGGGGTCATGGGGCCTTGTTCGTGATCGTGGTGGACGCGATGCGCGAGCCGATTGTAGGGAGCCAGAGGCCCCACATCGAGTCAGGGTAGGGTAAGAGCAGGGCCCTAACGTACGCCCACAAGGCGCAGTGCCGGAAGCCCGCTTTCCGTCCGACCGCTTGAAGTAGCAGAATCAGACAGGGATCCCCCAGGATCCCGACATCCCAGGAGACCGACTCGATGAGCGCCGCAGAGCACACCCCGCACGAATTGCAGACCTACGACCCGCCGGCCGATTTGAAGGCCAAAGCGTGGGTCAGTGGCATGGACGCGTACAACGCGCTGTGCGCCGAGGCCGAGGCCGACCACGAGGCATTCTGGGCGCGCCAGGCGCGCGAACTGCTTTCCTGGAAGACACCCTTCACGAAGACGCTCGACGAGAGCAACGCGCCGTTCTTCAAGTGGTTCGAGGACGGTACGCTCAACGCGTCGTACAACTGCCTGGACCGCCAGGTGGAGGCGGGGCTGGGCGGCAAGGTGGCGCTCATCTTCGAGGCGGACGACGGCACCGTCACGCGCGTGACGTACGCGGACCTGCTCGCGCGCACCTGCCGCATGGCCAACGTGCTGAAGGCGCGCGGCGTGAACAAGGGCGACCGCGTGGTCATCTACATGTCGATGTCGGTCGAAGGCGTCGTCGCGATGCAGGCCTGCGCGCGCATCGGCGCGCCGCATTCGGTGGTATTCGGCGGCTTCTCGGCGCAGAGCCTGCGCGACCGCATCGAGGACACCGGCGCCGTGATGGTGGTCACCGCCGACGAGCAGCAGCGCGGCGGCAAGTCGCTGCCGCTGAAGGCCATCGTCGACGACGCGATCGCGCTCGGCGGCTGCGACTCGGTCAAGGACGTGATCGTCTACAAGCGCACCGGCGGCGCCATCGCCTGGACGCCGCGCGACCACTGGCTGCACGAGGCCACGGCCGCGGCCGCCGACACCTGCGAGCCCGAATGGGTCGGCGCGGAACACCCGCTGTTCCTGCTCTACACGTCGGGCTCCACCGGCAAGCCCAAGGGCGTGCAGCACTCCACCGGCGGCTACCTGCTGCACGCGGCGCTCACCACCAAATGGACGTTCGACCTGAAGGCCGACGACGTCTTCTGGTGCACCGCCGACATCGGCTGGGTCACCGGCCATACCTACATCACCTACGGACCGCTGGCGCTCGGCGGCACCGAGGTCGTGTTCGAGGGCGTCCCCACGTACCCCGATGCCGGCCGGTTCTGGAAGATGATCCAGGACCACAAGGTCTCGAAGTTCTACACGGCCCCCACGGCCATCCGTTCGCTGATCAAGGCGGCCGAGGCCAACGACAAGGTGCACCCGAAGTCCTACGATCTTTCGAGCCTGAAGATCCTCGGCTCGGTCGGCGAACCGATCAACCCGGCCGCCTGGGAGTGGTACCACCAGCACGTGGGCGGCGGGCGCTGCCCGATCGTCGACACGTTCTGGCAGACCGAGACGGGCGGCCACATGATCACGCCGTTGCCGGGCGCCACGCCGCTCGTGCCGGGCTCGTGCACGTTGCCGTTCCCCGGCATCGCCGCGGCCATCGTGGACGAGCTGGGCAACGACGTCGAGAACGGCACCGGCGGCCTGCTGGTCGTCAAGAAGCCCTGGCCGTCGATGATCCGCACGATCTACGGCGACCCGGAGCGCTTCAAGAAGAGCTACTACCCGGCGGAACTCAAGGGGTACTACCTGGCCGGCGACGGCTCCATCCGCGACGCGAAGACGGGCTACTTCACCATCACCGGCCGCATCGACGACGTGCTCAACGTCTCCGGACACCGCATGGGAACGATGGAGATCGAGTCGGCGCTGGTGTCGTGCACCGAACTGGTGGCCGAGGCCGCGGTCGTCGGCCGCCCCGACGACACCACCGGCGAGGCGATCTGCGCCTTCGTCGTGCTCAAGCGGGCTCGCCCGACCGGTGACGAGGCCAAGCAGATCGCCAAGCTGTTGCGCGACTGGGTCGGCAAGGAGATCGGCCCGATCGCCAAGCCCAAGGACATCCGCTTCGGCGACAACCTGCCCAAGACCCGCTCCGGCAAGATCATGCGGCGCCTGCTGCGCGACATCGCCAAGGGCCAGAAGGTGACGCAGGACACCAGCACGCTCGAGAACCCGGCCATCCTGGACCAGTTGTCCGAGAACAATTGACGCTTGCGGGCCTCGGATCGACGGCGCGGCCGCAGTCGGCGGCCGCGGCCGCGGCGTTGCTGCTACATTGAGCTGATTCGTCCTTTCAACTGACGCCCGATCGTGCGCGCCTGGTCGACGGAGCCGCCGCGAGGCGCCGCTCCGCACGGCAGGCGGCGGTCGGGCAGGGGTTC
>Ga0307516_10010206_pt1 | contig 10360 bp, 12 predicted proteins | sample 19_EM_MG_FD_203310 | JGI IMG/M metagenome (GOLD analysis project Ga0307516, IMG submission 203310) | Populus trichocarpa ectomycorrhiza microbial communities from riparian zone in the Pacific Northwest, United States - 19_EM | ecosystem: Host-associated > Plants > Roots > Unclassified | place...
GCTGGCGGCACCTGGCCGCACACAAGCCGCCCCTGCTGCAGGCCACGCTGGCCGAGTTGCAGAAGGACATGGCCTGCCTGCGGCCACCGGAGCCGTCATGACTCGGGAGCGCCGTGCATCCCTGGCGGAGCGCCGGGAAGAGTTGCTGTCGATCGCCGCGCTGCAGCGGCGCCGGCTGGCCCTGGAGGCCGCCAGCCTGGCCGCCCTCTGCGACCCCATGGTGCAGGGTGCGCGCCTGTGGAAAGACATGAAGCAGCACCCCTCCATGACGCTGCTGCTGCCCCTGCTCACACTGCTGGCCTGGCGCCGCAAAAGCCCCACCAGGCCGTCCGGCATGGCGCGCCGGGCCATGGGCCTTTGGCGGCTTTGCAACCGCTGGCGCGGCGCGTAAAAGCGGCCCCCCGGCCGACGCCCGGCGTTTCCTCCCTCACAGCAGGATCAGTGGCCCGACGTCGCTGATCTTGCGGCGTGCCAAGGCCAGATTGGCGCGTGCCTTGTCGAGCACGCAATAGAGGAACAGGCCGGGCTTTTGCGGCAGCGGGCGGATGATGTGGTATTGCCGGCCCAGGGTGATGAGCACGTCCTCGATCTGGTCGCCGAGCTTGAGCGCCTCGATGGTCTTGAGCTTGGCGCGCACCACCTCCGTGTTGCCGGCCGCCGCCACCTCCATGTCAACGCCGGTACCCACCGAGCCCAGCAGCATGCCGCTGTTGGCGTCGACCAGCCCCACGATCATGGAACCGTCCACCGTGAGGATTTCCTTCAGGTTGTCGTTCAATGTCTTCATGACGTCGTCCTTGGGATATTCGATTGGGAAGTTGAGGGACTCTCAGCGCGCGGCGAGCGCCGACGCACGGTCGGCAAATTCCTTGGCGCGCACGTACAAGGCGCCGGCGGTGGCACTGGACCCACCCACCTGCACCAATAGGAGCGGCTGGCCCGCGATCTCGAAGGCCGTCACCGCCAGAATGCCGTCGGCCGCCGACACCAGCACGGTTTCGTGGGCGCCCAGCCGTGTCTCGCGCACCGCGGCCTGCGACACCGCATGCAAGGAGCTGGCAATGGCCGCGAGGCGCCGCTCGGCGTTGTCGCTCAGGTGGCTGGCCGCCACCTCGAAGCCGTCGCTCGTGACCACAGCCATGGTGCGCAGGTGGTTGGCCCCGGCCCATGCGGACGCCAGCGCGCGTTCGCACCAGGCCACCAGCGTGGGTGAGAGCGGCCTGCCGGCGAGGTGATCGTCCGCATGGTGGGAGTGGTGGGTGTGTTTTGCCTGAGTCATCCGCATACCTCAAGTTGTGCCACCAGGATCTGCAGCAGCATCTGCACGTCGTCCTTGCGGCGGACATCGACCTCGACCACCGGCACGCGGTAGCCCTGGCCCTGGATCCGGTGCGCCAGCGCGATGGCGTCCGGCCCCGGCTCGGCACCGAAGCGGCCGATGCCCACCACCGCCGCGCCGATGGCGGCCTGCACGGGAAATTCGGTCAGGAAATCCAGCGCATCAGCGGCGGGATCGGGCCGCCGGTCGTCCAGCAGGATGACGATGCCGAGGGCGCCCTGGGACAGCACGTCCCACATGAAATCGAAGCGCAACTGGCCGGGTGTGCCGAACAGCCGCACCAGGGTGTCGTCGGGCAGCCGGCACTCGCCGTAGTCGAAGGCGGCCGTGGTGCTGGGCTTGTCGCTTTCGGTGCTGCGGGTTTCGGTGGAGATGGGCGGCGCGTCGCTGAGGATGCGGATCGCCGTGGTCTTGCCCGCACCCATGGGACCGGTGAACACGATCTTGCAGTGGTCCATGGTGTCAGATCCCCAGCCAGTGGCGCAGCGTCTGCATCAGCCGTGGCGTCAAGCCCGTGCCTTCGGCCCGGCGCCTGGGCACGGCCGAACGGCGCTCCGCCGCCACCTGGATCAGCCCGAGCCGGTCGCAGGCATGCAGGAAACGCTGCACCGTGGCCGGGTCGCACCCGGTAAGCTCGCCGAGTTCGCGCGCGCTCAGAGGCTGCGCAAACAGGAAAGACGCCAGGCGCACATGCTGCCCGTCGGCCTTCAGCACGCTGGCGGGCGGATAGCCCACCAGCCGCAGGCAGCGCTCGCCGGCGTTGGCCCGGACCGCCTTCAATTCCGCACACTGCTGTGCCAGCACGTCGAGGCAGTAGTAGAGCGACAGGTGCCGGAACGGCGGCGACAGCAGCAGCAACGAGGCGGGCTCGTGCCCCACGTGGTCGCGCGCCTGCTCGGGCGTGCCCAGCAGCAGCGCGGGCACGGCCATGGCATCCAGCCGGTTGGCCTGCCAGGCCATGAGCCCCTCCTGCGAGCCCAGGCCGATGACCAGCGCATCGGCCGGGTCCCGCTCGCTGACCGCCCAGCGCGACCCGGCAAATGGGCCCGCCAGCTTGAGCAGGCTGGCGATCTGCACCTGCTGGCGCGGCTCCACCGCCAGGAAGCGCAGCAGGAAGCGAGTGCTGCTGCGCTCGTGGTGCTCGTGGTGCCCCATGCGGGTACCCAAGGCGGCGCCGAGCGTGTGCGCGGTCCTCTCGCCAATACGCGATCCGTGCTGCTGCATGCCCTTCTTCCCAACGCGATCCAGCGATCGCCGAGGAGGTGCTGCTTCCCGGCATCCTGTGAAGCACTGGATGCAGATCCCCCGGTCAAGACAGGCCGAGTCCAGCCGCGGCGGCAACTTGGCAGTCACCGCCCGGGTGTTGAGGTGGACCTTGAATGCGGGCCCGCGGCCGCGCAACGGAAGCTTGGCACTCCCGGCTCTCGCCCGGGTTGTGTCAATTCGTGTGTCTGGGTTTGAGAATAATCGAGTGGATGGGAAAGGAGAATTCCCCTTCGCGCCCCCGGCGGGGTTTTCTTTCGTTACGGCAATTTCTCACGCTTGGGGGGGCTTCGAGGCCCCCTCGCGGACCCATGTCATGTGACTCAAGTCTTTGATTTATATTGATAAATCTAGATCCATGACCTGCCAGCAAGTCACCTTGGTCACTGCGTGGACACGCGGCCCGCGACGCCCCGGGCATGCAAATGCGTCGCCAGGGAATACCCCATGGCGCCTGGCTGGAGAATATTGTTGGTATTCACTCATATAAGCCTCGGCACCATCGTGCTGAAACACCCAATCAGTGCGGCCACAGGCCCGGCGAGGCCCAGCCGGCCTGCGCGAAGGCACGCCACCTGCCCGGCAAACCCTCGCTAAGGTCCGATCTATCGGAAGCGGCCTAAGCTGCGAACGCGTCAATGTGCCGCAAGACGTCCGGGGTCTTGCGTGCACCTGCGGATCGGAGCCCCGCTCCCGACCCGCTTCAGGAGGTGACCCATGACAGCCACGTCGAATGCCTTTCAGGGAGACTCATGCCGGTTCATGCCGCACGCCGAGGCGGCAGGCCGGAGGCACAGGGGCCAGGGGCGCCGCCCATGAGCCTCAGCCTCGACCACCAGCTGCACGGCAGCCCCGCGGCCGGCCTGGCGCCGGCCATCCGCATCGTCGAACGCCTGCTGCGCGGCTTTGACATCCCGCTCGCGCTGCGCCTGTGGAACGGTGCCGTGCATGCGCCGACCCAGCGCACGCCCCACTTCACCCTGGTGCTGCGCGACCCTGCCTGGCTGCGCCGGCTGGTCATGGAGCGCAACCCGGTGTGGCTGGCCCATGGCTACTTCAGCGGCCGGCTCGATGTGGAGGGCGACCTGTACAGCGCCCTGGCGCTGAAGAATCACTTCGAATCGATCAAGCTGTCATGGCGTGACAAGCTGGCCCTGCTGCGGGACGCATGGCACCTGCCGGCCAGCGGCACCACCGGCACGCCCGCGTCGCAGCCCGCCGGCCAGTTCTCGCACCGCCACTCACGCGACAGCGACCGCGCAGCCATCTCGTTCCACTACGACGTGTCGAACGCCTTCTATGCGCTGTGGCTGGACGAGCAGCGCGTCTACTCGTGCGCGTACTTCGAACACGCCGATGACACGCTGGACCAGGCGCAGCGCAACAAGCTGGAGCACATCTGCCGCAAGCTGCGGTTGCAACCCGGCGAGCGGCTGCTGGACATCGGCTGCGGCTGGGGCGCGCTGGTGTGTTGGGCGGCCCGGCACCATGGCGTGCGGGCGCACGGCATCACCTTGAGCCAGCAGCAGCTCGACCATGCCCGCCGGCGCATCCGCGACGAAGGCCTGGAGCACCTGGTGAGCGTGGAGCTGCGCGACTACCGCGACTTGCCCGCCGAGGCCCGGTACGACAAGGTGGCCAGCGTGGGCATGTTCGAGCACGTGGGCCTGGCCAACCTGCCGGCCTACCTGGCCAGCGTGCACCGCGTGCTGCGTCCCGGCGGTCTGTTCCTCAACCACGGCATCACGCACGACGAAGAAGGCTGGAACAAGACCGTCGCGGCCGAGTTCATCAACCGCTACGTGTTCCCCGATGGCGAGCTCGACTGCATCAGCAACATCCAGCTCGGCATGGAACGCGCCGGCTTCGAGATCCATGACGTCGAAGGCCTGCGTCCCCACTATGCCCTGACGCTGCGCCACTGGGTGCAGCGGCTGGAGGCCCGTCGCGATGCCGCACTGCAGGAAGTGAGCGAACCGACCTACCGCGTGTGGCGGCTCTACATGGCCGCCTGCGCGCTGGAGTTCGAGGCCGGCGGCACCGGCATCTACCAGGTCCTCGCGTCACGGCGCGACCAGGGCCACTGGCCGGTGCCGCTGACCCGCCGCGCGCTCTACACCGTCCCCGCACGGGGCGCGGCCTGAGAGGCCCCCCCCAGACCTTGCCGCTGCGCATCAGGCGCCCAGGGCAAACCCTGCCGGGCCCTCATTGACCGCGTGCGAGGCACCGGCTAGAGTGATATCACTTTGCGATCACCCGAGCCGAGGCCAGGAAGCCGGGGGACGCACCGAACAGCCCCGAGGAACGAGACATGCAAAAAGCCATTTCGCAAGAGCGCGCCGCCCGTTCGGCCAACGGCTTCACCTACATCCTGATCGGCTTGGCGGCCTTGGTGCTGGCCCTCGTGCTGGCCCGGGCCGCCATGGGTGGGAGCATGGTCTTCCTCGCGGTGTTCGTGGGCCTGCTGGTGCCCTGCTGGTGCTGGGCCGGCCTGTACGTGCTGCAGCCCAACCAGGCCGCGCTGCTGATGTTCTTCGGCAGCTACCGCGGCACCGACCGCAACGAAGGCCTGCGCTGGGCCAACCCGTTCAACACCAAGATCAAGATGTCGGTGCGGGCACGCAACTTCAACAGCGAAAAGCTTAAGGTCAACGACTTGCGCGGCAACCCGATCGAGATCGCCGCGGCCATCGTCTGGCGCGTGGAAGACACGGCGCGTGCCAGCTTCGACGTGCAGGACTTCGACGCCTACGTGCTGACCCAGGCCGAGGCCGCCGTGCGGCACCTGGCCTCGCGCTATGCCTACGACAACCTCGACGACGTGGAAGGCGGCCCCGCCACCCGCGAAGTCACGCTGCGCTCGGGCACCGACGAGGTGGGTGCGGCCCTGCGGCACGAACTGCAGGAGCGCTTTGCGCAAGCCGGCATCGTGGTGGTCGACGCCAAGCTCACCCACCTGGCCTACGCGCCGGAGATCGCCGGCGCCATGCTGCGCCGGCAGCAGGCCGAGGCGGTGGTGGCGGCGCGGTCAAAGATCGTGCAGGGCGCCGTCGGCATGGTGGAGCTTGCGCTCAAGGGCCTGGCCGAGCGCGGCCTGGTGGAGCTTGACGACGAGCGCAAGGCCGCCATGGTGAGCAACCTGCTGGTGGTGCTGTGCTCCGACCACGACGTCTCGCCGGTGATCAACGCCGGCACGCTCTATAACTGAGAAGTTGTCGGCGCGATGGCCAGCCCCGGCAAGAAACCGTTCCTGCTGCGCGTCGACCCGGCCCTGTGGGCTGAGGTCGAACGCCTGGCCGCGGCCGAGCTGCGCAGCGTGAATGCGCAGGTGGAATACCTGCTGCGCGAGGCCGTGAAGGCGCGCACGGGCAAGCCGGCGCAGGCCCGGCGCGAGGCGGGCGACAAGCCGCGCTGAGTGTGCCCCCGGCACCGGAGTACCGGCGCCACCCGCCAAGCCGCAACCCCGGATCAGCGGCCCATCCAGGTTGCCGCGAGCACCAGCCCCGCGAATACAAGAACCAGGGTCCACTTGAGCGCGGAGCAGGTGCCCGTGAATGCATACCAGCCCGCCGCGGCCGACACATCGGGCCGCGCCAGGTGCAGGTGTGCCAGGTTCTCCAGCGCATCACACACAGCGGCAACGGGCAGTGCCCAGCACGCCAGCGCCAAGGCCCGGGCCGGCAACGCCGCCTGCATCGCCCACAAATAGCCGAAGGCTGCATAGCCCAGCAGAAACACAAAATCCACCGGCAGGTGCGCCCGGTAGCGGCGCAGGCCGGCGTCGCCCCAGGCAGCCAGCACGGCGCGGAACGATTTGCGCGTGAAGCTGCACTGCAGCGCCAGGATGCCGGGTTTCAGTGGCGCGAGCAGCACCGTCATGCCGGCAAAGAGCAGCACATTGCAAAGACCGATCAGCCACAGGAGGTTCATGGTGCCTTGCAGGAGGCCGGGGCATGCAAGCCCGTGGCTCGCCCGGGAAAGTCCGCGGATTCTGCCCTGCCAAACATCATACGATCCGGGCAGAACATCACCCTGCCGCCTGCAGCACGTGGTGCACCCCAGGCCGCCGCCTTGCGTCCTCCGCCCCCTGAGGGGGTGGGTCAACTCGGGAACGGCCCTTCACCTTCATTGACTCACGGAGACACGCCCATGACGTTGAAGAACTGGACTGCCGGTGCCTTGGCCGCCGCAGCATGGCTGGCCGCCACCCCGGCCCTCGCCCAGGAGACGCTCACCGTCTGGTGGACCAAGGGCTTCTACAAGGCCGAGGACGACGCGCTCTTTGCTGCCATCAAGAAGTTCGAAACCAAGCACAAGAACATCAAGGTCGAGCTGTCCCAGTACCCGGTGCAGGACATGATCCCCAAGACCGTGTCGGCGCTCGACTCCGGCAGCCCGCCCGACGTGGCCTATGGCGACGTCTACGACTTCCAGGTCACTGCCAAGTGGGCCTTCGACGGCAAGCTCGAAGACATCAGCAGCGTGATCGACCCGATCCGCGCGCGCTTTGCGCCCAACACCATCGAGACCACCTTCCTCTACAACGACCAGGCCAAGACCCGCGCGTACTACGCCTTCCCGATCAAGCAGCAGACCATGCACATCCAGTACTGGAAGGACATGCTGGCCGAGGCGGGCTTCAAGGAATCGGACATCCCCACCACCTGGAAAGCCTACTGGGATTTCTGGTGCGACAAGGTGCAGCCCGCCCACCGCCAGAAAAGCGGCAACCGCACCTTCGGCATCGGCCAGCCCCTGGGCGTGGATTCCAGCGACTCGTTCTTCTCGTTCCTGACCTTCGCGGATGCGTACAACGTGAAGCTGGTCAACGACAGCGGCAAGCTGCTGGTCGACGACCCTGCCGTGCGCCAGGGCCTGATCAACGCGCTCACCGATTATTCATCGGTCTACGCGCGCGGCTGCTCGCCGCCGTCGTCCACGAGCTGGAAGGACCCGGACAACAACGTCGCCTTCCACAACAAGACCACCGTGCTCACGCACAACGCCACCATCTCCATCGCCGCCAAGTGGCTGGATGATTCCAACAACGCCACGCTCACCGATGCGCAGCGCGCCACGGCAAAGAAGAACTACACCGAGCTGATCGCCACCGCGGGCTTTCCCACCAAGCCCGATGGCAGCAAGATGGTCTACCGCGCCGCCGTCAAGACCGGCGTGATCTTCCAGCAGGCCAAGCACAAGGCGGCGGCCAAGCAGTTTGTCTCCTTCCTGCTCGACGAAGCCAACCTCACGCCCTATGTGGAAGGCTCGCTGGGCCGCTGGTTCCCGGTCACCAAGGCCGCCCAGCAAAGCGCGTTCTGGAAGAGCGACCCACACCGCCTGGCCGTGTACAACCAGTTCATGAGCGGCACCACGCCGTTTGAATTCACCAAGAACTACAAGTTCACGGTGCTGAACAACGAAAACGTCTGGGCCAAGGCGCTGAACCGCATCCTCAACGAGAAGGTGCCCGTGGACAAGGCGGCCGACGAGATGATCGACCGCATCAAGGCGGTGGCCCGCTGAGGTGGCCGTCTCCCGCCACGCGGCAATGACGACCCCGGCGGCGGTGCCGCCGGCCCCGCGCCGCGCGCCCGACCGCTGGCAGCGCTGGGGCCGCCTCATGGTGCTGCCCTACCTGCTGGTGTTCCTGGTCTTTGTGCTGTACCCGGTGGGCTACGGCCTGTGGCTGGCGCGGCACCCGGCCAGCTACACCCAGCTCTTCGAAGACCCGGTGTTCCTGCGCAGCGTGGCCAATACGCTGGTGTTCCTGATCGTGGCCATCAACCTGAAGATGGTGGTGGCGCTGGGCTTGTCGGGCTTTTTCGTGCAGCAGCGCTGGTGGATCAAGATCCTGTCGCTGGTCTTCATCCTGCCGTGGGCGCTGCCATCGATCCCCACCATCCTGTCGGTGCGCTTCATGCTGAACCCCGAATGGGGTGTCATCAACACGCTGATCTTCAAGCTCACCGGTGCCGACGGGCCCAACTGGCTGAACCATCCGCCGCTGGCGCTGGGCTTGTCCATGCTCATGCACGTGTGGAAGTCGCTGCCGTTCTGGACGCTGATCCTGATCGCCGGCCGCCTGGCCATCCCCTCGGAGCAGTACGAGGCCGCCTCGGTGGATGGCGCCACCACCTGGCAGAAGTTCCGCTTCGTCACCTGGCCCTCCATGCGCGGGCTCTATCTCACCTCGCTGATCCTGTCGATGATCTGGACGCTGGGCGACTTCAACAGCGTGTACCTGCTCACCGGCGGCGGCCCCGCCGACCTGACGCACGTGCTGGCCACGCTCGGCATCCGCTACCTGCGGCTGGACCAGGTGGATTTGTCCATGGCCTCGGTGGTGGTGGCCTTGCCACTGGTGCTGCCGCTGGTCTACTTCATGATGAAGCGACTGTCGAAATGAGCCGACCTCTCACCTGGAAGCGGGTCAGCACCGAGGCCAAGCTGCTGCTGGTGGGCATCCCGCTGTTCCTGTGGACCATCATCCCGGTCTACCACCTGTTCCTGTTCTCCATCTCGTCCAAGGACTCCGCCACCTCGGGCCGGCTGTGGCCCAAGGAACCCACGCTGCAGAACTTCAGCACGGTGTTCCAGCAGCAGCACTTCTATCTCAACCACTTCTGGCTGCAACTGGGCAACTCGGTGCTCATCGCCGTGGCGGTGGCCGCCATCACGCTGTTCATCGCCACCGCGGCGGCCTTCGGCATCAGCCGGCTGCGGGTGCGCGGCGGCCGCGTGGTCATGAACCTGGCGCTCTTCACCTACTTCATCCCGGCGGCGTTCCTGGCCGTGCCCATGTACAAGACCATGGGCAACTACGGCCTGCTCAACAGCCAGTGGGCGCTGATCCTGGCCATGGTGACCATTGCCTCGCCCTACTGCATCTGGGTGCTCAAGCAGGCCTCCGACAAGCTGCCCTACGAGCTGGACGAGGCCGCCCGCATCGACGGCGCCTCGCCGCTGCAACTGTTCCGCCTGGTGTACGTGCCGCTGATGGTGCCCTCGCTGGTGGCGGTGGGCACGTATTCGCTGCTGCTGGCCTGGAACGAATACCTCTATGCATTCCTGCTGCTATCAAACGACCGCAGCATCACGCTGTCGGTGGCGCTGGGCAACTTCCTGGCGGCGGACGACTCGCCCTGGGAATTGCTCATGGCCACCGGGCTGATCTATGCGCTGCCGCCGGCGGCCATCTACTACGCCTTCAAGCGCTACATGGTGGGCGGCCTCACGGCCGGCGCCGTGAAGAGCTGAGCAACTCCACCTCACAGGCACGCATGGCATCGCTCGGATTCCGCCAGGTCGAAAAATCCTACGGCTCGCTCAAGGTCATCCACGGCATCGACTTCGACATCACCGACGGCGAGTTCGTGGTGCTGGTCGGCCCCTCGGGCTGCGGCAAATCCACCTTGCTGCGCATGCTGGCCGGGCTCGAAGAGATCACCGGCGGGCAGATCACGATCGACGGCCGGGTGGTGAACGACGTGGAGTCCAAGGACCGCGACATCGCCATGGTGTTCCAGAGCTATGCGCTGTACCCGCACATGACGGTGGCCGAGAACATGGGCTTCAGCATGCGCCTGCGCCGCGCCGACCCGGCGCTGGTGGCCGAGCGCGTCAACCACGCGGCGCGCATCCTGAACCTGGAGCCGCTGCTGGCCCGCCACCCGCGCGAGCTGTCGGGCGGCCAGCGCCAGCGCGTGGCCATGGGCCGCGCCATCGTGCGCGACCCCAAGGTGTTCTTGTTCGACG
>Ga0307516_10010207_pt1 | contig 10358 bp, 5 predicted proteins | sample 19_EM_MG_FD_203310 | JGI IMG/M metagenome (GOLD analysis project Ga0307516, IMG submission 203310) | Populus trichocarpa ectomycorrhiza microbial communities from riparian zone in the Pacific Northwest, United States - 19_EM | ecosystem: Host-associated > Plants > Roots > Unclassified | place...
GCCGAAGATCTTCGGCGAGTTCTACCAGGTGGCCAACCCCGAGCGCGACCGCAACAAGGGGCTGGGCATCGGCCTGGCGATCGTCTCGCGCCTCACGCTGCTGCTCGACCACACGCTCACGGTGCAGTCGCGGGTGGGCCGCGGCAGCCTGTTCCGCATCTGGGTCAAGGGCTCCGATCTGGAGCAGATGGAAGAGTTCACGGTCGGCTCCGACACCGTGCCGACCCGCATCGACGACATCCGCACCATCCTGTTCATCGACGACGAAGAAGCGATCCGCACCAGCGTGTCGGACCTGCTGCGCCAGTGGGGCTACACGGTGCTGGCCACCGCCACGGTCGACGAAGCGCGCCGTGCCGCGCTGAACCACGACTCGGTGATCGACGTGGTGATCTCCGACCTGCGCCTGCGCGGCGGCGAAGACGGCATCCTCGCGATCGAGCAGATCCGCCAGGTCTGCGGCTACACGGTGCCGGCGGTGCTCGTGACTGGCGACACCTCGCCCGACCAGGTGCAGCGCATCCACGAGAGCGGCCACATCGTGCTGTTTAAACCGGTGCGGCCGAAGGACTTGTACGACGTGCTGAAGCGGATCGTCTGAACACGCGACCTCACTGGGCCAACCGCAAGGTCCCGCTCGTGACCCGATAGTTCGCGCCCGAGCCCGTCGTCAGGTTGCAGCTGGAGGCGCTGCACGGCGCCGCGCCGAGCAGGTACTTGCCCTGCGCATTCGCCCCCTGCACGCCAGCGGCGAAGGTGTTGCCCACCGCGCTCACGATCACCCCGGCCGCCACGTTGACGTTCAGCCCGGTCGTCTGGCTGCCCGTCGTGTTGCCCTGGATCAGGTTGTTGCCCGGGCTCGCGGCGGTACCGAGGTCGTAAGTCGACGAAGCGCTGCCGAACATCGTGATGCCGGAGTTGCCGGGCTGGTTCGAGTTACCACCGAGCACGCTCTTGTTGTCGACGACGCTCACGTTGCGCAGCTTGAGCTGGTAGTTCGAAGCGCTTGCCAGCCAGAGGCCGCCGTAGAAGTCGGAAACTCCGCCCACGAGCGTCGGATCGGTCACGCCGTTGCTGCTGATCTGGCCGCTGGCGATGTCGATCGCGCAGTCGACGTAGCAGACGACGCCGCCGAACGCGTTGCCGCTGACGCTCGCGCCGCTTCCCGTCATCGTCACGGTCGAGGGCGTCGTGCCGTGCACCGCCCAAATGCCGACGTCGTTGCCGGTGACGGCGCTGTTCGTCATCGTCAGCGTCGCTGCCGCTCCCGGAACGGTGTATTCGCCGACGAGAATGCCGCGCGAGTTGTGCGCATAAGCGTAGCGGAATCCGCTGATCGTCGAGTTGACGAGAACGATCGCGGCCGCGCCGGTGCCCGCGTGAATGGCGTAGCCGGGGCCGGTGTTGACGTTCGACTGGATCGTCGAGCCGTTGAGGTGCAGCTGGGTCGCGCTGCCGCCCATGAACACACCGGTGGAATCGACGTTGAGCTGCACGTTGTTCAGGTCGAGGCGCGCGCTGCCGAACAGCCGGAACGCGCCGCGCGCTTGGCCGCCGTAGAGGCCGTCGGCGCCGCCCAGCACCGCGCCTCCGAAGACGCCGCCGTTGACCGTGAGGCGCGCGCTGCCGGAAAGCGCGGCGTAGGTGTAGGAGTTCTGGCCCACCGCCGGCAGCGCGTCGGTGTAGTCGGCGATGTTGCCGGGCGTCATCGTCACCTGCACGGTGCCCGAGAGCGAGAGCGGGGGCAGACCGCCGGCAAAGTACGGCCCTTCCGCCTTGACGCCGTCGATCGTGACGCTGCCGCTCGCGGCCTCGATCCAGCCGGAGTCTCCGGTGGCGACTCTGCGCAGCACGATGCCGACGACCGTGGCGTTGCCCTGCAGCACGATCGCCTGGCCAACGCCGGCCAGGCCCGGCGTCAGCGCGCGCAGCGTCAGTCCGGCCGGAATCTGGATCGGCACCGGCTGACTGGCCGCCGAATAGGCGCCGTTGTTCAGCCACACGGTCTTGTTCGCCTGGGCGAGCGCCGCCGCCTTGGCGATGCTGAGGCACGGTTGCGCCTGCGAGCACGTGGTGTTGCCCGTGTCGACACCGGTCGGGCTGGCGTAGGTGTCGCCCGACGAAGGTGTCGTCACGAGCACGTTCACCGCCGTGCCGGTGGTGTTGTTGTTCTGCGCGTCGAAGGCCTTGGCAGTGAAGGCGACGGTGCCGAGGTCGGCCGTGGTGAAGTCGACCTGGGTCTGGAACGGCGCCGCGGAGTCGGTCGCGATCAGCGTGCCGCCGCGCCAGAACTCGACCTTGGTCACGCCGATGTTGTCGCTGACCGTCGCCTGCAAGGTCGTCGCGCCGGGCACGAGCACGGTGGCCGGGTTGGCGAGCAGAGAGACGGTCGGCGGTGTCGTGTCGGCACCGACCGCCACGACCACGGCCGCGCTGGTCGTGTTGTTGTTCGCCGCGTCGAAGGCCTTGGCCGTGAAGCTCGCGTTGCCGATGTCGGCCGGTGTGAAGGCCACGGCCTGGGTGTACGGCGCTGTCGTGTCGGTCCCGATCAGCGTGGCGCCGCGATAGAACTCGACCTTGGTCACGCCGGCCAGATCGTTGGCCGTGGCCGTCAGCGTGGTGGAACCTGGCGCGACAACCACCGTCGGAGCGGCTGCGATCGCGACCGTCGGCGGCACGTTGTCGGCCCCGATCGTCACGGTGGCGGTGGCGGTCTTGGTCGACGCGAGCGGGCTCGTCAGCGTGAGCGTGAATGTCGTGGTCGCCGTGACGTTGACCGTGGTGCTGCCGTTGGCCGCAGTGAAGCTGCCGACGCCGTTGTCGATGCTGACGGAGCCAAAGCCGGTGTAGGGAATGATCCACGCGAGCGTGACCGGCCCGCCCGGCAGCGGCACCGTGGTCGGGGACGCCGTGAACGATTCGATCGAGGTCGTCGGCGTGAACTTCTTGACCGTCTTGTAGGTCGACGAGGTGCTGTTGCCGGCCTGGTCGAACGAGCGGACGCGGAACCAGCGCGTTGGCTTGTCGGCCAGCGTGTACGGGATGGCGACGACGTAGCCGCTGTCGTACTGCGTCACCGGCGCGGCGGCTTCGAACTGCGCCGCGTCGGCGTGCCAGCGCTGCACCGTCTGCCACTCACTGTTCGTGGTGGCACCGGGTCCGGTGAACTTGACGATCTCGTCGACGACGACACCGCCCAGGCTTTGCGGGTCGGTGGCGTGCACGCGCAGCCGCATCAGCGGCGCCGGCTGGTTGTCGTGCACGGGGATGGTGGTGCCGCCGTCGCTGCCGTTGTCGAGCGTGAAGCTCGGAATCGGCGGCGGCGTCTTGTCCCAGTAGATCGAGAGCGTGCCACTAGGCAGCTTGGGCGCCGGGCAGAGGAACTTGCCGGCCGACACGTTGCACGGGATGTTCGACCGCGCGCCGTTGACGCCGAGCACCGGCGGTGTCGCGACGAGTTCGCGCGAGCAGATCCGCGAGCTGCCGTTTTCGGCGGCAAGCTCGGCGAACTCGGGTTCGTTCGTCACCTCACGGTAGTCGACAGGGCAGACGTCGAGGTTCGCCGGCACGAACACAACGTCGGCGCCCGGCGCACACAGCGAGTACGGCGGTGTGCTCCCGTACTGGTGGATTTTCACGCACGCCGGCAGCGGCGACTGCGGGCAGCTCGTTCCGGCCACGGCGATGTTCTTGACGAGGCCCGGGGGGCCTCCGCTGGGCGTGTTGATCAGGCAGGTGGGCGGTGGCTGGTATCCGGCGGGGTAGGCCAGCGCGTGCTCGCGGCCCGAGTGGCTTGGCGCCGCTTCTGCGGACACCGCCAGCGGCGAGTCGATCGTGATCATCACCTGTTCGGGCACCTGCAGGTCCGGAGCCGTGTAGGTGTAGGTCGTGCCCGCGACGTAGCTCGGGTCGGCCGCGGTGGCGGCGTCGGGCGTCGCGGGAACGATGGTTATCGTCGCCGGTGCCTGCAACGCGTTGGCGCCGACCGAGACCGTCACCTTGCCGTCGCTCGAGCTCACGCTGCCCGCGGCGGGGCCGAGGGTCTGTGTGTCCGGTGGGGCTGCTTCGCCGCCGCCGCACCCCGCGACGCCGGCAACAACGATGGAAATGGCCAGTGCCCGGACGGCACGCGAGAAGTTGGAAGCATTCATGTCATGGGCCTTGTCTCAGCGGATGCCGCGTGAAGCGGGCAGGTGGGGTTCCAGACACGCGAGGTAGCGGATCAGCGCCGGCAGCGACTCGAAGTGCAGCCGCTGACCCTCGGCCGGGCCGAGCAGGTCGGCCTGCCAGGCCGGCCTAAGCCCATCGGGCTGCAAGGTCAGCGCAACGTGCAGTTCGAAGTGCAGGGTGGGTGGAGTCGGTTCCGTGTCCATCGTGATGTCTGGAGGTGTGACGTCACGATAGAAAGCCCGGCGTTGAAAGAGCGTTGAAACGCTCCGGGAGGGGCAGCCGCTGGTGCTCAGCGGGGCGCGGTCTGCAGGGCGCTGCGCAGCCGTTCGATCAACAGCACCGGCACGCGCCCTTCCGCGAGCATCGCTTCGGCATGCGTCACGGCCTCGGCATCGCGGCGGCCTTCTTCGGCCGCGAGCATCAGCCGCTGCTCCATGCAGCAGGCGAGCGGGTGCGCCGGCGCTTGTTCGTCGAGCGTGATTCGGTCGAGCCAGCGCCTGGCTTCGGCGCCGTCGCCCATCGCCCGCGCCGCGGCCGCACCTATGTAGGCGACGTGGAAACGGACGTCGATTTCCTCATCGGTCACTGGCAGTAGGCCAATCGCGTCGGCGGGTCGGCCGTCGGCAAGCGCGAGCATCGCCTGCTTGATTGCCTGGTTGGAGAGAAACCAGATCCGCTCGCCGTCGGCTTGGTACACGTCGCACGCGGCCTGCGCCTCGTCGATCAGCACGCGCGCGGCTGGCCAGTCACCGAGATCGATGTGCAGGTCGGCCACCATGTGCAGGTACCCCATCCGACGCAAAGAGTCGTAGGGGGGCTTGCAGGCATCGAGCAGCCGTTCGCCTGCCCGCCGTGCCGGTTCGACCTCGCCGCGCAGGAAGAGCACGAAGAATCGCAAGGCCTGGTAGTTCAGTTGCATCATGCGGTTCTCGAAGTGCGGTGCCAGCGCCTCGCCCTCGTCGAGCAGCAACAGCGCACGCTCGGTGTGCCCGCTGTCCATCAGCGTCTGCGCGACCTTGAAGATCGCGGTGCGCTGCGCCGAGACATCGCCGCTGCGGGCCGCCAGCGAGCGTGCGCGTTCGCTGACCGCGAGCGCCTCGACCGCGTCGCCCATGTACTTGTGGTGAAGCGCGAGCGAGCTGAGCGCGGCGGCGAGGCCGGCGCTGTCGTCGACGGCTTCGTAGGCGGCGACGGCGCGGCGCGCATACCGCCCCCAGGCCTCGTTGTCGCCCTGCCAGTTGCCCGCCCGGCACAGCTCCAGCAGCAAGGCCGCCAGCTTGCGCCGCGAACCTGGCCGGCCTTCGAGCAGCGCCACGGCCTCGGTCAGCAGCGCAGCGCCGGCGCTGAACTTGCTCTGCCGGATCAGGCCGCCGCCGCGCACCGCGAACGCCTGCGCGCGCAGCTCCGGCGCCGCGGCGGCGAACTCGGCCCTGAGCGCATCGAGCGCCGCCAGACCGGCATCGATGCGGTCGCTCATGCACAGGTGCTCGGCCTGGGCCAGCGTGACCCGCAGCACTTCAGTGGCCTCGGTCTGCGGGTCGCTCACCGCGGCAAGAGCGGCGGCCGCGAACGCAGCATCGGCCGCAGTGATGTCGCTGCGACGCTGATGCGCCTCGGCACACGCGAGATGGATGGTCACCGCGGTTGCGCCCGTGGCGCCGTCGGCCAGCGCCTGGGCATAGTCGGCCAGGCCCTCGTTGAGCGCATGCACGCGCAGCGCCGCTTCGGCCGCCGCGACGCGCCAGCGGATCGCTGCCGCGGGCAGCTGTGCCGCTTCCCAATGCACGGCGACCAGCGCCGGCGCGACGCCTTCTTCTTCCATGCGCCGTGCCAGCCGCTCGTGCAGCAGCCGGCGCCGGCCGGGCGACAACGCATGGACGAGCGACTGCCGCACCAGGTCGTGTGCGAAGCGCCAGCCGGTACCTGTCTCAATCACCAGCTGCGCGGCCGCCGCGTGTTCGAGCGAGGCGATCGCGCGCTCTTCGTCGAGCCCGCTGACCACGGCGAGCAGCCGCGCGTCGATCTCGCCGTTGCCCAGGCTCGCCACTTCGAGCAGGCGCTGCACCGACACGCCCAGCGCGCGCACGCGCGCCAGCACCGCAGTGCGCACGCTGCCCGGCACGGGCAATTCGGCGTAACTCTCGGTGTGATCGTCGAACGGCGTGCTCCAGCCATTCGCATCGGCGCTCAGCAGCCCCTGCACGAAGAGGTGGCGCAGTGTCTCGAGCAGGAAAAACGGGTTGCCCTCGGTGGCACGATGCAGCCGCTGCGAGAACAGGCGGCCACCTGCTGCCCCGGAGAGCAACTGCGTCAGCGCCAGCACTTCGGCTTCGTCCAGGCCTTCGAGCGCGACCGCGACGCCACGCCCTGTGTCGAGATCGGCGCGCTGCCGGGCGAGCGCGGCCACCGGTAGCTGCGCACTTCGGTAGCCGATGATCCAGGCGACCGGCGCCGCGCCGGCCGAATTCGTGGCGTCGAGCCGCGACCAGAGTTCGACGCTCGCCGGATCGCCCCAATGCCAGTCGTCGAGCACGACGGCGCTGAAGTTGTCGTGCATCAACAGCCGCCAGGCCTCGGCGACGGCCGAGAGCAGGCGCTGCCGGGCGTCTTCCGTCGGCGATGGGCGAGGCGGCTCGCCGAGCTCGGGCATCAGCTGCGCCAGCTCGCGCCGAACCCAATCCGGCAAGTTGACGTCGGGCGCCGAGTCGCGCAACGCACGCAGCAGCCGCACCACGGACGAGTACGGCAGCTCCACATCCTGCGGTTCGCAGGCGACGCGCAACCAGGGCCCGCGGGCCGCGGCGAGCTCGCTCGCGAGCCGCGTCTTGCCGGCCCCGGCGGCGCCGTGCAGGTAGACACGCTGGCCGCGCGCCCAGGCGGCGTCGATCTGCTGTTGCAGGGCCGCGCGCGGTACGAACGGAACGACGCGCGGCAGTCCGGGGCCGGCGGATGCGGCGGCGGCCCCGCCGTCGTTCGCGCCGTGCGCGCTGGTCTCGATCGTTGCAGAAGAGATCGTCGTGGGCGCGTCGGTGCCACTGCCCTTGTCGCGCAGCGATTGCACGAAAGTGAGTACCGCGGCCGAGGGCGCGATGTCGAGCTCGTCGCGCAACGCATCGAAGAGGCGCTGATAGGCCTGCAGCGCGCCGGCCCGGTCGCCGAGCGCCGCCTTGAGCCGCATGACGTGAAAGGCAGCCGCTTCCAGCAGCGGGTCGGCGGCCCAGCTGCGCTGCCGCAAGTCCAGCGCGGCGGCCAGCTCGCCGCGGGCTTCAAGCGCCGCGGCCTGGTGCTCGAGCGCTTGCGCCTGGCGCGCAGCGAGCTTGTCGCGCCAGCGCTGCAGCCACGCATCGAGCTCACCACTGCCGACGCCGTCGAGCCCGTCGAAAGCGAGGCCACTGCTTTCGGGCAATCGATCGTCGGCGAGCAGGGCAAGCGCATCGACCTCGACGCCAGCGACGTCCAGTGCCAACGCGCCGTCGGCGGCTTCGCGCAAGGGCAGCCCGAGTTCGCGCAAGCGAAACAATTCGCGCCGCAGATTGCGCCGGCCCGCGGCGGCATCGGCCTCGGGCCAGAGCAGGCCGGTCAAGCGCGCACGCGTACCGCCACTCTCGAGCGCGAGCCAGGCGAGGATCGCCAGCGCCTTGCGCGAGCCGACATGCACCGGCTCACCACCACGCAGCAGGCGCGGCGAAGCGAGCAGGTGCAGCTGCAGCGGGTACGGCTCGGTGGTCACCGGGCAATCATAGGGGTGGGGTGCAGGAAGTGACCAGCACCGAAGACGTGGGCTCGGCGCGGCGTTCGTTCGTTGGCGAACAGATCCATCGCGTCGCCGCGCCTACATTCCTCGATGCGGCCATGAAGGCGCCACCAAGGACATCGGCCGCCCAGAACGAGACCGATTCACCCCTTGCTGTGCACATCGGGAGTCCAGGTGGTCATCATCTCGCGAAGGCAGTTCGTCTCCTCGGCGCCGACCGTCTTCGCCGCCGCATCGATCCTGGCGGCGTGCTCGCAAGGATCTGAGGCCGAGAGCTACGAGGCTGTCGCCGCGCGCACCTGGCGCGCCGGCTCCTTGGCGGGCCTCGAAGGCGCTGCGCTCGGCCAGGAACTCGTGCGCTGCGCGACGCTGGCGCCGTCCAGCCACAACACCCAGTGCTGGAAATTCGCGCTCGAAGACAAGGCCATCACGATCCTGCCCGACCTGGCGCGGCGCTGCCCTGCGGTGGATCCGGACGACCACCATGTCTTTGTGTCGCTCGGCTGCGCCACCGAGAACCTGGCACAGGCCGCGCTCGCCCACGGATTCAGGGCCGAGGCTGGTTTCGACGCCACGCGTGGCGCGGTCCGCGTGACGCTGTCACCCACACCGGCCCAGCCCTCGCCCTTGTTCAAGGCGATTCCGGCGCGACAGTGCACGCGAGGCGACTACGACGGCAAGCCCCTGTCCAACGAAGAACTCGGCTTGCTCGAGCGCGCAGGCACGTCGAGCTCTGTGCGGATGCTGGTGATGACCGAGCGCCTGGCGATGGAACGCGTGCTCGAGCACGTAATTCAAGGCAACACCGTCCAGATGGCTGACCCGGCCTTCGTCAAGGAACTCAAGGCCTGGATCCGCTTCAACGGCGCCGATGCCGTTCGCACCGGTGATGGCCTGTTCAGCGTCTCCTCGGGCAACCCGGCCATCCCGGCCTGGCTGGGCGATCTCGCCTTCGGCTGGTTCTTCACGCCGAAGGGCGAGAACGACAAATACGCTCGCCAGATTCGCAGCTCCGCCGGCATTGCAGTGTTCATCGGGCAAGCCGCCGACCCGTCGCATTGGGTCGAGGTGGGCCGCTGCTACGAACGCTTCGCGCTGCAAGCCACGGCGCTGGGCATCCGCAACGCGTTCCTGAACCAGCCGGTCGAAGTGCCGTCGGTACGGTCGCAGTTCGCCGCCGCCGTCGGGCTGACGGGGCAGCGACCCGACCTCGTGGTGCGCTTCGGTCGAGGGCCGAGCCTGCCACCGTCTCTGCGCCGGCCGGTTCAGTCCGTGCTGGTCTGACAACGAGTTCGGAACCAAGGAACGCGAATGACGTGGTTGCCGTGGCTTGCCCTGTTTCTGTGTTTGCTGGCGGTCGCTGTCGTCGGCCTCTCGGTACTTGGGACCAGGCGGTGGGCTGACACCACGCGGGCGCTGAACCGCCGGCTCGAAGCAGCCCGGCTTGACGAGAGTCTTCGAGCACCGTCTTCGGCGCGCTTCGACGCGCGCGAACTCGAAGGACTTCCGGCGCCGGTGCAACGCTACTTCCGTGCGGCGCTCAAGGAGGGCCAGCCCATGATCGCCGCCGTCACGCTCGACATGGCAGGCAGGTTCAACATGTCGGCCACCGGCGAGCAGTGGAAGCCCTTCACATCGCGGCAACGCGTCGTTGCGCGTCGCCCGGGCTTTCTGTGGGACGCCCGCGTGTCGATGCTGCCGGGTCTGGCGGTGCGTGTGCACGACAGCTACATCGCTGGCGGGGGCCTGCTGCACGCTGCGCTTCTGGGCTTGTTTACCGTGGCCAAAGTCGAGGGCGGCGGCGAGATTGCGCGCGGCGAACTCATGCGCTTCTTCGCCGAAATGGCGTGGTACCCGACCGCGCTGCTGCCCAGCCAGGGCGTGCGGTGGGAGGCGATTGCTCACGCTTCGGCGAACGCCACCCTCGTGGACGGCCCGCTCACGCTGACCCTGCTGTTCAGGTTCAACGACGCCGGCTTGATCGACTCGGTGCGCGCCGAAGCCCGGGGCGCCATGGTGGGCAAGGACATGGTCATGCTCCCTTGGGAAGGGCGTTGGTCCAACTACCAGATGCGCGGTGGAATGATGGTGCCGATCACAGGCGAAGTGGCCTGGCTGCGGCCGGAAGGGCGCAAGCCGTACTTCATTGGCTCGGTCACGTCGCTGACCTACGAGTTTTCGGCGTGAGCCCGCGCTAGACCCGGCTGCTCTTCGAATCCAGGCTGACCAGCTTGCCACTCCTCGACAGGCAACGTGGCCCGGCGACAAGAATGACGGCCACACCCCAGACCGTGATGAGCGCGCCGGTGGCGTTGACCACGAAGGGCGTGGATGCCGTAGACGTGAACGCCACATCGACCGCGGCATGGAAGAGCGACACCACGAGGATGCTGCCCCGGCTCTCGTTGTAGAGCCAGGTGAGCAGCACCGCGCC
>Ga0307516_10010208_pt1 | contig 10355 bp, 13 predicted proteins | sample 19_EM_MG_FD_203310 | JGI IMG/M metagenome (GOLD analysis project Ga0307516, IMG submission 203310) | Populus trichocarpa ectomycorrhiza microbial communities from riparian zone in the Pacific Northwest, United States - 19_EM | ecosystem: Host-associated > Plants > Roots > Unclassified | place...
GGGGGAGAAGCAAACAACTGGCCCGACCAAAGGTACTGGGTGACCATCCATAAGGCTACACCGTGTATCCACGAGTCCAGATGAATACCCAATGGCTTTGATTAAGGGAACCGTCAGGACCCCGTCCTTCCAATTACAGGGCCGGGAAGAGCTGCTACTTCAACCCAACTGGGCGCCTGCGTCATCCCTGCGCCTTGTCCTCGAGTTTCATCGGCGCACGCTGCGTGGAATGTTCTCAGATATTGAGGAATACACCTCGGCTATTACACCTCGGCTATCGGAACCATTTTGGGACAGGTATTCACCCGCTTACCTTTATCGAACTGACAGACGGGCGGTTCGGGGAGTAATATCCCTTCCCTCGTGGCGCCCCAAAGTGTCTCCAAAAACGTGGTAGAGGTTGCCGCGCACGAGTGTGGTCGGCCAAGTGGCCCAACACAACCCGCCGTCGATCAACACGCCTCATTGTCTACCGAACAGAGCGGTGACATTCCAGGTTGTGGTACAATCAACCACCCAATCGGATACCTGTCGTCATTGAAGGTGCTCCCTGTATGACGGTCAGATATATGTATATACAAATCAGTGCTTAGGGGCGGGACAAAGAACGACGTTCGGCGGATACTGAGGGACTATGTTACACATTCAGACAACCGGAACTGAAAGGGGTTGGTCAGATCGGGGGGCTTCCGCTCTGCTGCTCGCAGTCATGCTTGGATTGAGGCACAACAGGGGGAACACCGTGGTTGCAGTTGCTGCCAAGAGGGAGGGAGACCAGGGTGATGCCCTTTTCGCAGTTGGTGGGTCCCTCGGCCTGCTGGATTTCCTCCACGCTGGATAACCAGACGTTCCTCCCGGCTTGTTTAGCCTTGACGCAAACCACAACGAGGGTGATGATATATCCAAGCACTACAAAGGTTCCGCATCAGTGCAAACAACACAATCGGGGTTTCCATAAAGCATACGAATCGCCCAGTTGAGGAAACCAAACGCCGCGACCACATTGGTGGCTGCACAGGCTACAACAGACAGTTGGAACCAAACTACCAGGGCGGAAGCAGTGGGGGCACGTACAGACACCTCTGCACTGAACGGTACCAAAGATGGCAGCAATAGCCCTAGCTCCAGTGGAAAGCCACGTGAAACAGAGGGGGGACAACCACCCGATTTCGAAGGAAATCCTGGATGTGAAGGCGCCCTTACGGGTGTGACCTATGATAGCACTAAACACAGAATGAACTTCTGGCGGACGCGCGCAAAGAATGGGGCTCACATGGCAGTAATAAAAACCAAGTGGAGGGCTGCGTTTATGATGGCGGGGATGGTATACCAGGAGTAACCCTCGCCCAGGCACGTAACGTATATGGCGAGACCGAGGACTGCGGAAGCGAAGGTGTTGGTTGTTCCTAACAGCAGACGTGACAAATTAGCAACGTGTCGAAACAGAGATGGACGAGATCTCACCGAAGACTGCGGCTCTGACGAGTGGAAGGGAGGGCGTCATCGTTGAGACGGGTGAGAGGAAGAGAAGGGGAGAGAAGCGGCTGATCCTTATCGCACTGGGCGTGGGATCCACGTTGGGGGGGGATCGGCGAGTGGGCGGTGCAGAGTGTGATATCCTCTTGACCCTCCATGAAAGGCATAGCGCCCCTCGTGACAGCCAGCAGTTTGGTATTGAAGCCAGAGAGAGGGCTAGGTAAAGCGAGCTGTGTGGGGTGTCTAATCCTGGTTTGCGATGGGTCGGCCTCCCTGGACGATGGGATTTCAGGCCCGGCGACGCATTCCCGGCCAAAATTCCCGCTTAGCACCCAGAGCGGATCGGCGCTGCCCCCAAAGACAGCGCTTGAGGCCTGAGGTTGCTCGACACAGCCCGGCGCCTCAATTCCATTCATCGGTTGTCCGTCACGATGGCCCAGCGCCAGGTGTCCGCAGCTGTTCGCGCATGACGGAAAACGAGCACCGCAGTTCCGCGTTATCGAGAAACTTGGAACAACTTTTGGGTCTTCGTAGGGTTTCAAGAGGGTTCTCGCCGACTCAATATTGGCTTTCACGGCTTTTGGCTCGTAGCTTTCGACTTTACGTCCAGGCGTCGGCACCCTGCGTGGATATTGGTACCGCATCGAGACACCAGTGAACAAGCGAGGGCGAGGCGGAGGTCGATCCTGACGGCGAGGTCATATCGTCTAACCAGATTTGGTTGAGTCGCGGCGAGGATCTCCAAGCCCCAAGCGCGTAGAGTTCCCCGCCCTTCCTCTCAACTCACCACCCCCACCATGCAATTGACCATTCCAGACTGCTGCCTCGGCGAATTTTGCCCCGGAATACACGTTGAAGGTCATCACAAGAGGGAAGACGTGAGTCCTCACCTCTCCGGAGAATTTTCGGGATTGCTAACGCCTGAGGTACGCATTGCCGTTGTCCTTCAGGGCACCTACTATTCGAGGGACAACGTTGAGACCAACGCGTACCATTATCATAATACGTGCGTTCCCTCGATCCTGACTGAATGAACCGGTCACATTAACACCACACAGGGACGGAAGCGTTTTCTACCGCTACTCCGACGGGAGTGAATATTACCGTCGCAAAAACGGAAACATAACGTTCAGACCCCCTCAAGATACTCCCGAGGGAATTGAAGGGGCAGATCCCACCACTGCCCCCACACCTTCATTGGCGGATCGCCCCTGGCGGCCATGGTACGATTGGCCGCCCCAGTTGAATCTCTCCGTCAGGACCGACGGATCCTCCGTCTTTATTCAAGATGCTGCCGGTTCAACGATCATGTTTGATCCTGTAGGACCTAGCGCCGGAGCGGACCCAATTCCAGCATGCAATGGGTCTGTCCCCCCCTTGTTGACAACGGTCAACCTAATCTCGCGTTTTCTGTTCTGTAGGAGCTCCTCCTTAACGTGCGTGCAGTTCGATAGGAGTTGGTCTCAGGCGAGCAATGGCGCAACCTTTGGTGCGCGCGAGTGGGTGAACAGGCAATCGTTGGCGGATGTCGTGAGTCGGGGTGAAGATTAGGGGGAGAGAAGAATATTTGAGGGGTCGGAAATGGAATGACAATTCCTTGACGTAGTGCTCGATCCCAGTACCGCCGCGCTCAGCCTTCTCGTAGTAGCATCGTCTCGAATACATCGTCTCTGAACAGTGCTTTGGGTAAAGGAGCGAAGAGCTTGGGTTCCAGCACGTGATCGACGCGGTCAACTCAATTTAAAGACCACGCGCGTTATCTTCGTGTTCATCTTTCGCTCCGACTCTTCCAGTCCACCTCCACCACCTCCCCAAGGATCAGATAAACAATGGGAGAAATCCCCGACGGCGGTCCAACTACCTGGCCTGTACACAGTGAGTCGAGAGCCCTGGCATACACGGAAAAAGAACACTGATCTCGGACGCGTCGAAAGTCGAAGTACGCCTCTCCAAAACCGCAACAGCCAGATTCGACGTCATCCGACACGCAGTTCACGAGTTCATCACCTCATCCTTCGCTGCCGTCATCTGGTTCTCAACCGTCCTCGAAGGATGGGAAGCGATCCCGAAACTCGAATCCTCCGTAGAACGAATCTACGTCTCGGAATCTTCTTGCCCCGACAGATCTATCCCAACCCCCCAAGCAAACCTGCAGATCCACGTGTTTCAGCCATACCCTGACGACGCCTACGAAGAATGCACTGGAGGCAGTGACGGCGAAGAAGAAGTCGTCTCTGCTACCGTGTGCGAGATGCCCAGTAGGGATTTGGAAGGTCTCTGGGAGAGCTTGATCTACCCCGATGGTGTCAAGTCCAAGTTGTTGGACTATATCTATGCGACGATTTCGTTCAGCGACGCGGACGTTGATTGTATGGATCCTCCACTTTCCGTTGTGGATGAGGATAATCCCTGACTATATGCGTCCGATTTTGGTCTTACAGTCAACATCGTGTCCTGGAACAGAGTGGTACTTCTCCACGGACCTCCAGGAACCGGGAAAACCTCTCTATGCCGAGCTCTCGCCCAGAAACTCTCGATCCGACTCGCTCACAGGTACGTACCCCGTCCGCCAAACCATCCCCTCAAATCCCACACTCGTTCCACCCTCCCACCCGATCAAGAGAACTAAACCCGCTCGTTTAGATATGGCCACGCAAGACTACTCGAGATCAACGCCCACTCTCTCTTCTCCAAGTGGTTCTCAGAGTCCGGGAAACTAGTTCAAGGACTTTTCGGGAGCGTAATGGAGATGATTGAAGATGGTGACCGCTTCGTTGTGGTTTTGATAGGTAGGAATGCTATCTCCTGGGTCTGTCAAATGGCTTAGGTTGGTGTTCCAGACGAAGTGGAGTCTTTGACCGCCGCACGGGCAGCCGCCATGGCTGGCACGGAACCCTCTGACGGTCTTCGGGTCAGTCCCACATTCCGAAACTTCTCCTCGCCACCTAACTAAACACCCACACAATACAAAGGTCGTAAACGCGCTCCTAACGCAACTCGACAAACTCAAGCACAAGAAGAACGTTCTCGTAATGGCTACGAGCAACCTCCCAAAAGCCATCGGTTCGTTTTCAAAACTACCCTCCACTCTGCTTCCCCTGATCCTCATTTCCACATCTGCCTCTCAGACTCTGCGTTCGTCGACCGGGCAGATATCATCCAATACATCGACCTTCCACCCAGGGAAGCAATCTACCAAATCCTCCGCACATGCCTTCTCGAGCTCATCAAACGAAAACTCATCGAACCAGGCGTACGTGTCAACTACCCCCTCTCCCTCTCTGTGCTTATCGTCATCATCGAACTAGGAGGTTCCAGACCTTACATACGCCAATTACCTTCTACAAGATCACCCAGACGAGATGCCAGACACCCCGGATCGGAACACACGGCTCGCCTTCGAATTGATGAAACTAGCGCAAAGATGCAAGGTAAGCCGTCACCTTCCCCACCCCAGCTCCTGTCGCTGAGGAAAGCTTAATGCGCAGGACCACCGATTATCCGGTCGAGCACTTCGTAAGCTCCCCGTCCTCGCATACGCCACGTACGGTGTGGCCTTCGGTCAAGTCGCCACACCCGGGAAGGGAGAATCTCGGTCAGGGACTCCGGTGGAAGTCTGGTTGGATGCGATGGGGAAGGTCATTGACGACAAGGGACTGGAACGCGAGAAGATGGAGCTTTAGAAACCCCGGACATCAACCATTCTTGCTCTTGGGGGGTAGAGGCTCAAGCCGACCCGCAACTGTCTTTTTTTGTTCACCTTCCTACGGCTCAATCGGGTGTTCAAGTCATAAACACTCAGAGTCAACGCTCGAGATGCTCCTCTGTTTGCTATTGTCTGTATTAGATGTAATGGAACCGCTGGATGCGGTAATAATGCTAATTGAGGATCCAATCAGTTACGTTTCGAGGGGAGGTGGTATCTCAAAGGTGCTCACCGATATTTAGAGTACGGCGGTCCACGAGACCAATAGGAGCAGATCGCGGAAGTGGGCACCGTGTGGGTGTGGAAGGAGCGGCAGAACATAAGTTGGAAAGCAAAGCGAAAGCGTTTTGTGGGTGTTGGAAAGTATCCGTTAGGGCTTCGGCGGCGCAGTATCCGCAACGAGATTGGAAACCTCCTTCAAAAGCTTCCCCGCCTCCCTCGACTTCACCTTCCACCTCCTGCGCTCCCTGAAATTCACTACCCCCTTCCACACCTCTGGCTCAATCTTCACCCTCGCCCCCTTGTCCGCCATGTACACGTCCTTCGAATTCCATATCCGCCTCCCCAGCCACGACTTCTTTTTCTCTATCAGGCCCCACAGTCTCTTACGCGAGATCCACCTCAGGTGGAAAAGTTTGGTGAGCTCGCTCCTGAGAAGCCAGATGTGAGTGACGACGTTGAAGGTGCGTGAAGGTGGGGATTTGGAGCGGGAGGGGGGAGAGGATGGAGGGGAAGGGAATTTCGACATCATATAGTTGTAGCGCGCATAAGCACGCCACTTCCTTCTCATGGACAACCTGCAGGCCCGTATCACCCATTTCATAAGCCAGACGTTATTCGTCCTGCTGGCAAGACCATGGATCGGCCGCAGCGTCGCCGTAGTGACCGCCAAACGAGGAGCCGCGACCTCGTTCGCTGGTGTCACCTTCAACTTCCTCCACAACCAATACGTAGACATAAGTTCTTCGTGCATCAATTGGCTCGCGTAATGCCTCGCGAGCACAGGCTGTTTATGAATGACGCAATATTTGATGAGGGTATTGAAGGTGGTAGTATTCGGTTCCGCGAAGGGTGGTTTCCACTCTTGTTGGATGGGGGAGAAATCGTCCTCGTCCTCGTCCTCGTCCTCGAACTTGTCGTCCGTTTTGGCGGGGGCAGGGAGGGGTTTCGTCAGAGTTTCGAAGGCGTACACCATCTTCGATATCTGGCCCCACCGGCCAAGAGTTTCCATGAGGGAATTGAGGGTGGTGGTAGAGAATGATGACGGCTTGCCGGCGGATGTGGACGGTGCGGAGATCGCATTCATCGGAGGAGAGTCCAAGTAGTTCAAATCCACCCCATACCCTACCCTCAGCAGTCGCGTGAGGCCCTCCAGGTCGTACACCTCGCTGAGGATCCGGAGAGAGAGGTCGAGGCTCTTGGGTGAAGGGGGTATCTGACGGTCGTTCATTTCCCGAAGCACCTGGGTAGCGACCGCCACGAGCCTACGAACAATAGCCGATCGTGCCAATGCCGAGGCTGGCAAAGAGGCTCGATGCGCAATAGCCTGGAGGAGGAGCTCGAACGTCCCTCGGTCCAGTTCCAACCCCACCCCTTCCATACGGTCCATACACTCCCGAATTCCAGTGTAGTGCCCGACCGCGGCAAATTGCGACATGACAAAGCGGAAGTCTTCTCGGGACGGGGTAAACCCCGCATCAGCGATATTCTTCAAGATCCTCCGGAACCGGTACTCGTAAGGGTGGTTAAGACGGTGCCAGGTGGTCTTGCGTTTCTGTAATAACTGAGCCGTGTACGCGCGAATGTCGCCCAGTTGTGGTGTGCACGCACGAAGCACGGCTTGGTGGGTTTCCAGAGGAAAGGCCTGAGCCCCTACGTGGTCAACACCAGAGATATACCGCTCGTAAACCTTCGTGCGCTTCGAATACCTGACTCCGGCCTTCCTCTGCTTCTCCTCTATATCCTGCCGCGTTCGCTGCCTAACACTCCAAATTGGCTCTTGGTTGATCATAAACCGGTCCTTTTTTCCCGCATCTTGGGCCACCTCTGAGGGATCCGGGAAGGTGAAGGTGGTAGAAATGTCGCGGCGGCAGTGAAACGAAAGGTGGGGTGGAACGGAAACGGACTGGGCTCGTGCAGGGGAGGAGAGGAGGCCGAGCTTTTGCCAGGACCGTTTCATTCGATCCGCTGGACGCGTCCTCTGTCGTGGGGATGGCCAGGGTTTCGTGCGGATAGTTTTGCGTCCGGAAGTGGAAGAGTGAAGCCGCGTTCACGTGGCACCGTAAGTCCGGATGATCCACTTGGCGCGAGAGACACGACCGTCCCCTGGTGGGAGCCCGAACAGCAGCGGAATATTATTCGAAACTATTCATCCGACCCCTTCAGACCTCACAATCGTCTAAAAACCAGGAGTCTCTCTCGGCCCTTATGGGCTTCAATGGAATTCTCCGGTTCCTCGTCAATCAACTTCTCCCAACCCTCCCCCAACACCTCCACCTGATGGTTCGGTCTAACGTAGAAAGGCGGTCCGATCTCAACAGGCGGATCCATCGGGTACACCAGACTGATCAAGTATCCCCCAGGTTTAACCAACTTTTTCATCTGCCTCCCCCATTCCGGACGCATCTCGGGTGGGATGGCCACGAAAAACCTGTCAACGAGGCGTGAGTCAGCAGTTCGAGAACGAGCGAGATTGGTCCCACGTGTAGTCGTAGATAAGGTCGAAGCTGTCATCCAGTTTGAAGAAATCGTCTGTCTTGAATTCGGCGTTCTCGACGCCTTCCTTTTCCTTCAAGGCGGTTGATGCAATGAGAGCGGTGGGGGATATATCGACCCCAATGGTGTGCAGTCCCAGCTGTGTTGCGATTAGGATCGCGTCATAGCCCTAGAAAATACAGTAGCATCGCGGTCCCAAACCACCAGATGGACCCGATACTGACCGTACCACACCCTGGAACAAGTGCTCTACCCTCAGTGGGGAAGTTCACTCTTCCGGAGGCGAGAAGATCCCGCAGCGGGGGCTGCGATTGGCCGCGATCCCATGGAGTCAGGCCCCTCTTCCTGTGTGATCACAACTAGGTTGTAAGCTCATCGGGTATCAGGGGTGAATATGCCTTACCAAGCTGCATCCCAGCCTTCGCCGGCCACGGTTTCTCTCAACCTTGCCTGAATCTCCTCGCGTGATAGTGTCGTGGTCATTGGGGCCAGAATCATGGAGCGGCACCACCAGACGCCCCCTCAAGTACTCACTGAGCTGCGGACCATCAGAATCCAGGAAACAGCTTATTTGTGCTTGATCGGACAAAAAACCCGGATTTGGCCTCAGAGAACAGATATTATACGCCATTTTTGCTGCCCCAGGCATACGCGTTTGTAATCAATCCACATGAAAGGTCTTTTCTAACACGCGTTGCCGGCCTGGGTGGAATGAGCACTCAAGCAGTGGAAGCCGAAGAAGCAAACGAGAAGCACGTTTGGTTTCGGCCGGGTCGTCACGCGTATCTCATCACAAGCGCGTGTGGTACTCAAGTACAGTCGAAATTGTGGCAAGTGAGTGGTGACGGCTCTTTAGAAGTCCTCTACCTCAACCGGGGAGCAGGTAGTCGTCGGAGCGTTACGCGTTGGACTTGTGCGGCGATCCTCTCACTCCGACTTCAACTCATTTCAAGATCTGTGCCTAAAGATTCCTTGAGAAGAGGATAAGGATACATCGACACTAGGCACCAATGACGCACACGCGTGGGTTCTCTCCAGATTTCCGTTAGGTCATGACGGGTATTAATTAAACTTTACAATATCCTGTGGTTGAGGTATAAATATCGCCGGTGGCGAGCACGGTCAAACCGTTCTGATAGCAAGCGCTATGCAGATGCAGATGAGTGTGTCCTAGTGGTAGGTGTGAAGATGTGCAAACCGGTCGTTTGGGATCGGGGCGGTGAACGACTCACTGTGACATATACTTCTTGTGCTACAGCGTCCGCATCTTCCCAATGACACGCGAGGTCTGCGCTAGAATGGAGGTCATTCGCCTGGAAAGCAACACAACATACGACCTCACCGTCCCCCTTGTCCGCGATTCTCGTTAATCTGCGTCAACACGATGTACTTGCTTCAAAGCGATCAGCCAGTTCGCCACTTCACGGCGAAAAGTATGGACGCTCACTAGCCACTTGACTGAGTTTCTAGAGGCAGAAAGTGTTGGTCAAAGAGAACACAACGGCAGAACGACAACGCCTCGCACCAAGCATCCTCTCCTTCACCCTCTCCCCGATCTCCTTTATCCAGAGCTTGACTTGATCGCGATCCTTGCTCGGAGGCCACACGCTCGACCGTAACGTAGCGGGAAGGAGTTTCTTCATGTACACCTTGAGCATTTCAGAGTCGAACTTTTGTCGCGGCGAGGAAACCTCAGATCTTGGGGTCGTAGGGGAACGCATGGCGGTCATCATGAGGTAAAAGTTGACCGAACGCGATGTCAGTCGACCAAGACACGTGGGACCACGATCGCCCGGGACCTGCGAAGCCAGCGCAAGGAGAACACAGTCTACGCCCGACCAGTGACTCGTGTGCGAGCCGCCCTTCCGTCCTAGCCCACAAAATGTCCTCGATATCCTTCCCGAACGCCTCTCACTACAGCATGTCGTCCGTCCACTCGAACGCTGAGGACGAGGACAACCCGTACCGTTCAAGCTTCGACACCACCCATGGAATCCAGATGAACCCTCACTCGCCACACCCGCCCAGGACGCCGAGGACGTCAACGGTGTACAGCGGCGAATACGATCCATCTCCCCCTTCTCCAAAGCGCATATCCAGCACTCTTGACGTCGAACCGGAGGAACCTGAACGTGTACACGATCACCCCGCTAAAACGCGGGTAAAGAACGAAGAGGTATGGAGGGAGATTGTCAAGTCAAGCGACGGCAGGGATAAGGCTTTCGTACGTCGCGTCTCCGCCCCACCGCGTATGTCGTTCTAACGTGCACTATGATCCCCAGAAACTCGTCCAATATTCGATGAAGTTGTACCTGCTGTGTCATGCCACCTTCCGAGGGAAATTGTCGGCAGCGAAAGCCTTTGGGCCTCTCGAAAAGTCAATACTGCGGAGGTTGAACAGCACCGTGTCTAGTTTCTCCATGACGAGGTGAGGACTTCCAGACATAACGATTGCAGG
>Ga0307516_10010209_pt1 | contig 10354 bp, 12 predicted proteins | sample 19_EM_MG_FD_203310 | JGI IMG/M metagenome (GOLD analysis project Ga0307516, IMG submission 203310) | Populus trichocarpa ectomycorrhiza microbial communities from riparian zone in the Pacific Northwest, United States - 19_EM | ecosystem: Host-associated > Plants > Roots > Unclassified | place...
AGCCTCACCAACACGATATATCAAACTCCCTCAGTGATTTCACCCCTTCGACGAAACCTGCCGAAGTCGAAAACCTGCGCTTTTCGTCGGATCGCAGGGCGGTTTCCTTCACCACAACCCACGGGACCTGCCCGGAAAATCAACTCGGGAGCCTCGTCAATACAGTGGGTCAATCTCCCCCACGAACTCTCAAAGTGATTCCACCCATTCGACCAGATCGTCCGCTGGCTCCTTCTCAAAAACGACCGTCACCTCCCGAGTGACCGGAAATGCTCCTTCCTCGCCTTCGCGAATTGGACAAGAGCCGGGACATCCAAACCTCCCCATCCAATGAATGTCGTAGTCTCGTGACCCGGGAAGAAGGCCATCGCCACCGCCACCCCGAGTACCGTGAAAAGCGGCCCCATTTCACAGTTGGCGATGGTCGGGCCCCCCCCGCCTTTGGCAGCACCTTGAGGGGCGCGGTTCATGGGTGACGTGTGGTGGCTATTGGCGTCTTGTTGTGCGTGGCAACCGGGCAGCTGTCTGAGCATCAAGGACGTGCTCTGGGGGCTTCAAATCCGGATCCCTCACAATTGCAAACATCAAGGCTTTATTCCGACCGAAAGGCCCAGGTGGTGGACCCCACAAATCCCACGATCACAAAAGGGCCAATGACAGACGTTGCTGAGTCGGAAAGCATACAAACCGTTTCTACGATCCCTTCAAGGGCTGAATTGTGCGGTCCACAGACCTCAACCCCCCTCATCAGGTGTACCGGATACAAAGAGGTTGCGAAATCGCAACTGCGTTCGCTCCCTTGAAACCCGTACTCTTTTCCATGAGGTCCGACCACACAGCCACAAAAGGTGGCGGAATGGCGATCCCCATCACAATGCGGGCTAATTCTGTCGCGGGTTTCTTCACGTAACTCAAGACGTGCACCATCCTAGTCTCACGCCACAACGTTCCGCGGCGACCCCTTTCATCGATTGTCACGTAGTCCGACACGTCGAAGACAGCGTGATAGACGTTGCAGAGTCCCGCCACAGGATGTCCGCTCATATAACAGGAAGTGCGGACGCTTTTCTGCCCCCCACCCCCACTATTTACCCCCCCAAGCCACCCCATGGGACGCGAAGATCGGCAACGGTGGCAGATATACAAGGAGTAAGCGCTTGAACCCGTTGTTACAGCCCCTCCTGACGTTCGAGGCATCTCTTCACAGGGAAATGAGTTCCTTCTGCCTCGAGAGCGAGGCCCTATGGTAGTGGGCTGTTTTTTTGCCTTTGCGGATGATATCTGAATATTCGGAACCATAACACCTCTAGGGAACCCGCCTCGGAAGACTACGTGCGCATCAGAATCGGAGACGTGGGCTTTATCCACCGTGGGCAATTTCGTTTATTGTTCCCCCGCTGGAGGAAGTGCAGCTCGGAGACAACGTCCCCAGTACGTTCAGGCCATTGGCCGTAGGAAACGCGATTTTCCGCGACCCACGGCCACCCGGTTGCCTTTGTGCGGGTACCGTTGAAGAGTACACGACTGGGCTTGGCGCTACGATTTCTACTCCCCTGTACGCCCCATCCCTTACGCCACCCTCCGGTGATCTAACAAAAACCTGCCACCCAGGTCCCTGGAACCTGGCGCACACTTTTCATTCAAGTTCACCGGGAATCATGGCGCGGCACTGAGGACGAGGTACCTCACGTACGTGGAAGATGCCAAGTTCACTTCTCCGTTCGAAAGCTACGTTAAGCGTCACTATAAGTCTTGGGTTGCGTTTGCCCACGACAAGGGGCACGGAGACGACGTTAAGCCCATTCTCGTATCCGGTTTCGATATGACCAGGGACTACGCAATGCTGGCGTATTCGAACAAGGACGTTTCTCTTGATGCCGGAGTGGAGATTAATGCCTCGATGGTCACCTCTGCCTCTGCTTCTATCACGGTAACATGGCGTAGTACGGGGTGCTCGCCCCATTTTAAATGTGGGCCGGAACCTTGGGGTTTCCTTCCACCTATAGATTCCCGCTCCTCGGGATCGGGATCGTCGCGTTCCGGCACGGCAGACCCAAGAACAACTCCTAACGGGTTCGATCAGTGTGTTTTCATTCGATACTACACTGCACGCTTAAGAAAATGGTCGCCCCTCAAGGTACTTCGAGGAGGCGCGGGGCCACATGATCCCGGCTCAGGGGAAAACAGAGGGGACACATTTCAGGAGTTAACGGTGCAGTCCGATGCTGAACCTATGGCGAGCGACGATGGGGACCTCGGAGGACAGTCGGACCTCACCGCGGATGACACAGACTCTGGGTCAGTTGTTGTCGTTCGCAACGCACCACGTGTATGATTCCCTCCTCACCTTTTTGTTTTCATTCTGACTTTTGCCTTCAGTATCAGGAATATGATAGTTGGGATGCCATCGCAGATTATGTGTTCCAGGTAATCCCCTTCCCCATGCTTCCGCCAGACCACTTAACCTTCTCAATGGAAGAATTCCGACGCTGTCTTCGTATTGATGCACCACCAAGATTTGGCTGGGATCCGTACGGTAAGGCGAACGGACACAGCGGATTCTGAGCACTCACAAGTTGGGGGTAGACAGCAGATATGGATACAATATCCACATTATTGGCCAGGCATCGGCCAGGCATTACGGTAGACGCAGATGGTGGTTAGTACCATCCCCTGTTATCGACGGATGTTCGAGGTCTCACCCCTGTCAGTGGGGAGGATAACCCATCAGTGAATTCAGCAATTAGGTGTATCAACCATGCCACCTCGTATTACGCCCGGCTTCGAGCCCCGGACGAGTGATGACGCAACCCCAAATCCCAACTCTCACCCAGCAGCGACCGCAGCGCTAAACGCCGGGATTGAGGTTGAACAACATGTACAGAGTCCTGATGACACAAAACCTTCACTACCCAGTCGCATATCAGTACGTTGTTTGTTTTACTTCTGCCCCAACACCGCTAACTGGCCCCTGTGCAATGCAGACCACGTCAGTTCACCATCATCGAACGTCTGACATCATCCTGACATGAACGTTTCAGGCAAACCAATGAATCGAGTCCCCCGGTACCTACGCCGAACCCGCTCTTTGGTAAGTATCTTAGTCCTATCGGAAAAGTTGCGTATCTTGCACTTATCGGTCACACAGCCCCCGGAGAGAACGTCGTGAGCCACGGTGGTTTTTTCTCGCCCCTACAGCTGGCGATGCCCGGTATGGTCGCGCACCATCCGACTACCTTGATGATCCCCCCAACCACCGGTGGCTCTCCGCGCTCTGCTTCCCCTCCCCGCACCCCGCGGCACGCCCCTCCATACCCACAACCAACTCCTAACTTCACGTTTGTGAGTTGCCGGCTTTGAATCGAGTGAATGTTCGAAGAGGGATTGACCTTATTATGTTATGTGACCTAGGATGCACCCCGTCCCCCTCACGCAGACCGAGGTACCTCAACCATTCCCGGTGTCAACGATGACGACGGCAGTAAGGACCGTGCTCGTTGGAAGTCGAGCTCGCATGACTATCCCCATTCACAGCGCGACACCCGACGGCCCTCCTGGACGTGGGATGATATTGGACGGACGGATGTTGTAGGATCACTCGTGGATCCTTTCCAGGTTGCTTCGAGCAGCCAAGCTAGTCCTTACGATTCCGATTATGCAGCATCCCCGGGTGCCGATTCCGATCCCTACAGCTTCCCCAATACCCCAGCTGGTTCCAGTCGTGCTATGTCCGAGGAATATGACGAGGACACTCTGGTGAGGGCTCACGACATGCGTCTTCGTTTCTGGATCTACGCATGTGGACTCGACTGATCCTCGTTATGTTTTAGAAGATCCAACCGGAGAATGCGGAGCAGAGGGAAAGGCGGAGATCGAAGGCGAGGGCCGATCGGGCCCGGATGTCCGTCCATTTCAAGAGGGTGAAAGACCATTTGAACATACAGAACGCAACAAGGGTCGAAGTCCTGGAGGCAGGTGAGTCCAGCACCCCCCAACCTTTCACACCCGTCGTTCGTCGAAAGAAAGGCAACGCTGATACTTCTTTGGGGCGTATAGTTGTTAAATTTCTAGGCGGTCAGGATCTCATCTCTCAGGGACATTCGATGGACTACGGTTGCCCACATAGGGCACAGTGAAATATTGATCAGAAATTTCTTTACGGGAGCGCTTTTGTTGCAATTCTGCATATTGTAAACACATTGGTCGCCTGATGATCTACCCCCATGTAGCCGTGGAGGGACTGAGCCTCGTGTAGCGTTTGGGGGAATCCGGAAACAGGGTAGTCCGGATCGGACTGCCCAATCCCTTCGATTGTGGGATCTCCAGGCTGACATGAGAAACCGCCGGCGCCCATCTAGGGCGGTCAATTCAAGCGCCTCTCAACCACCATGGACACGCACCAGGTGACGACTTCCATTGTTCGGAATACTTTGCGAAAGTTCTCGACCAAGTGAGTAAACCGTTCCCACCAATCAGGGTATTCCCAGGTACCCCGAACACTCGTGGGTTCCCGCTGGGTAACCACTTCCTTTGTGCCAAGGACCGCCTTCTTGGCGTAGAAAAGTGCCGGCGCCGGCCGCCCTGGCGTATTGGGTTGGAATCGAACGATCTTGGGCGGAATAGCTTCGTGGGCGCCCAGACCGAGGAAAGCAAACAACGCAAGGTGTCGCGTCCGCGCAGTGATAGAGACGCTGAGCGCAACCCACGGAAAAATCAGACTCCCTTTTCCGCGCCGTAGTTCGTAGGTTCCGAGGCAGAGAACCAGGTATGCCTTTTCGGTCGCGGACAACGCACTATACAGACACGTCCATTTGCATATGCCATCGCAAGCGCTATTCTATGCCAACTTGATATCCCCCGCATTCCGCCAGTTCGCGGGACGGCTTTGTTCACCACCCGTCGCAGTCTTTATCTACCCAATACAACCCGGGAGCCAGGCTCACCAACACGATATATCAACTCCCCGACAAACTCCCTCAGCGATTTCGCCCCTTCGACAAAATCTGCCTGAGGCTCCTCGAAAACGATGGTCACCACCCCAAGTGGCCGGAAATACTCCTTCCTTGCCTCTGCACACTGTATGGGCGCCGGGACATCCAAACACCCGCATCCAACGAAGACCGTTAGTCTCCGTAATCCGGGGAGGAGAACGCCACCGCCCACCACCACCCCAAGCGTCAGGAAAAACGGCTGAGTTTGACAGTTGACAAGTGTCAGGTCCTCCACCTTCGTTAGCACCCCAAATGCACCATAAACACCAGCGGCAGTGGGTTCCCAAAATTTACGGGTCGTGCCAGCATGAGACATGATATTCCGTCCAACCCAGAGCTCTCTGATCTGCAAGACAGAGATCAGAGAGAACGAGGTAAAAACTTCCGCGTCGAAGTTCCCGCGAGCCTCCTCGAGGCACCAGATCCTAAGGTTTCCATTCGGTCCCGAGAGGATACACGAGTTCGGTACTGCCACCGCTTTCGTGATCCCCCTCGTCACGGGGAGGTGGTCAATGGAGGATGGGTGGATTCGCGTGGTTGCGTAGCTGCGCTCACTAAATATATCGTCCCGGAATTCTCCCAGCACCACCTCTGTGCACCCTGGGAGGGCGAGGTGATTGAGGAGGCCGGAAGTGGAGGCCGTGATGTTGAACCTAAGTTCCTTCAACGCGCCAAGTCGAATTCGTTTGAGTGGAGGAGTGGTGGGTGGTAGGGGGAAGTACTTGAGGGAAATTCGGATGAATTCCAGTGAGGGGCATTTTTCGATGAACGATGTTAGATCCCGAACGGAGGTCGTTGTTCCCGTTACAAAAGTAAACCGCGTGAGGGATGGAAAGTTGAAATCACGGAGGTCCGTGCAAAGGCGATGTAGTGAGAGACTTGTGAGTTTTGGAAGTTGACCTCCGAAAATGGTGCTGGGGAGTACGATGTCCCTATTGGTGATATCGAAGTCGTTCTCGATCTCGAGATGCTTCAGCTCTGGTGCTGGCCTCGCGAACCGTGCCAACACGTGCTCGAGGTGGGGGTGAGAGGAGAATATCTCCAGCCGCCGGAGGCGGTAGGCATTGCGGAGTATGATGGGAAGGAAGGGCTCTATGTCCTCACCGTCGTCGAGGAATTGGTAGACGTCGAGGAATCGCTCCCCTGACCTGCCAAGGAAATCTTCTGCTTGTTGAGATTTGGTAGACTTGGAGAAGTCAAGCTGTGTCCAAAGGCTCGGGATAGAGAATAGCACGTCCCTCCACGATTGGCAGACGTGCGTCATCGTGACCAGAGGTCTATTCATTGGGAACGGGTCGTGGTCCGATGTGTCATTCGTGAGGAAGCGGGGGATGAGGGTAAAGACGTCCGCCGGCAGTCGGTTTATGGGGTGCATAATTGACTCGGGAGAGGGGTTTTTTATCAACTCCTTCGATTTCAGCGTGTTTCTGACCTGGAACGAAACCGTGAGTGGTGGATGCACCGGCCAAGTGGTTGATTCCGGCACACCTTCGCAGCCGTTGGGTTGTCGCGCTTATTGTCACTGGTTACCCCGTTTAGCGTCAGCTCGGTGTCAGGTGCAGTGCCCCAAAGCCTTGATCTGCACGTACCTGGTACCATCGATGTGCGCACCCAGCTGGTTTTCTGGAAGATAAAGGGGTCGGGATGCAGGATGGGGATCATGAGGGTCAGCACCGCCTGGAGCAGATCTCTTGACGGAGTTCTTAGAATCCATGTGTGGTTTGGGGCAGTCGAAGGGTGATCGAGACAGTGCGTGCTGGACAAAAGTTGCCCGAGCCTGACGCGTTGGGTTGAGGGCTATTCGGGACGTCGCGCCGTCGATGTGTGCCCGTCCCAAGAAAACGTTATATAAACTACAACTGAAGTGGCAAAGTAAACTACAGGGAACGAAAGGAGAGACATCCAAGAATTCAAGCGCGAATATTAATGAAGCCAAGGAAGATGCACAACCACCAACTCTCAGTGCGTGTCATAGAGGGGGCTAGGGCAAAAATTCGAAGGCGGGGTGAACTCCACGAGGGTTTCAAGAGTTCCGTTGAATAGTATTGTGGGATAGGCCAGGCGGACAGAAAGTTAGGATGGGGGGACCGCGGCCCGCTCACAGTGAAAAACCCCAAAACTATCGTCTCGCGACTTCTTTCGGAATTCGCGTGCTGCCCTCCAAAGATAGCGAATGGTTTCTGAAGGGACTGGTACCAAAGTTTAGCCCAGAGGACCATCAACGAGTCGGAGGAAACCGGGCGAACGAAGAGGGGTGGTCAAAGAAGAGAGGATTAGCGGACGAGTCCCAAGCCTATGAGATGTTCCAATGGTCGGTATTCCCGGGGCACGCGCGCCCTGCCTAGGGGGTCGATGCTTGGTTGTGGGTGATAGCGGCGCATGGGTGACCTTCTCTCCTCCAATCTACCGGATCTTCGTCTCACCGACTGAGTCCGGTAGGGTCGAGGGCTTTCGCTATCACCTGGAAACACCAGGCCTGGATGTGAATGATCAGTTGTGGGTAACTCCCCTTGTTGGCTTAGGCCCAAGTGAACCTGGCAGGTCGACAATCGTCAAGCAGATATGTACCATCCACCAAGGCGTTTCGTCCTCCACTAGTTCCAACGTGCTTTCCTTCGGGACCGTCGCATTTGTCTCCACCCTCCGCCTCTCGCCCGACCCTCAGTCAGAGTTCTCAACCACGCACTCCTTTAATTTGCCATCTACCATATCCATCGACCAGGTCGATTATCCGCCTTCTCATAGTCTCTGGCAACAAATACCCCATACAGTCGCTCACATCTTTCTCCTCGCTCAGCAGCGCGTAGCACCGGAGCTCCAAATGGACCGATGACTCCCAGAGTTGGGCAAGGACGCGGTCGAGTCCCAACCACTGCTCAATAAGATGTTCTCCGATGGCTCGCCTCACGTTGCCACCAATGACCTTGAAGGTGGAATTGAAATACATGCGGATCGAGATTTGTCGCAGACCCCGATGGTTGGGTGTGATGGTTCGGAGTGCCGTGGTGATCCAGCCAACGCCCCACGAATTGATGCGGAAAGCCACATCTTTGAGTTTTATCGCCTTCGAGAGGTCGATAGAAGCTGACGTTGGTCCGACTAGAAACGGAAATCGGTGATTGGTGCAGACGCAGATGTTGAATGGACATACCAAGGGATCCGCGACAAGAAATGTTGAGAGCTTCAAGAGTACGAAAACACCCCTCCACCAACGCCGTTGCCAACAGAAGATCTTCTTCGTAAAACCATGCCAAATCGAGCTCCCGGAAGTGGATACCGCCCGGTAGGAACAACAGCCGACGTGCGAGGTGTTTTGCTCTTCCCCTCAGAAGAAGCTCAAGGGACCCGGTGAACATGGGTGGGATCGAGAGCTGGGTGGTTGTCGACAGTTCATCGGAACCATCGCCGTCAATCAACAGACTGTCGTAGGCCGCCACAGCCAGGTCCTCGAGGAGGGGGTACGAAAGGATGAGGTCGAAGATATCCGGGGGTGAGGGGAGGGTAACATCGACCCGGAGGGTTTTCATGGCAGGGGACAATCCGTGGAATGGAAGGAGAGAGACCGCCGGGTGGAGGGCTGTTCCGTAACCCACTTCCAACCTTATGACTTGTGAAAACGCTTTGATCCAACTGCCCTCTTCCGCATCTGCAGCAATGACGGCGTGGGGGTAGGCGATGAGTAGAGTTTTGGTATAGCGCGCAGGAGAGGTCGAAGGATCCGGGAACATCCCCTTCCACAATTGCAGCCTTTTCACGGTATTGAGCCTGACATCGGCGAAAAGGTGTTTTCGGGCGCGCGGGATCCACGATTTGGAGACGAGAGAGCAATACCTAAGCGGCCTCCCTCTGTCGTGTAGGAGGTCGACGATGTGATCCAGTAGTTCTGTTGGGAGCTGTGGATCCGACATCGTGGTGTGCGTCCGGAAGAGAAACCATCAGCCCTGGCGCCCGCTGGTCTTCGGTCGTGCTTCTTTTCTACTAACCCGGTCTGATTACTCTGGTACGCCCGAGAGTAGTCGTGTCTCCTCTAATTGCGGGCTTGCGTCACACGTCTTGAGTACCATCCTTGATGACCGTGATATTGGAGAAGAAAGCTGGATTGTCTACGACAAGACCTAGACTACGTGGCCAACACCATGGAGCGTCCATAGGATGGATCACTGCTAGGGGCGCCGGTTAACAGTGCTAGTGGGCGACGACCAAGTCGACTATCCCTCTCCCCGTTGTCTCCGGCAACAAACCCTCAAGAAAGTCACGTTCCTCCAGTTCTTCTTCATCCGGCATCGGGCGCATGACCATTGGGCGAATTGAACGGTATTCCCAGAATTGGGCCAAGAGGCGATCAAGGTCCCACCACTCCCTCAAAAACCGATCTGCAACGGTTTGTCTGATGTCGTCACCAACGTAGGTCAAGTAGTAAGGCACATAAATCGAGATTTGTTGAAGATCTCGAGATTTGGACGTGATGGTTTGAAGTGTCGCAGTGACCCACTCTACGCTCACCGAATTGAGCCGAAGAGTCACATCTCTGAGTTTTAAAGCTCCAGAGAGGTCGAGGGAGGCTGACCCCGACATGGCTAGAGGCAGAAGTGAGTAATTGGTACGGGTGCAGATACTGAACGGACGTACCACCCAAGTCGCGATCAACATTGAGGGACTCAAGGGTATGGTAACACCCCTCCACCAACCCTGTTACCAATGACAGATCTTCATCGTGGAACTGCGTCAAAGATAGCTTCCGAAAGTGGATACCGCCGGGTGGAGACACCAGTTGACGGGCGATACGTTTCACCCCTCCTCGAGAAAGCTTCAGGGATCCGGTAAACACGGGTGAGTTCGAAGGCCGGGTGAGGGTCGACAGCACATCGGAACCATCGCCGTCGTCGGCCAATGGCCCGAAGGGGGAGACAACGGTCAGGTCCTCAAGAAGAGGAAACGAAAGGACAAGGTCGAAGGCCCGTGGGGGCGGAAGGTTGATGAAATATATGTGGAGAGATTTGATAGTGGGTGAGAGTCCGTGGAGTGGGACAAGAGACACCTTCGACTCGTCTCCGTACATTCGATTGCCAACTTCCAAGTGCACGACGCGAGAAAACCCTCTGATCCAACCGCCCGTTTCTGCGTCCGCAGCTGTGACGATGCTGGGATAGCCAATGTGTAGAGTTGTGGTGTAGTGGGCAGGGGAGGTTGAAGGATCCGGAAACGTCTTCTTCCACCACTCCAGGTCCATCTCGTTGCGGAACTCGATTCTGGCGAAAAGATGCTTCCGGGTGCGGGGGATCCATGATTTGGAGACGAGACAACAATTCCCAAGTGGGTGTCGTTCGTTGTGTAGGAGGTCGACGATGTGATCCAGCAGTTCT
>Ga0307516_10010210_pt1 | contig 10353 bp, 9 predicted proteins | sample 19_EM_MG_FD_203310 | JGI IMG/M metagenome (GOLD analysis project Ga0307516, IMG submission 203310) | Populus trichocarpa ectomycorrhiza microbial communities from riparian zone in the Pacific Northwest, United States - 19_EM | ecosystem: Host-associated > Plants > Roots > Unclassified | place...
GCCAAAACCGGGCGCCGAACGCAGATTCGAGCGAGCCACTGCATGCTTCAACTCCTCGCGACGACTAGCGTGCCTTGCGGCCGTTACTCAGGCCCTTGGTGTCGGACACGACGACCTGCTCGCCGTCTTTGACGCCGCGCACAATCGAAACACGCCCGTCGACCTTCGGACCGAGCGCGACGACGCGCTCCTGAAGTTGGCCGCTTTCGACCACGAACACGCGCGACTGCTCGTCTAGCTCTGTCACGGCGCTGGCCGCGACGCTCGGCAGACGTTGCGAGCCGACCGTGAGCGCCACGTCCGCGAACATGCCCGGCAACAGCAAACGCTCCGGGTTGGGCACGATGGCCTCGGCGATCAGGTCGCGGGTCGTGGCGCGCAGCGCGCCCGAGACGAAGCGCACCTTGCCTTCGAAGCGGCGTTCGCCGTAGGCCGCAACCGTGAACGACACGTCAGCGCCCTCTTTGACGGCCGCCACCTGCGCCTCGGGCACCGCGATCTGCAGGCGCAACGGATCCACCGACACGATCGTCACGACGCGTGAATCTTGGCGCACGAATTGGCCGACCTCGACGTAGCGCTCGGTGACGACACCGGCAAAAGGCGCACGAATCACGCCGTCGCCGACATTTTGCGCTGCCAAGGCTGCGCGCGCCGAAGCGGCCTGCACGTTCAGCGGCAGCGTACGGCACTGCGCAATCTTCTGCTGGTATTCGAGATCGCTGACGGCGCCTTTGGCCTTCAGCTGCCCGTAGCGGACGCATTCGGTTTGGGCTTGGTCCGCTTGTGCGCGAACGCTGTCGACCTGAGCGCGCGCATCGGCGGCCGACAAGGCCGCGGCGCGCGTGTCGAGCTTGGCCAGGACCTGCCCGGGCTTGATCTGCTCGCCGCGCTCGACCGAGGTCGCCAGCACCCGTCCGTTGGCGTTGGCAGCCAGATCAGTCTCACGATCGCCGCGCAACGTGCCGGTTAGCCGCAGGGTAACCGGCACGTCGATGGTCTGTGCGGCTTCGGTCTGCACGCTGACCGGTGCGTCTTCGTGCAGGGCCAAGGCCGCGTCGGCCGTCTGACCTTTGCAGCCGGCAACCCAAACGCCCCCGAGCAAGAGGGCGCACCGAAACCTGGAGTGACGTGAGCTGGCGCGAGCTTTCATGGACAATTCGCAGCAGCCTAGCGCGGCCTTTTATCGGAAACGGGGACGCCTGCTGCTAGCCGCAAGGAAGCGCGCGCAAAAGCCAGATCGGCATCAGCCTGGATTTTGGCGGCGCTAGCCAGGAATGCGTCGCGCTGCGCCTGGGTGACGTCGAGCTGAGTGGCGACGCCCGCCGCGTAGCGGTCGGACGACAGCGTCGCCGCCCGCGTCGCAGCGCTGGCTTGCGCGCGCGCCGCACGACTCTTGGCCACACCGGCCTCGACGCGACGAAAGGCCTCGAACGCGGCATCTTCGAGCGCGCGCCGTGTGCGCTCGACCCGGACACGTTGCACGTCGAGCGCCGCGCTCTGCGCGTCGTTACCCGCGATCGTTCCGTAATCGAGGCGCCACGATAGGACCAGCTGCAGCGTGTAGCTACTGGCTCTACCGGTGAAGCCGGTGGCGTTGGTGATGCGCTCCTGCGCCGAGCCGGCCAGCGTCGGCAAGAACGCGCGGCTGGCGGCCTTGCGGTTCTGTTCCGCCGCTTCGCCGAGCTTTTGAGCCGCTCGCTCGCTGGGCGTCGCCACCGAGAGGCTCAGCCAATTGTCGAGCGTGCCTTCGCCGTGCAAATCGTCCTCGGGAAAGCCAGCGGCAGCGTCCGGACTGAGGCCACTCAACGTCTCGAGGGCTCGCCCGGCCAGCGCCAGGCCCAGCTCCGCGTCGGCTAGATCTTGCTCGGCGCGCGACACCGCGGCTGCGGCGCGCTCGTGATCGAGGTCGGTGGCGGCGCCCGCCGAGCGCCGATCGTCGACGTTCTTCAGGTTCGCCTCGGCTGCCTTGATGGATTCGCGCGCCGACTGCACCAGCGAGTCGGCGCCGAGATACTGATAGTAGGCGCGCGCCACACTGCGCGAGACGTCGATGGTGGTCGCACCCATCGTCTCGCTGGCGCTCTCCGCCAGCGCGGTCGCGGCCTTGTAGCGGTGGTAGCTCGCCAAGTCGACGATCGGCACATCGAGCTGCAAGAACGCGTCGAGCTGATTGAGCGGCGTAATCACCAGCTTCTGTGGCACGCCGGGCAGCTGCGCCGACGCCTCGTATTGATTGCGCGTGTACACGCCACGTGCCGAAAAAGCCGGCGTCAAGCGCCCGAGCGCCACACCCGCTTCGGAGTCACGCTGGCGCTCGGTAGCGCTCGCTTCGCGCGCGTCGAAGCTCTGCGTCTTGGCGCGATCGATGAACGACTCGAGCGGCTGCGTGGCGCCGGCCTGCGCGGCCCACAGCAGCGAGAAAACACTCAACAATCCGCCCAATAACCGAGATTCTACGCGCTTCATCCCGCCTGTCCTTCGTCAACTTTAGCCGCTCGCGTCGGCTTGGCGCTGGTCGCCGTACCTGACGCGAGCAGTATGTCCACTACTTGCTCTGCGTATTCGCGGTGCGTGAGCCTACTGCGCGGCTCGCCGACGAACAGCTCGATCATACAAAAGTGATGCAAGCTGCCGATCAGCATGCGACTCATCACTTCCGGATCTGCACGACGCAGGCGCTCCGCCTTCATTTCGGCACCGAAGAACGAGCACAGCGCGCCGAGTACGCGCTGGTAGCGCGATGAGCGCTCGGTGCTGCGTTCGGCGCACAGACTCTCTGGGTTCGACCACGACATCATCATCACCGGCATGGCGACGCGACCGAGATCCATGAAGCCCTCGGCAAACTCGACCAGCGTCTGCCGCAAGTCGCCCACGCCAGCCCGGGCTGGCAGCTGCTCGACCAGGACCAACGCTGCGTCAGGGTCGAAGTTCATGGCGGCGCGGAACAACTCTTCCTTCGATTTGAAGCGATGGAAGATCGTGCCTTCGGCGATGCCGGCGCGTGCCGCCACCTCGCTCGTGGTGGCGCGGATGCCCAGCTCGAGGAACACTTCGCGCGCGACATCCAGCAGACGCTCGGTCGAGATGACCGGTGGGCGGCCGCGCGGCCGCGCACGGGCCGGAGCGGCGGATTTCGCCGCTGTTTCTGGCTTTTGCGACGTCGAAGGCGACGACGGACGGAGACGGGAAGGTTGGGCCACGGTTTTTTGAGTTGGCCCTCACATAAAGCTCCAGCCCGGAACCGCAACCCCTCGGCGCTTGAAGAAAGGTTAAACCGACAATAAGACCGCGCTCTCGACGTGGTCCTCGGAAGCCACGAAGCGCGCGCCGAGCCGCCGGCCCCGAACAAACTCCGGCGACCAGTCGACGCTCAGCTCCAGCGTAAGCTCGCCAGCAACGCCCGAGCCGCGCGGCTCAGCCACGGCCGCGACGACGCGCGCGGCGCTGAAGTCCATGAACTGCCCGACCAGCGGGTAGAGGCATTTGTAGAGGCTCTCTTTGGCCGAGAACGCGAACGTCACCCAATGCGGCTCGGGCGACGAGAAGCTGCGCGCCAGTAGCGCGCGTTCTTCGCGGCTGCAGATGCGCGCGAACAGCTCGTCCTTGGCAGTTTCGTTCATCAAGCGCTCGGCGTCGATGCCGAGCCCGCGCAGCTGGGACGAAAAGGCCACCGCGCAAATCGCTCGCCCGGCGCCGTGCGTGATCGAGCCGATGACGGGCTCCGGCCAGCGCGGACTGCCGTCGTCGTTGCGGCCTGGCATGCCGGCGACGCCCAGTAGCGCCAGCGCCTGGCCCGCCGCGAAACGCCCGGCCAGAAATTCCGCGCGGCGCTTCGGCACGGCGCGCTCTGACAAGCCCGGTGCAGCAAGGCTCGCAAGCTCGGCGATCACGGCGTCGTAGTCGCCCAGCGCGAAGCCCACGCTCTTGACGCTCGGCCCCAAGTCGAGCCCGAGCGGCTCTGCCGCGAGCGACACAGCCACGCTACTCCGGATCGATGACGGCGCTCTGCGTCGCGCCGCTCGGCATCGGATTCTGCTCTTTTTCCAGGTAACGGAAGATCGTGCGCGGGTCGACGCCCAGGTCACGCGCCGTCTGGGTGCGGTTGCCGTTGTTGCGCTCGAGCACCTCCAGCACGTACTTACGCTGAAAATCTTCTTTGGCCTTTTCGAGCGGCACGATCGGCTGCTCGGCTTCGGGACCCAGATCGAGATCTTCGGCACCGAGCAGCGTGCGGTCGCACAATACCAGGCCTTTTTTGATGCGATTTTCCAGCTGACGAATGTTGCCGGGCCAGGCGTATTTTTTGATGGCCGCCAGCGCCTGCGGAGCGAAGCCGCGCACCGGGCTGTTCAGCTCGTCGGCGTGCTTGCTGAGCAGCACCTTGGCGATGATGAAGACGTCGTCGCCACGGTCGCGCAGCGGCGGCAGCCAGAGATTGACGACGTTGAGGCGGTAGTAAAGATCTTCCCGGAAATCTCCGGTCTTGATCATCTCTTCGAGGTTTCGATTGGTGGCCGCTACGATGCGGATGTCGCACTTCTCGGGGCGGTTGTCGCCGACGCGGAACACCACGCGCTCTTGCAACGCGCGTAGCAGCTTGACCTGCATCGGCTGCGGCAGCTCGCCGATTTCGTCCAGAAACAGCGTGCCGCCGTCGGCTTGTTGAAACTTACCCGAGCGGCTGGCGATGGCGCCGGTGAAGGCGCCCTTCACGTGACCGAACATCTCGCTCTCGATCAAGTTCTCGGGGATGGCGCCGCAATTGACGGTGATGAACGGCCCGTTCTCACGATTGCTGCGGCGGTGAATTTCGCGCGCGATAAGCTCCTTGCCGGTGCCGGTCTCGCCGGTGATCAGCACGTTGATGTCGGTGCTCGCCACCTTCTGCAGCTTGCGGAACACCTCGAGCATCGACGGACAGCTGCCGATGATTTCGCCGAAGCGTTTGTCGGACAGCTCGGCGCTGAGCTTCTCTTTGTCGGCGCGGAGCGCCGAGAGCAGCATGGCGTTTTGCAAAATCAGCGAGGCTTGCGCGCCGAAGATTTGCAGTAGGTCGAGCTGCGGGCGCTCGAACAGGTGTTTGACCTCGTCGTTGGCGACGTACAGCGCGCCGATGGCTTCGCCTTGGCTGAGCAGCGGTACGCACATGACGCTCGACAACTTGAGCGCGATCACGCTTTCGCTCTTGCCGAACGTGGTGTCCGTGAGCGCATCGCTCACGATCACGGGCCTGCGCGTCTCGATCACCTGGCGCACCATGCTGTCGCTGATAGCGCCCGACGCATCTTGAATGGCTTCCCGCTGCAGGTTCCGCGAGGCCCGCACCCGCGGCACGCTGTCTTTGGCGTCGCCCGGATCTACCAACAGCACGACACCGCGGCCGGCGCCGGTCAGCTCGATGATCGCGTCGAGCAGGGCCTCGAGTAGCTCGTCCACCGAGCGGCTCGTCATCAGTCGTTCGCTGAAGGCCTGCAGCCGACGAATGCCCTCGATGTCGCCCTTCTCGGCTTTGGTCGTGGCGGTGGCGACCGACTGGCCCGTGGCCACCTCGGTGAAGAAGCTGAACCCGAGCTGGGCCTTGCCGAGCGTGAAGCGATCGCCGTTGGCAAGCCTGGCGCGGCGCTTCTTCTTGCCGTTGATCAGGATTTCGCCCTCGCGGTCGAGCTCCTCGAGCTGGAAGTCGCGGCCGTTGAAGACGATCTGCGCGTGATGGTGCGCGACGCTAGCGTCCGGCAGATGGATGTCGTTGCCGAGCGCGCGACCCAGCGTCGTGACCGGCTTGTGCAGCGCAGTCAAAATCGGCGGACCATCGTTCGGGAAGTAGCGAACCGTTGCCATCCAGGCGGAAAGGCTACCAGAACGTTCCCCTGCCGGCAGCGGATCAGGCTGAAAGGACTGGATTTTCGGCCGCGGCAGCGGCGCTTTGCCGCAAAAGCGCCGCCATGCAAGGGGCGGTGACTTCGCGAAACGCCTGGCCCTGGAGCTCGCGGCGGGCGCGTTCGGGGAGCACGCCGTAGACGGAGCCGGCCAGCTCGTCGGCCGAGGGTGGCGCCGGCAATGGTCGGTCGAGCTGCTCGGCGCGCGCGAGCTCGCTCTGAACGAGCGCGGTGATGTCTTGCGGCGAGCGCTCGAGCGCCCAGCGAACGAAGCGCCAGGCCAGCTCCGCGTGCTCGGCCTCGTCGTCGGCGACGGCGTGCAGCAGGCGCGCGAGCTCCGGCTGCGTCGTCAGCTCTGCCGCCTCGCGCGCTTCGAGCGCCGCGGCGGTTTCGCCGATGCAGCCTTCGCGCACCACCAAACGCGCCACCTCGACGAGCGAGCTCTCGGACAAGCATTGCTCGACGTCGATGCTCGCAGGTCCGAGCGCTTCGCCGCACAACGCGCTCGCCACACCGAACGCCAGCCGGGCGTGGCGGGTCTCATCGGCCATCGCGCGAGTGGCGCGTTCGACGAGATCTGGCGGCGCGCCGAGCTGTAGCAGCTGGAGCGCGAAGCGCGCAAAGGCCGCGATCGAAGCGTGCTCCATTTGCGCGATACGAGCCCAGGCTTGCCCCGCCGCCGCGCGCACGCCCGGCGAAACGGCCGCGAGCTCGAGCGCGAAAACCGCCTGCCAGTCAGCACGCCGTTCGAGCGGCGCAACCCTGTCATGCCCCTCGACCAAGAAAGGTCGGCCGATGGCGCAGCCGGAAGTGGCACAAGCAAAGTGGCCCGTGCTGCCGTCGCACAGGCCGTTCTGCCCACAATTGACGTCGCCGCCGCACGTATCTTCGGGCGTTTGGCAGGCGTACACCATCTGTTGGCAGCCGCGCGACGCGTCGTACCTCTGGCAGCGGAAACCGGGGTCGCAGCCTCCATCCGAAGCGCAGGTGGCGTTAACGCAGTGACCGATCGTAGCCCCGCACTCGCACATCCCCTTGTACATGCCGGGCACGCCGGGACACTCCGCATCGTTGACGCAACCGTACGCGCAGTAGGTAGTTGGCAGCTGGAGGCCGGGCTCACAGTGGCCGTAGGGCTTTTCGGTGCAATCGCTGTCGGACGCACACTGGTCCCCCGGCATCAGCTCGCGGGTCGGCGGACGCGGCAGCTTCGAAGCGCACTCGACGGCCTTCGAGCGGTGCACGGCGCCGTTGCCGCATTGCTCGTAGCCGTTGCCGACGGTCGTTGCGTCTTCACAGCCAAAGGCGTTGCCGGGCGCGCCGCCCGCCCCCATGCCGCCGAATGTCATCGGCGTACCGCCCATTGACGTCATGCCGGCCGTCTGCGCCGTGCCGCCCGTCTGCGTGGCGCCGCCCGCCTCGGCCGTGCCGCCCGCCTGCGTGGCGCCACCCGTTTGCGTCTTGCCGCCGCTGGATTTACCGGCCGTCGGCGGCTCGCCCGCGGCACTGTTGCCTCCGGCCGAGCTGCCCGAGTCTCCGGCTTTGCCCTTGTCCGTAAACGCGCCGCCACACGCCAGCGGCGACAGCCCGAGCGCCGAAAACAAAGCTCCCCGCAGAACCCGAGCGCTTACCCTACGCATGCACGCAGCGTGACACGAGACGGCCCGACGCGCGACCGCAGAGTCACATCGTCTCGATCGACGTCAGCATTTCGACGACGAACGACGCGCGGGGCCGCAGCAGCGTGATGCGTGGGGCCGGCTTGCGCTCGAGGATGACGAGCGACTTCGTGTCGAGGGTGGTGCCCACCATGAAGTCATCTTCGAAATGGTAGCTGTACTGGTCAGTTTTCGTCTGAGCGCCCGCGGCCGCGGCGAAGCTGAGCAGCGAAAGCGTGACAACGACGGCGAGCGGTTTGGCTGGACGCATCTGGACCTCGCCGGTTCGACGCGCGAGTCGCCCGGGGCTTGGGTGCTATTGAAGCTCGCCGGCGATCGCCAGACCGGCACCCTTTTCGACCGCAAAAGGCGCAAAGCCGTCGATACGCGCAAAGCGCGGCGGCGCTTCGTCGGCGGCGGAATCGTTGGAGTCGAAAGTGAAAAGCGCACCCGCGCCAATGCCGAGCGTGGTCGTCACGCCGCTGAAGATCAGGCCGCGTTTGGCGGGCGGACCGCCGTCTCGCGCATACAGCAGATACACCGGCAGCGAGACGCCGAAGCCGACGCCCGCGCCGAGCCACATGGCCCCGAGGGATTTGTAGCTGGGAATGTAGGCGACCGAAGCGCCAGCAGCGGCGGCGAGCCCGAGGTTGAAGCCAACCAAGCCGCCGAGCGCCGCGCCGTCGTTGGAGCGCCCATAGCCTTGATTGGCGGCGGTTGCGCCGTAGCCAAACATCGAGCCAATCGCCGTGCCCCACAACACCGCGCTCGAGGTGAGCAAGCTGCTCTTGGGCGATGGTGACTGTAAGTAGCCGAGCGCCACGCCGCCCGCGGCGCCCAGCGTCGAGCCAATGGCCTCGGCGCGCGCCAAGCCGCGGAAGCCCCATTCGTTCGCAGCCTGCGCGTGGACGTGCTGGTAGCTCCAGATGCCGAGGCCTTCACCGGCGCCGATCAACGTGCCCGTCGCCATGGCGGCCGGCACGCCGCGGTGGGGTCCGGTACGGTCGAAGAAGTAGACGCCGACGGGGCCAGCAACTCCCAAAATTGCCGGCGGAATCAGAAACACGGCCGGATCTTTGATGCCGATCTCGGTCGAGAGCCAGATGCCCATGCCGGCGCCGTAAGCCGCCGACACGCCGTAGAGCGCGCCGATCTCGAGCGGAGTGCGCTCGCTCGACACTTGCTGCTGCGGGAATTGCTGCTGCGGGAATTGCTGCTGTGGGAATTGCTGCTGTGGGAATTGCTGCTGCGGGAATTGCCCCTGCGCCTGCACACCGCCCTGAAGCTGAGCCAGGGCCGACGCTGGCAGAAGCAGCGCGCTGCTCAGGGCGGAAGCGGCGAAAAAGCTTGAACGCTTCATGACCCTGACCCTCACTCCTTCTTCAACGGGCGCGCGAGCAGGTCGCGCACGGCTTGAGCCACCGGTTTACCCGAGTACAGGACCGCATACACCTCGCTCGTGATCGGCAGATCGACGTCCAGGCGCTCGGCGAGATGGTAGGCGCTTTGGGCCGTCGTCACGCCTTCGGCGACGTGACCAAGCCCGGAAAGCACCTCGGTCAGCGTGCGGCCGCGGCCGAGCTCGAAGCCGACCGTGCGATTGCGCGACAGCTCGGCCGAGCAGGTGAGCACCAGATCGCCTAGGCCAGCCAAGCCCGACAGGGTGAGCACGCTGCCGCCTTTAGCGACCGCCAAACGGCCCATTTCGGCCAAGCCCCGCGTGATCAGCGCGGCGCGCGTGTTGTGGCCGAAGCCCAGGCCATCGGACGCCCCGGCGGCGATCGCGATCACGTTTTTGAGCGCGCCGCCGACTTGGACGCCGGCGGGATCGTCGCTCGAGTAGACGCGCAGCCGGTCGCTGGCAAAGCGCTGCTGCACGAGCCGCGAGCGCTCGGCTGCTCGCCCGGCCGCGACCAAGTTCGTCGGCAGGCCGCGCGCAACCTCGAGCGCGAAGCTCGGCCCTGACAAGAACACCGCCCGCCGTTCGGCGCTATCGCCGAGCACGTCGCGCGTCACCTCCGACAGCAACATCAGCGAGCCCGCCTCGATGCCCTTGGCAACGACGACCAGCGTCGCGTCCGGCAAGAGGTGTCCGGCGGCAGCGCCCAGCGTGGCGCGCACGGCCTCGCTCGGTACCGCGACGACGACGATCGTGGCGTCGGCGAGTGCCTCGGCCATGTCGGCGGTGGGCGTGATGCGCTCGCCCAGCGAGTAGCCGGGTAAAAACGCGCGATTCTCGCGCTCGTCCAGCAGCGCGCGCGCGTGCTCGACTTGCCACGTCCAAAGCGCCACGCGGCCCTGCTCGGCCAAGAGCCGGGCCAGGGCGGTGCCCCAGGCACCGGCACCCAGAACTGCGATTTTATCCATGCGGGAGCGCCGACACTTTTTCGCGGGGCGACAAGCGCTGTCAAGCTATGCTGCCGCCAATGCTCGGCCTCCGCTCAAAGCAGCTCCTGCTTAGCCTCGTCTTTGGCCTCGGATTGTCCGCTTGTGGTTCGCGCGAAAGCATGGGTGACGGCTCGCTGCGCGTGCTGGGCGCCGGCGTGGTCAACGACCCCGCCAACAAATCGCTACGCTTCGACATGCTCAAGTTCGGCCTCGATCGCTTCTGCGAAGAGATGCTGAAGGCTGGCGCGGCGCTCAAGCTCAGCGATCAAGAGCCGGTGCTCGGGCGTTTTTTCGCCGAGAGCTGCCAATCACAAATCATCGACGAAGAGGCGCGCAAATCGTTCATCGTGCAGTACACGGGCAAGGGTTACGCCTGGACGAACGTCACCGGCAAGCTCGGCTTCACCTCACGCGGCTTGGTCGAG
>Ga0307516_10010211_pt1 | contig 10351 bp, 6 predicted proteins | sample 19_EM_MG_FD_203310 | JGI IMG/M metagenome (GOLD analysis project Ga0307516, IMG submission 203310) | Populus trichocarpa ectomycorrhiza microbial communities from riparian zone in the Pacific Northwest, United States - 19_EM | ecosystem: Host-associated > Plants > Roots > Unclassified | place...
GGTCGACCTGCCGAGCCTATCCGGGTTTAATAACTATGGTTTTAGATTTAGTTTCATAAGCCTGAAATCGAAAAATTTCATTCGAACCGAACCGAACTGATTTAGTTAAAACTAAACTTAACCAAACCAAAAAAATTAAAAACCAAACCAAAACCATACACATCAGATAGTATATGGACTGTTGCGAGTGCAGTTTTCCATGTAAATTTTATTTTGGAAAGGGAAAAATTGAAGATTTATTATCAACATTTGAGCAAATTGAGTTTTTCGCTGTTGAAATAGAAAACCTCTCTGTCTTGAAACAGAGACGTGCGTTTGTAGACCTAGAAGAATTTGTTATGCTACCATTCATTTTCATTGAAGCTAGAATTTTCGACATTGCAAATCTCATCTGGCAAATCAACAAAATTCCTTCATATTTTATGTGACCTGTAACTGCCTTTGGCCATATTACCATCATAGCTATGAACAAAAACACTACTCTCGACCAGTCCATGGCAGCTAGCTGGTTTTCGTAGTCGTTATCTGGCTTCAATTCTTCTTCCTTTTCCAGAGAGAAATGAGTGTATATATTAGGGTACTTAGCTACGAGTGATTTAATTCCGTCACGACCATAATTTTTCCTTGAAGAAGTAAATCCCATCGCCTCAAGAAACACTGCAACTAATCTCTGTTGTAGTCATGGGGCAAAACCCTTCAAATCACTGCTTTGTGCTAATTTTATTTAAGTTGGATGTTTTTTCATTATTAATCAAATTATTCAGTTAATGAGGGTTCATTAATTTTGATTTCGCAATTGCAGTTGTTGAGTTTGTCAGTTAATTACACGGCGATGATATTTAGGAAGGACTAAGAAAAATAATTAGAGAGAAGGAAATGCAAGTACAAGAGAAGGCAATTAACCCCACGGCCTCATGGCCCTCCAAACCCCAATAAACCAAATTCAACCTTCACCTACTCACTTTCTATGCTTGCCAATCTTCGGTGACGTTACTTTTTTTTTCTTCTTCTTCTATTGAAAGATTGTAATTTCATTAATAATTAAAATCATTTAGACACTTTATTATATTCAAGTGCTATGAAAGCCAAATACATGATAAAAAAAAATTAAAACTTTATTTTTACAGGGTTCGCATGATATCTAATAAAAAAAAGATAAAGAGAAGATAAAATCATGTTTTATTTCTTAATAATCCAGAATTAATCAAAGTAAGAAGTTCATCAGAGTTTGGATGACGTTAACATTTACGCCATCTCTTATTTCCGAAAGTAAAGAAAAGCTAGGAATACTAGTGGAAGAAGAAACATTTCAGAGGAAAGAGTGAGTTGTCCTATTTTATGGCTGGCTTGGTTTGGCTGTCCAATTGAAATCCACATAAAGATGGTTTTTAATTGATGAAAACCACTTAGCAAAACCCTCACTGTTCAAATTTCCCGAAAGCATCTCGTATTATTAACCGGCATCTAGAAAGTAAAAGGTTGTTTCAACGTGTCTTTATGAATTGTACTAGATAATCAAGCAATTATAGCTACCCCACTGAGCGGAGCAAGGATCCTAGCAATTACCATTTGACTAAAGAACACGAAAGGTTTCCATTGACTCGGGAGACCGCCTGGCCATGGCTAGCTAAATTTGGCTCTGCTCGGTGTCTTTTTAAGTGTGTTTTCAATCGTGTGCTTGGACGGGAGATAGTTTTTGCTTTCTTTAATGGGACCCATATGAAGTGTGGTTGGAATTTATAACTTTTAAAAGTGGGAGATAGGTCTCCTCGGAGGATATGCGAATCCCTCCTCCTGCTATCAAGTGCAGCAGATTGCGACAGCATCTTTTCTTTCCAGTCTTCCCTATCTTCAAATTGGAAAGGTGGGAATGTTGCGGTAATGGAAAGTGTAAAATTATTTGCTAGATTGTCCGGCGCAGATTTAATTGCTCGATCGAAATAACCTGGATTTTAATTGCTAGATTGTCCGGCGCAGGTTTAATTGCTCGATCGAAATAGAGATCAGCGCCCTTGAAAAGGGAGGAATTGTAGTATTTAATTGGCTTTCATTTCACTTGAATATAATAAAGTGTCTAAATGATTTTAATTATTAATGAAATTACAATCTTTCAATAAAAGAAGAAAAAAAATGTAACGTCACCGAAGATTGGCGAACATAGAAATTAGTAATTCATACTCCTATAAATATGATTGACTCATCCTCATTGATTAGGTCTATAACTAATATTTTAAGTTTATACTCCTATGAGTGATTCGATTCCTATAATATGCTGCCTCTCGACTGAGTTACATTAATTAAAAAAAGGTGTAAGCCAACTATAATTTAGAAGGATTTGTCAAAATAATAATAATAATAAAATAAAGTTTTCGAAGGTTAAGGATAGGCCCATGCTGGTTGCGCAATTAAGAATTTTTCTTGTGCATCTCTTTCTTCTACCTTATTTGTTTTGGTGTTTTAAAAATATTTTTGAAAAAATTAAAATTTTTTTTTAAATTAATATTTTTTGGTGTTATTAGATAATTTTAATGCGCTGATGTCAAAAATAATTTTTTAAAAATAAAAAATATATTATTTTGATATATTTTTAAGTGAAAAGTACTTTAAAAAACAACCACAACCATACTTCAAACACACTCTTAGACAAACTTTATGTCAAATAAAAGTCGGATTAATTTTTCTTGTCCAAATATTAATCATATATTTTTCTTGTCCAAATATTAATCATATATTCTTTGACGGACCTTATCTAAGGTCCAGGTTGAATTCAATTAACCCATTATAGGCCTCATAAATCATTCCTATACATAATTTAAGTTGTGATATAGAGTGATTTATTTTAGCCTAGTTAAATCACCGAATAATTGAGAATGATAAAAACACTCGGATTTTAGAATTTTTAATCAGTTTTAACTCATCAAAGTATATTCATTATTATCCTATAAATACCAACCGGTAAATTAAAAAGAAAGGAGGGGTGAGTAAATAAAACTAAAAAGCTTATTAAACTGAGAAAATTGAAAAAAAATTAAAAAAACCAAATCATGAAAACAAAAGGGATTAAATCGATTAGAATATTTTAAAAAATATTTGGTCCGGTTCGGTTTCAGTTTCATAAGCCTAAACCGAAAAACCTCAATCGAACCGAACCGAACCAATTTAGTTAAAAATAAATTGAACCATATTGAATATGATCAATAAGCTGAAGTCTGCCACCTGATACAATGAAGAAACTGTACTGAGAAGAAACTGCACTGATGAGTCGAACACTGAAGCTGCTAGAGTGAGCATAGTAGGCGGTTAGAGTTAGCATAATAGGTGGTTAGATTCTGTTGTAAAGTTCGGTATTAATCTGTTATTTATAACTGATTTTGTAACTCTACTAAGCGTAGGATATAAATAATGTACCAACTAATTCAATGAATAAGAAGAAATCAGTTTATACTTTCATTTTCAATATGGTATCAGAGCATTCTCTCTTAATTTTATTTCCGCATCTTCAAGTTTTTTCATCTTCTTCATTCTCTTTTCTGCATTCTTTATCTTTATTTTTCTGCAATGGCTGAAGCTACCTCAGAAATGGATCCTTCCAATCCTTTCTTTCTGCATCATGGTGACAGTCCTGGAGCCATGATTGTTTCGAAGCAACTCAATGGTGAAAATTATAACTCATGGAAGAGGGCGATGATGATGGCTTTATCAACCAAGAACAAACTCAATTTTGTTAATGGCACTTTGCCTAAGCCATCCAATCTGTCTAATTCTCAAGGTTTGGCATGGACTTGCTGCAACAATATGGTTCTCTCGTGGTTATTGAATTCTGTTTCAACAAAGATTGCCAACAGCATCATCTATATTGATGATGCATCTGAAATATGGAATGACCTTCAGGATAGATTCTCTCAGCATAATGGACCACACATTTTTCAGCTCCAGAAGTCCATCTCATCTTTGTCACAGGAGAATAACTATGTCAGTGCATATTTTACTGTTATGAAAGGATTATGGGATGAGTTAGAAAATCATCAACCAATTCCTACATGCACATGTGAAGCATTGAAGACTATTCTATCTTATCATCATCAGCAGCATGTTTATCAATTTCTCATAGGATTGAATGAGAGTTATTCATATATTCGAGGACAAATTATGATGATTAATCCACTGTCATCTATTAACAAGGTTTTCTCACTTATAGCTCAAGAGGAGAGGCAACGCATGATTTCCTCTTCAAGTGTTTCTTTCAATCAGAACACCACAGGATTACTTACCAGGACGATACCTCCAACTCGTTTTGCTAGAAACAGATCCTTCTATCCTCGCAAAGATCGATCTATATGCTCTCATTGTGGTATTCATGGCCACACTGTGGAAAAGTGCTACAGAATTCATGGATTTCCACCTGGTTACAAGTTTACCAAAGGAAAGAATGCACCTCGTAATGTAAATCAGGTTTCTGAAAACACTGCTCCTCAGCTGCCTATTATTTATGCACAATGTCAGCATCTCATGAAGATGTTCAAACCCTCAATCTCAGAACTTGAATCTTCTGTCAATCAAGTTTCTTCATATGCCAATAAAGAATCAGAAATCTTCACTCAAGGTGACACTTCAATCAATATAAACTGTGCATGTACTCTTTCCAATATATCTCAACTCTCTAATCTAGATCCAAAACATTCTGTTTTTGCATCTGCCTTATCTCTCACTCAACCAACTCTTCTCACAAATCCTGTCAAAGATCCTTGGATAATTGATACTGGAGCTACAGATCATATGATCTGTTCCACATCATTCTTCACACATATTACTTCTGCTGTTTCCAAAATAGTAAGGTTACTTAATGGACAACATGCTTCAGTTACTCACATTGGTACCATTAAGATTTCAGACTCTTTTGTTTTAACCGATGTGCTTTGTATCCCTTCCTTTTCTTTCAACTTAATATCTGTCAGCAAGCTGATTCAAACTTTACAATGTTGTGTTATTTTCTTATCCAAATTCTGTTTTGTTCAGAACCTTACAAGCTGGAGAACGATTGGTGTGGGTAAAGAAGCTGGAGGTTTATATCATTTGTTGCAAAATCCAGTTTCTGCTTTATCTAGGAACTCTGCGTTTTTCAATCCTGTTAAATCCATGTCTCGGACTACAATCACTGATCTAGCTTCTGCTAGTTTCTTTGTTCAGTCTGTAAACAATAGTCTATGGCATAACAGATTAGGTCACCTTTCAGATTCTCCCTTGAAATTACTTTCTCATGTAATTCCTCAAGTTTTACATGAATCTAATAAGACTTGCAACATTTGTCCATTGGCTAAACAACACTGTTTATCTTTTCCTCATAGCATCACAGCTTCTGCACAACCTTTTGATCTTATTCACTGTGATCTTTGGGGTCCCTTTTCCACTAAATCTATTAGTGGATCTTCATATTTTTTAACCATTGTAGATGATCATACCAGATTTACGTGGATTCACCTTTTGGACAATAATTCTCAAACCAGAACTCATATTCAATCCTTTTTTTACTATGGTTGAGACACAATTCAATGCTAAAATCAAGTCCCTCCGATCAGATAATGGAGTTGAATTCCACATGAGTCAATTTTATGCATCAAAAGGTGTAGTTCATCAACTGAGTTGTGTTGAAACACCTCAACAAAACTCAATTGTTGAACACAAACACCAGCATATTTTGAATGTTGCTAGATCCCTTCGTTTTCAGTCTCATTTACCCTTACCATTTTGGGAAGATTGTGTTCTTATCGCAGTGCATTTAATTAATAGGATTCCTACTCCTGTCTTACATAACAAATCTCCTTATGAAGTTTTGTTCCAATCTCGTCCATCTTATTCCCATTTGAAAGTCTTTAGTTACCTCTGCTATGCAACTACTCTCCCTAGAAATAGATATAAATTTGATCCTAGAGCTAAGCCTTGTATATTTCTTGGCTATCCATATAACATCAAGGGCTACAAACTCTATGATTTACATATAAACATTGTCTTTGTCTCCTGGGATGTTATATTCCATGAAGCTATATTTTCTTTTGCACTAAAAAATCCTATATCTTCCACTGATTCTGTCCTCCCTTTACCTCTTCCACTGCATGAATCAGTAGCTCATTTCCTTGATCCCATGGCTTCAGATTCTTTTCCTTTTAGTCTGCTCCTCATTCATCCTCTAGTTCCAGTTCACTTTCTCATTCTTTGAACTTTGACTCAGCACCACTTCTAGCATCTCCTTCTAAGATCATTCCTCAGCCATGCAGGAAGTCTTCTAGGATAAAACACAAACTTGGACATTTGCATAACTATCATTGTCATATTGCAACCTCCACTTCAGAGCCTGCACCTTCTTCTTCAGCTTCAGGTATTCCTTATACTCTTTCATCCTTCCTTTCTTATGATCATCTCTCTCCTGCTCAGAAATGTTTTAGTCTTTCTGTATCTGCACTTATTGAGCCTACTTCGTATACTCAAGTTGTACACTGTAAGGAATGGTGTGAGGCTATGGATATTGAAATTAAAGCTCTTAAATTGAATAATACATGAACTGTTGTTGATCTTCCTGCTTCTAAACATACTATTGGATGCAAATGGGTCTATAAAGTCAAGCTGAAGTCTGATGGGACTTTAGACCGGTATAAAGCCAAACGAGTTGCCAAAGGGGTATAATCAGTGTGAGGGACTGGACTATTATGACACCTTTTCTCCTGTGGCTAAGCTCACCACTGTGAGAACCCTTTTGGCAGTTGTTGCTGTCAAGATTGGCATCTCCATTAATTGGATGTGAATAATGCCTTTCTTCATGGAGATTTAGATGAAGAGGTCTACATGTCATTACCTCCTGGATTTACTACAAAGGGGGAGTCCAGAGTTTGCAGGCTACACAAGTCACTCTATGGCTTAAAGTAGTCTTCGCTGCAATGGTTTGCTAAATTTTCTTCTGCCTTGCTCGAGTTTGGTTTTGTGCAGTCCAGGCTGATTACATTTTATTTACTCGATCTTTGGCAGATTCATTCATTGCTATATTAGTCTATGTTGATGATATAATTGTTGTCAATGATAATTCAGCTGCAGTTTCCACGTTCATTCACATGCTTAATGACATATTTAAGTTTAAAGAACTTGGACAGTTGAAGTATTTCCTTGGTTTGGAAATAGCTCACAGTGAGCTTGTGATCTCTGTTTGTCAGAGAAAGTATGCCTTGGACATACTCGAGACTACTGGTTTATTAGCTTTGAAACTGGCCAAGTTCCCCATAAATCCTAATGTGAAATTCTCTAAAGATTCTGGACACCTCTTAGCTGATCCTACTTCATACAGATGACTTGTTGGCAGACTACTCTATCTCACTATTAGTCGACCTGACATTTCTTTTGTTGTTCAGGTTCTAAGTCAGTTTATGGATAAGCCACGAGTTCTTCATCTCGACGCATCCACTCAAGTTCTACGCTATATTAAAGCAACTCCAGCTCAGGGATTGTTCTTTCCAGTAATCTCTAGCCTACAACTCAAAGCATTTTGTGATTCAGACTGGGCTGGTTGCTTGGATTCTAGACGATCAGTCACAGGCTACTGCATTTTTCTTGATAGTTCTTTGATTTCTTGGAAATCCAAGAAACAAACCACGGTCTCCTGATCTTCTGCTGAGGCTGAGTATAGAGCAATGGCGTCCACCTGCTGTGAGGTTGTGTGGTTTCGAACTCTTCTCCACGACCTGCAAATTCCCCTACAAACTGCTCTCCTTTATTGTGACAGTAAGATTCTCTTCACATTGCAGCCAATCATGTTTTCCATGAGCGTATCAAACACATTGACATTGATTGCCATGTGGTTCGTGAGAAAATTCAATCATGTGTTCTTCGCACTTTTCATGTTTCTTCTCAACACCAACTGGCTGACATTTTTACAAAGGCTCTTGGTTCCTCTCATTTTAATCCCTTACTATCCAAGATGAGTATTCATAACATTTATTCTCCTTGACATTTTTTATGATTCTCATCTTGAGGGGGCATATTGAATATGATCAGTAAGCTGAAGTCTGTCGCCTGATACAATAAAGAAACTGCACTGATGAGTTGAACACTGAAGTTGCTAGAGTGAGTATAGTAGGCGGTTAGAGTGAGCATAGTAGGTGGTTAGATTCTGTTGTAAAGTTCGGTATTAATCTGTTATTTATAACTGATTCTGTTACTATACTAAGCGTAGGATATAAATACTATACCAATTAATTCAATGAATAAGAAGAAATTAGTTTATACTTTCATTTCCAATAAACCAAACCAAGAAAATAAAAAACCAAATCGAAACCAAGCTCATCAGAAACTCTAAAAGAACCCCTAAAAAAACAATATAGTTTTTTTTGTTTTTAATATAAAATAACCAAACCAAACCAAATCAAACAGATCCAAAACCAAACCAAACCAAAACCAATCGATTGGGACTAGTTTCAGTTTTATTTTTTATATTTTTATAAAATTTTGGTTTGATTTTTTTATATAAAAAAAAACTGAACCAAAACGAAAATAATCACTCCTAAAAAAAAGCATGAATTTATTGCTTTGGATACAACAGAGGCTCTGCATCCAAAAAAAAAAAACTGAAAGAAGAGGAAGAGGAAGAAGGAGGAGGAGGAAAAAAGAGGAATAAAATTGCCTGTGTTTTTGGTCTTTATGTTGAACTGATTATCAACTTAAGTGTTTTTTTATTTCTTTTTGGCTCTTTGGTTTGCAATCCATTCTCACACCTTTCCTGGCGTCGTACTGTAGGCAGTTGAAGCTATAAAGAACGTAGAGTTTGGAAACAAAGAGTTGTCTCCGGCAACACAGCGGAATAGCAGTAACAGCGGCAACACAGGGACACTTTGTATTTTATGAGATATCAAAAGTAGAAAAAACAAAAACTTTGACTTCAAACTCAATATGCCAAGGAAAGCTACTCTCTTTCTTTTATTCTCCTAAATCCAGACAATAAATAGAATGGTATTTTCAACTTTATCCAAAATCTGATTGAAAAAAATATATATAATGAAAACAAACCTGGAGAGCATGAGTTTTCATTCTGCCTGTAATAATGTACATTTGAACAGTATTTTTAACCTGTCTTGATGGTTGACCCGGTCCAAGGCCAGGATCATGGGTTTTGACCGAGTCAACCCTAATTGTTTTTATAAATCAAAATGATATCGTTTTGGTTTTAAAAAATAATCAACGGGTTATAACCATGTCTTCCCACCAGTCAACCTAATGTTTTACTTTTCTTATTTTTTTTTATAAACTCGGTCTATGCATTTAAAGTTCATTCTACAAATTCACGCTCATTATCCCATGGCCAAGCACCCAAATATATATAAACAGGTTGTTCTTAATTAATTCAAAATGATTTTTTTAATGTTTTTTAAATAAAAAATTAAATCAATTTAATTTTTTTTTTAAATCAAATAAAATTCTGATCAAAATTTAATAGATCAATCAAATTAATTATTACTTATTTTTTAAAATTAATAAAATCAAACTAGATTTAATTTAAAATAACACAATTATAAAATATATGTATGCATACAAATTATATATCTTAAAGGACCCGACACCCTTAAACATAAAACATAAAGGATAAATTAATCATATTAGAATTTATATTTCCTAAAGGAAAAAATAAAGCATTTTTTTCACAAATGAAAAAGAAATGAAAAAAAAATTCAGGGGAAAAAATAAGAATAAAAACTAGAAAGAGATAAGAATAAACGGTCTTTTTTCTTTTTCTTATTTTCTTCTCTTTTTTTTTTTTAAAAAAAAAACAAAATTCTTCGTAAATGGCGACGGAGGACACCAAATTCCTCCTCCTATCTTCTTCGTCTTCACCATTCTCCGCGATCTCAATTTTCTTCTCCAGGTACTCTCTCCGTACGTTTGTACGTATTCGTACACATACCTTCTTTCTCATACGAGTATATTTCTACGTTTATTTTTTCATGCGTACATACATTTTGATCGGATCATCCGATCATTGCTGCATGTCTATTCCATTTCGATCGACGTTTCCAATTTCCAGTTAATCTATTAATTTCATGTATTTTTTTAAAATTTAAATTCGATGTTTTTTCATTATTAATCAAATTATTCAGTTAATAAGGGTTCATTAATTTTGATTTCGCAATTGCAGTTGTTGAGTTTGTCAGTTAATTACACGGCGATGATATTTAGGAAGGACTAAGAAAAATAATTAGAGAGAGAGAGAAAAGGAGGATTTTTTTGGTGTAGATGTCTGGTGGAGAGAGAGAGGAGAAGCAATGGAAATGTGGAAAAGCGATATCGGTGGTGAATTTACAGAGAGTAGGAACAATGG
>Ga0307516_10010212_pt1 | contig 10351 bp, 10 predicted proteins | sample 19_EM_MG_FD_203310 | JGI IMG/M metagenome (GOLD analysis project Ga0307516, IMG submission 203310) | Populus trichocarpa ectomycorrhiza microbial communities from riparian zone in the Pacific Northwest, United States - 19_EM | ecosystem: Host-associated > Plants > Roots > Unclassified | place...
CCCTCCGGGGGACCAGATGGACGTCGACCACTCTGGTCCATCGCAGATGTAGGACTGACCTGGAGAGTGACTGGTCATCCCGAGAGGCGCAACCCTCTCACTGAAACGAAGAGTCGCCCTGACGCGACGACGTGACTGCCAACCGGTCGTGTTACCATCATCAGAGAGGCACAACCCTCTCGTCGAAAGGCGTCGTGACCTTCAACTGGTCACTTCTTTATTTGTTCCTTTTGCTTTTCTTTTCTGTTTCCTTCTCGCTTCAGGCCTCTGTCAGTTAGGTACACATTATGTTGATTATTTTTGCCCCCATTATAATATACATGGCTTCCATTTACTACTGCACGAGATAACCTGCGCGCGTCGTTACAAGAGTCCTTGGACGGACTCTATAAGGGGAGGGTGTAAAGGGAGTAATCTCCCTTTACTGCTGACCACTAGGTGGTCTATACTAGTGTAGTAGCGCTTCTGCTTATGTAAGCAGAAGCGCCCATATATATAGCACTGGCGCTAATTACATAAGCTAACTACCTTTTAACTACTCTACTACTGTACCATCACCTACCCTCAATATAACACAGGTCGTGTTCATTGAGGGTGTGACTATCAGTTATCAGAGCCAGCAACCACTTACAAGGATGAAATCGACTATCACTTCAATCTTTTGCAAACGCCAGTCGGTTATCGTTCATTTGCTGATGGGATCTCAAAGCTGAAACAAGTCACTGGCCGCGATCACCGCTCCATCCAACGATACATTCTTTGCATCGTCACCGGCGCAGCACCTCTATGCTTCCTTGTGGCTATCCACGCACTATTAGATTTTCGTTACCTCGCTCAAATGCCCGTTTTCAATGAATGGGGATTGGCCAAGCTTGACGCCACATTAGCTTCGTTTCATACCCACAAGCATGCTATCTTAGCTGTTGGTGCACCTTCCGAGCACTTCCAGATCCCCAAGCTCGAACTCATGCACCATGTCGTGCCGTCCATTCGTGCTTCGTGTGCCCCCATGCAATGGTCTGCAGACGTCACCGAGCATGCTCATGTGACTGAAATCAAGAATCCAGCACGCGCAGGCAATAATCAAAATTACTACGCCCAAATTGCCCGCCATCTTGACCATTCTGACAAGTGTTTCAGATTTGATTTAGCTACTAGAATTGCCTCCTCTCATGACTTGCATTCGGACAACAGCGATGATCCTGCTGATGAGGATCACGAACCCGATGATGAGATGTCCCATACTTTGCTTTATCGTTCTCCCACACGAAAAATTGTGGACTATTTCCAGATTGCTGATGCGCTCACCAATGGGACCTCACCCAATACACCGCACTCAAAACATACATTCGCGTCTTGCACTACTGCCATCCATCTTGCTACTAAACTGCATCGCCGGATGACCATTGATGAGGCTGCAACACTCTTTGATTTACCCGACCTCCGCATGGCAATCTCTGATTATCTTGATCGTTGCGCGAACAGCGTAGACCATAACATTGCAGGTCGACAACGTGCTTCACCGAACTGCAGCCTACCATCGGACAGGATTCAAATTTGGACCAAGGTTCGCGTCCAGGTCCGTAACTATCATAATCCTGGGTTGGTCGAACCTGCTCAAACTATGAATGCTGCTCCTCCTTCACAAGAGCATCCTCGTGGACTCTATGATAGTGCTGTTTTTAGTCCAAGTGTCGAGAGTGACTGGCCTTCACAAAGTCTGAATGGTGAATATGTCTATTGATATCCGATGCAGTGGGCTTAACAAATTTCCAGGGCACATGGTTGTTCAACTTTGGCTCGTCTTTCGCATGCTTGGCACCAACCAATTTCTCACCTATGTGCAACGCTTTCATGTCACACCTCCTGCTGGGCACACGACGGATGCAGCAGCAACTGGTCTCCATGTTCTGAAGCGTGCAATGAGGAACAATGGGGAACGGGTTGGAGATGTTCTTCCATTGTCCCATATCCGTTGTCCTGTTCACCTGATTCCACATTTTGGGAAGACAGCCAACCCTCGCCTCACCACCCATACCAACTATGAACTTTCTTCCGAGTTTTGGCTAAACCGTTACTGGAACAAACAAATCTATTATTGTCTTTCGCTCTGTAGTACATAGACACGCCATTTGCCAGGTATCTGTCACCAAATACATTCGTGAGAATGTGGCCACGCCTGAAAGTTGTTCCAGTCTGCTGTCTCCTCAAGTTGGGACTGGAATATGTATACTATTATGACCCTGTCATATTCGCATGCTCAACCAAGCCACCCGAGTTCAGAATTGGAATTTACTGCCCGCTGTTATGTCGCGGATTCTTAGAATATCACTGATGGAGCGTGCAGCAATGTTCATTTTGCCCCTTCCCACTGAACGATCTGAGAATGTTCCCCAGTCCTCCCCCTCCAAGTTTTTGAAATGTGATAACTGACCTTTCTATCACTCCCCTGCGCCCAAAGACGTCCTCAGTCCCACTAGATGGCAGAGTCTTCAAGGCTGCCACTCTTGATGCAGAGCTTGCCTCTGAACTCGAGGATGCCACAATATTTGAGGCGGCCGGTTGCAAAGACAGCTATGTTGTATATTGGTACCAGCTCTCGCATCTCGAGAACATCAATGAAGTCAAGGCTAAGCTCTTGAAAGCAATCTACGACACACCACTCTTTCGCAATGGCTTCTGGGAACCCTCTCTGATTCCCCACATTCTGTGCCAGTCCACCGCTAAACTGACTGAAGCTGCTAACTTTGGCTCTTCAGGTTCAGGTAGGACTCGGAGGCCCCGATCCAATCCACCTCTCCGTAGCACATGCCAATCCACGTCCAAGCAGCCCACCACCGCTTCAGATTCACAAAGGCGCTCTAGAGTGTCGCTCAGGTGGGAACCAGTCACACGCAACGTTCCTGACACGGACTTACAGGAGACTGTTGAGGGAACGGTCATTCCTATCGCTGGTTCTGAAGAGACTGACGTTGCTACCTGGCTCAACTGGATTATTTCTTCGTTTACCCCCCCAGCTTTGCAGAGCAATTCCAGCCGATCTTGTCTGGAGGGTGGATCTCGTCTCACACGATCAACGTCCAAGGCACACAGTCACTTGCGTCTCTGGTCCTCACAATACGCTGCAAAGCCAGTAGAGAATTCTCACATGTCTGTCAAACCAGACATTGTTCTTTGTGGCCAGCTTGATGGACCTGCTGGCTTTGCATGGCACAAGGTGATATCATTCCTTGAACTCACATCCTCAGCATTCGGCGCTCAATTGCGACGTGATATCACTCGAAAGGCATATGCTGTATTTATGTCCCAACCTAGTAGATGCTTTGTGGTTGCCGTTTCTCTCGCCCGCCAAGAATTCCGTCTTCACGTCTTCGATCGCTCAGGTGTGATCCATTCTTTAGGATACAATCTTCACAAGTTTTCAGACCTCTTCGCTCGTCTCATGTACACGCTTGCCTTTGGGAGTCTCGACAAACTGGGATTCGACCCAACTTTCATCGATCCTGCTATGTCTCCCTCTATCTTGTATCGCCCACGCAGCGCTCTCGCAGTCCAAATGTCTTGGACCATCTATATTCACAAGAGTGCATATGCCGTTTTATGTCAGCTGTACATTAGCCACTTGATTTGCGGGAGGGGCACAAGCTCCTGGCTCGTGAGGAAGGGCAAGAAACTCTATGTCCTAAAGGATTACTGGACACACAAAGGGAGAAAGTGTACGGAGGAGGAAATTCTACTCAAGATCAAGGGGCTTTTAGGTGTCTCGCAGTTGGTCGAAGCATGGACCGTTCAGAGCGAAGGTGCCGATGAAACAACTGACTGGCTCCGGCCTCCATTTTTGGTCGGAAATAGAGAATTTGAGACTCGTCTTCATCGACGTCTCCTGTTGACACCTGTGGGTGATCCCCTCGTTCAATTCTCCTCTTTACAAGAGCTTGTAAGCATCTTCATTGATATCGTTCATGGTGCACATTATCACTTCCTTTACCTCGTCAATCATTCACTCTTCTTCCTGTTAGTCCATTTTGTGCTTGTGACTGTTCACAATATTCTTCATCATGATATGAGTATCAACAACATCCTCGTATTTGCCTGTGATACTAGATGGCCTGCTATATCACATGATCAAGAGGAACGAGAAAACGTCATCGCAAACAAGAAATTCCGACGTGGCCTACTCATTGACTTCGATTATGCCTGTTGAAGTCACACATGCACCCAGCGTAAACCGTCGACGAAGTGTGCACAAGACTGCGACCCATATTAGTGTAGACTTAGTAATAGTCCTCTTTAGAGTAGATGTTACATGTCACACGTCACACGTCACAGTCACGCGTCACAATATTTGTTGTATATAAACAGCATTCATTGCTTATATAATATAACAACTCTTGACCAGCTACCACTATCATCTCAGCTTGTCCCCTCCACATAACAGGTGAGCAGGAGTAGCAGTTCCTCTACGTACATAGGTATTGCTTCAACAATGCCTATATGCTCAATGCGGGGAACCAAGGTGTATCGAGCGGTGACCGCACTGTGAGTGTTTTCATCTAATCTTCCAGTCTGCCTTTGTTTGACATCAAACGACACAGGGCACCATACCGTTCATGGCCATCGACCTCCTCCAAGAGTACACCAGCCCGAGCAACAACTTTACACACACGTTTTCGCATGATCTGGAATCGCTCATCTACGTTCTCGTTTGGATATGCATCCTCTATCAAGCACCAAATGAGATTTGCAGTGATCGAACCATCGAGCAGACCTGTCTCAAGCAGTGGGCCTTGGCGAAGACAACCAACAACATCCAAGCTCTCTGTGACCAAAAGCTAGGCCAATTGGCATTGAGAAGTGTACTCAGCGATTTCACGCCTTATTTTGATCCATTGAAGCTCACTGTCACCCGACTCTATAAACTGATTCAATCGTCCCGTGATTCTGGTGCTATTCTCAGTCATGCAGTTGTCACAGAGGTCCTTATGGATGCCTTCAGGATGGTCACAGAAGTGACTTGTGGTGCAACAAATGCGAAGCGGACATGGAAACACGTGGAAAGGGAGCCTGCTCCGATGCAATCTAATTACTATTCTGAAGGGCGCAATGTTCGTCGCAAGGCAATGTGATGGGACCTGTATGAATGATTACTTACTACTTACTACGCTACATGTATGTCTTTGTTTGATTTCAAGATTACCATTGATGAACGTCCACCTCCTGCAATATCTTTTTGTACCTGCACACATAAGCCCAAAATTTTATGCCATCGTGCAACCATCGGCCAGCATCTGCACAACACAACAAGCGGGACGGCTGTTTGGCAGTCTCTTGTACTTGACAGAGCCCTCTCATTGGCCTACGAGTGTCTAACCGAGCGGAAAAGTTGTCTTTCAGCATGTCCTTCCAAACAGAGGTTGACATTTCATGCCCATTCCTTCAGGTAAATTTGCAGATCGGTGTGTATCACTCAATCGATGAGCTGTGTCAGCTGCAGTGTGGTATTCAATGCGTGTTCAGAGGTAAGTCGTCTGTTTGCGATGTTCTTTTATGCATCAATGCCAGATCCCCGTCAGGTCCCCATCAAGTACGATTGCATAAAAGGAGGCAAGAATTTCTATGAGGCCCGCCCCCTCCACTGACTGCACTCATCTCCTAAGTCTACGATCCACTACTAGCCGTTCTCATGGCAAAATCTTCCACGAAGAAGCGCACTCCCCCCCAAGCAGTGGATTGGTTAGATTTGGGACTCGATGATTCAGTGGTTGGCACGAACAACCGAAAGAAAGCGAAAGTGCTTCCCTCTAACAGTAAGTTTATTTACTACATCACCATTACCATCATCTACCTCTTTTCTTTGTTTGCCAGATCCACCAGAGGGCCAGACTCGTCAATCTTCGAGAGCGAACAAAGGTAGTGGGGGTCAAATCACTCAGCTATGAAATATCGAACACATGCAGACTCAGACCATCGCAAGGGTCTCGCGGATGGACATTGCTACCGCAAATGAGCCTCTTAATCCAATGGCCCCGCTCTCAGACAAGCAGCCACCCAAATGGAAACCTCAACCTTCGAAAGGTAGTGCTGGGGAGAAGGCATGTCTTATCTGTTGTTTTTCCTTCCTCAGACTCACTGACCACCCAGATTCATTCATCTGAGACGCCAGTGCATACTCCCCCTGCTTCTATGGGTGGAAATACACTACCACGACCAACACGCCAGACACCTATTTCAGGCTCCCGATATGGCTTTCACTTGCACTCTCCCGCTGCTGATTCTACAACTTCTCATGGTAACTCCACTGTGCCATCCGCATCTCGCAGTACTTCTACGGTCTCATCATCTTTTCAAGGCTCTGTGCCCCCCCCCTCACAAGACTGCTCTGCAGCTCCTGTGTCCTGGGGTGGCTCTGTCGCTCCCGTGTCCCGGGGCAGAGCACCTACAACTCCCGTCACTATATTGACTTCATCCGTGCCTCTCAGGGCCTCGCAAATCGTACAACGAGTCCAAAACTGTCAACCTCGTCCACTGTCCAGAACTTTCTCTGTCCATGACCTCAATGTTAAGTCGCGACCACAAAGTTTTTCCACTCCTGCGCCGCCACCATATGCTTATCATGCAGATGAAGACAGTGTCACCGAGCATAGTGATGATTGCAACGGCTCCCCCCCTCACCGCCCCGCTTTTGATGAAACTGACATTGATGAGGTATCTCCTGATGAGGATGAAAGGATGGCTGAAGCGGCATTGCACACCCCAGGTATGGACACTTCATTTATCAAATTCTCTACTAACAATACTCCTGGAGCAAGGCTCTCCATTCCATGGTGCAAATTCTCGCCCCGGCCATGTGCCAACATTAGAACCAGGTACATACATTTTCTTTATCAGATTCCCTACTAACACAGCTTTCAGAACAATATGATCAACCACAAGATGAACAAGACTCACCCCTGGACACCACTCGTCCTACTGACTCTCAAATAGGTAAGAATTAGGTTATATCACGGATAATGCTTAAGTCTTCTCAGATCCCGTTTTACTTGCCATTTCGGAGAAACACTACGGTGAAGACTCAGACGTTGTGCATGCGTATCACCAATGCAACAGTTTCCCGCGTGCCCCAGCACCAGAACGACTTTGTGCAATTCGCAATCAGCAACAGCCCTCTACTAGGGCTACCGTCTCAGAACTTGCTCAAAACGTCGCAAGCAGTGTGGCTCAGGGTTCTCAACCTTCTTCTGAGTCTACTGGCACTCCAATGGTACTGACCGCAACCAACGGCAAATTGACAGGTCCCCTGACCAAACTTCGCTCTTACCAAACAAATTTCGTGAAGTCATTGAGCGGGCGAAGTTGATCGTGCAATGTGATTCCGCAATGAAGGATCCATTCCCACCTTGCTCCACATTCCTCGACACATTGAGTGGAGAAATTTTCAATGAAGCTCTTATCGAGTGCACGAATATCCCTCCAGGTAAGCCTTTTCTTTTTGAGTTGACATTTACTTAGCAAACTCCGCAGGATACTGGCCCAATTACCGCAATCCACTCGGCATCCTTGTAGGCATCGTTAACATCATTTTGTGACCATGCTGACAAGTTTTACTAGCTGTGGGAGTCCATGATGACATGGCAGTCAACTGTCAAGGCAAAAGCTCATGAAGTCCTGCCACGATTTTACGACATCGGAGCCCATCACACTGAGGGGGACAATCAATCGCAAGCTCAGGCATTGATCAAAGGAGCGACCTTCCTGAGGGATGGTGTCGATGATGAGGTCTGTTGAAGGTTTAATGCATTCACTTACTGACCACCACTTTTCAGGGTTCTACTAACAACTTCGTGCATCCAGCGTTGGCAGCTCTGGTGATGGATTTCTTCTATGCACCTTCGTCAGTTGGCTCAGCTTTCCCGGAGATCTTTTCCCATGAAGTCCCTGAAGTTGCTGTGTACTTGGCGGCAACTGCGGTATGCTTTCTCTTTTTTTTTTCCATCTCTACTCAGACCTTTCACAGCTTCGTGCTTCCCTTGACAAGTACACTCAAACTGGCACTCAGCAAGACCGCCAATTCGAATATGGTACTTACTCGAAAGTTTTCGCTGCTTTTTTGGACATGCAACGTCAAATCAACCAAAATCCAAAGCACGCTGCAAAAACGCGGGAATTGTGAGTTGCTTGGGCATCCACTGGCGGGTATGAAATGTATATCAAGATTGTTTATTGGCGAGTGCTGATCCCAATGTCAGAATGAAAACCAAATCGCAGCCCATGGTTCCATTCAGTGACGAGTTCTGCGTTATTTTGGATTGATTTTGTCTATCGTGCTCTGTGTGTTTACCCTGTACTACTGTGGTTCCACAGACAATACAGAGCTATGTTTATGTTCATATGCATGTGTGTATAAGGGTGCACAGGGGTGCACAGATTTCTGTAAGGTCTGTCTAGGTAAGGAATTTGGGGTGTACAGTACTGTGTAGGTCTGTGGGTCTCTTTATTGGTGGGTACCTTCCTCTAGGGTCTGTGGTACTGTACAAATCTACATAGCTCTGCACAGCCTAGGGCTGGTTTGCTGATGCAGGGGATTGAGATGATGGCCAGGTGCAATAAATAATTTTGATACATGTCCTTACGCATTTATTCTCCCCATTTTTTTTGTTGTTTGTCTTACAATCATCTACTGTATTTCAATGATGGGTGACTTCCATGAACAATTGTATATGAAAGTACAGAAATGGTACACAATGATGGTAATTATATGGATACAAAATGTGCTCAAGTTGTAATGGGCTGACCTCTTCGTGCCCGTTCCCCAATGTAGTTGTCCCACATATCCCATGCAATCCTGTCCCGCATAGCAGACATCTGCGCATGATCGGAACTCGTGGGGACACCGTCTGCAATCAAGCCGATCAAGCCTGGTGCCGCATCAGATTGTAGTGAAGCAGCTTCAATGTCATGTCATCCAGCTCTGCAGGATCCAACTTACGGATGATGTTGTGGATGCATGATAGAGCTGGTGGGATGCACGCTTGAATGTTCATACCGTATTGGGGGGGGAACTACAAGGATTCGGAACCACCACTTCAGCACACCAATAATGCACTCAACTACATTGCAAAGCTGGGCATGACGGAGGTTAAAAACCTCCTGGGCGTTCACAGGCCTAACAAATCTTAGTCAACGAAAAGAAAAGAAAAGAAATACGCACTGAGTTTGTGCGTGGCCCCACTCGGCCAAGTGGTATCGTTGCCCATGGTACGGCACCAACAACTGCAGGCAACTCAGAAACCCTGCATCGGCAAGGTAATGCAGGGATAGTGAAATCAGACATCCATGCATCATGGTAAAGAGTCGCATCGGCCATTGACCCTTCCCATCCACTGAGTACATACGTAAAGTTCATTTTGAAGTCGCAACAAACAAGACAATTTTGAGATGTAAATCCTTTGCGGTTGCGGCACACATCTCTTTCATCTGCAGATGGAGTGCACACGATATGGGTTCCATCGATAGCACCAATTGTGCCTTCAAAGAAGGGGTAGAATTTCGGATTGTCGCAAATAGTGGGAGGGATAGGATCATTGGTGCATGGTAGTTTCACATACTTTGAATATATGGGGGGCAAAGAGAATGTGCTTAGCATTTCTTTGAAATACCTAGTATTTATTGTCAGGATTGTAGGATAATACTGAATGAAAGACGTACTTTGAAATAGTTCCATTCGATCGTTGGAATCTCTCTCCTATGTGCCTCACCGATAACCCAGTTACACATGTATAGAGGAAAATAGCGAGCTGTTCTTCAAAAGTGACCTTCTTCGAGTCGGTAAGCCCCCACCCCGAAGTTCATTCAGAAGTGCTTGGAAAACGTGCTTGTGAACCGCAAGTTCCGTCCGGATCCTCTCAGGATGGCCGTTCAGGAGTTCCTCAACCCATCCTTGCCCAGAGAGGATGGAAGTATGATAGGGGATAGGCTGCGCCCTTTGAGTTGCTAGTAGTATGATCACCTCGGACACCTTTGCAGCTATATCGGATACCATTAGAAGTTCCTGTCGATATTGAGTGATGATGAGTTCCAAAAGCCATCGATCACATTCCTCCGCTATCTTGCCCTCACCGTCTTCCTTGATATAACCCTCAATCCTCCCATCCATCCCAAAACTGAACTCCTGGTCCATAGCGATGTGGAATGGCCTTGGATGTTGTGCTGCGACGCTGTCCCAATTATAGGAAGGTGGTGGTCTGCACAGGGAAGGTCTAGCCTAAGGAAGGAGAAGGAGGAGCTGTAGTGACCTCAGTAGATATTCAAGCTACTGAATTAGAGTAATACCTGTAGTGACTACTACAAGTTA
>Ga0307516_10010214_pt1 | contig 10350 bp, 9 predicted proteins | sample 19_EM_MG_FD_203310 | JGI IMG/M metagenome (GOLD analysis project Ga0307516, IMG submission 203310) | Populus trichocarpa ectomycorrhiza microbial communities from riparian zone in the Pacific Northwest, United States - 19_EM | ecosystem: Host-associated > Plants > Roots > Unclassified | place...
ATGCATCCACATGCAAGACGAAAGAGTATCAATTTGCAGCCTTTTTCTTTTTGTTTTCCTTCACTAATTCCTGGTTGTTGCTTGACATAGTAAATCCAACAACGATCATCATTCAGCTCCAAATTACTAAAAAGAAACTAATTTTCCAAGCAGAAAATAACAATAAAGAACTGAAAAACAGAAACAGAGAAAGAGCAATCAACCACAGACCATTAACTCAACTATATTTAAAAGGGCATACAAAGCAACCATAATCACAAACATGTAAAGCAAACAAATAATAGACCAAAACCCATATCATAAAAATCTCTCTACGTACCAAAGGCAATTGGCTCAGAACCCAATTCAGCACTTGAAAGTTGCAAGCTTTCTGAGTAAAGCTCCTTAGCAATACTACCTTCCATCTATTACAACACAAGAAACAACAAAAACCCAGTTCAAAAAACTTCAAAACACCAATAAATATTTCTCTCAATAAGCAAAATTTAGGCCAATACTATTAGTAAAGAAACAACGAGGACTGAAGCTTTACTATTTGTTCTAAAAAAAACGTGAAGTCTTTATTAATTTTTTTATTGATTATTGTTCAAATACAAGAAAAGTTTTGGTCTTTACCCTTTGATTAGTGATTGAATTAAAGAGAGAACCCGAAGATTTAATCGGGTCGTTTATCCAAGAAGAGGTAGTTGCTAGATGGAAAGACAGTGAGTCAAGGGACAGGTGGGTCATGGATTCAGGCTGGGCCGTTCTTTTCTTTGTTAATATTAAATTGGTACGTTGTGCTTGATTAGATGGCTGGGCCTTTGGGAAGGGCTTGGTTTCCTATCATTGATGGATCTTTTAAAGTCTGTTTGTTATTGCAGCCGAGGCAGGTAGCACAATATGCTAAAATATTATATCATATAGATGTATACATATTTCTGGGTCGAAAATTAATTATGTAGCCTTGTTGCAGGTTTGATGGTCGAGATTTCTCGAAGAGGTTAAAGGGCAAGAAGGTTATGTTCGTAGGGGACTCTCTGAGTCTAAACAATTTTCAGTCTTTGCTGTGTTTGCTCCATGCTGCTGTGCCTTCTTCCAACAACACAAGAAATACAGATAATTACTAGTTACATAACTAGCGCGATGTCACCGGTTTTTTTCCATAAAAAATATATATATAAAAAAAATTTAAAAGTGTTAGGTTTTTCTACAAAACTATACTCAATAATCTTGGGTTTGGCTGCAACGTCTGACCTAAAAGTAATATTTATAATATTAATAATAACATTAAACTTGCATGACTCAAGTTTAAGTGAGTCTGGCTGTAACACCGGACCCAAGAATATTGGATGTGGGTCTGGCTATAAGGTCGTGTCATAAAAGTGTGATAATTAAATAGATTAATTAAAAAGAAAAAAACTAACAGGAAGAAAAAAAACTAATGAAGAAAAAGAAAAAAAAATCTGAATTAATTGGGTTAACCCTTCAAATCAGGTTAACCCGTAAAACCTGGGATTCGCGTCATGAAAGTTTAATAACTAAATAGAAAAAAAAAATTGACAGGTTTACCAAGAATTAACTGGGTGTTACCATCAAACCAAGTTAACTCGTCAATCCCAGGATACGTGTCATGAAAGTCTGATAATTAAATAGAAAGAAATTTAACATTAACAAACTAAACTAAACGAAAAAAATTAATTAAAAAAAATCCAGGTTAACTCGTCAAACCAGGTTAACCCATCAAACCCAGGATCCGTATCATGAAAATCTGATAGCTAAATAAAAAAAATTTAACATTAACAAACTAAATCAAACAAAAAAAATTCATTGAAAAAACAAAAAAATTAAAAACGAAAACAAATTAGTTCTATAATATAATATAATAATTATAATAATATAATATATTAATAAGTGAAAGGCGTGGGGAAGCTACAGTAGTTTTCCATGCCTTTTAGAGTATTACTTTATTTTACCACAGTGATATTCCAGATGAGTGAGAGCAATTAATCTTTTAAATTTCATCCACCTAATATTAATTTCTATTAATTATTGATTTAATTAGAACCAGTATACTCTCTCTTATTTGATTATGTTCAAGAAGGTGAGAGTCGTGAGACCATACTCAAGGACATGGATCGTATGGTGGCTTTTCGGAAAGGCTTAACAACATGGGCAAAATGGGAGTGACGACAAAGCTGTTCATTTGCTTAATTTAACAACTCTTTCACAGCTAAGAAAAGATGGACATCCAAGCTCTTACAATGGCTTTAGAGGCATGGATTGTACTCATTGGTGTGTTGCAGGAGTTCTAGACGCTTGGAATGAACTTCTCTGCACAGCTATTATCAGTTGGAAGAAAAAATTACAGATCTTAGTTGCTCACATTTTATAGCATGGCCATTGAAACTAGCCAGCTAGCTGCCATCAGTCTCATTGCAAATTCCTTGATATATCCTGTGTATTCCGTCATTTGTTTTTCTGGTTAGAATAATTTCATTGATTTGGATTAGTTGCTTTGTCCCTACTCAAGGAGTTTTTATTGCTAGATAAAGTTGCGACTGTTTTGGAGATCTCTTTGTGGGGTCTCTGATCAAGAATAGACTGAAAAGATTCCAAAATTAGTTCTTGCTTTCAACTGTACTGATAAGGGACATGAGAATTACGGGAGAAGCAAGGAATCTGAGACTGTGCTGCCTCTTCAGAGAAGATTAAGTTAATGGGAGGGAGGACAAAGCTGTTAAGCTTTGTATATAGGATTGCTGGAAGCAAAGATCAACCAAAGAAAATAAGTTCTCTAAATGCAGACAGTTGTTAGCTGACACACAAGTGTAGTGGAACACAAGCATGGTAGTTTCGTATGCTTGTGTTCCTGTCACATCACCAATTATATATGTAAACCTGCAAAAATGTAAGAAATTCCGTTGTCAAAGCCATATCCAATTAACCTTAATAAAAAAGAAGAAAAAATAATCCAATTGATTGGTTAATCCGAACCTTTAACAGGAATACCTGCCATATATTTACATATGAAGAGCACAGACAGGACAAACTAAGCTCTCTTGACTTTCTGTCTCCCTTTGCTCTCCACAATGATGCAATCTAGGACTAAAAGATCTTGTTGTGTCCTTTTAGCCATTTTCATGACAATTTCTTGTCTATGTTTTGCTACCTCATCAAAGAGTATTCTCCAAACCTTTACAACTAACAAGAACTTGAAGTGGAAAAAATGGCAAAAGAAAGTCTGCAATATGTATCAAGGAAGTTGGGTTCAAGACATGTCGTATCCTCTCTACAATTCATCTGCATGCCCTTTTATTCGCAAGGAATTTGATTGTCTAAAATATGACCGACCTGATCACCTCTACCTTCAATATAGATGGCAGCCTAATGCCTGTGACTTGCCCAGGTACATCCATCCATCCATCTCTCTTTTTGTGTGTGAATACTCTGTAATTTTTTCTACATTGCTGTACTGCTGTCTTATGAGTTCTTGAATCGACAAAGATACTCATTTTTCTTTTTAAAAAAGAAAGACTTACAAGACTTAAGCGAGGATCCCCAATAATTTAGACCAAGTCTTAAATAACCAGATGATTTTTTTTTTTAATTTTAGTTTTTTTAATAATGAATCCTCACAGGTCAAAAGGGAACTTCTAGTTTCTCCATGCAATGATGTTTTAAAGCTTTTTCCAGCTTCTTTTGAGCTGTAGTTTACTTACAGACAATTGGGAAAATATGGGTGGCAATACTTTGGTTAGGCTAGCAAGTCTAGACTTGAAATAAGCAATTCAGGAGGATGGTTATGCCTCAAGCCTCCTCGTTGTACAAGTGATCAGGCATTGATGAGAGACACATCAAACAGTTATCTCATGAAGATGTGATAGGTTGTCGCCAAGAAATATTATGGTGTTAAAGTTATTATTATTAATATTTACATATAAAAAAGAGATATATACACAAGAAAGAAAGAGAAACGAGAAATATGGAGTTCAAAAAATTAATTTTTGAGAAAGAAAAAATATTCTTGTAACTTTTGTTGGATTCAAATATGATTTTCTCTCTTCTATATCATAAACATTGTTGTGGAAAGGGTTTTTCAACCCTAATTTATATTTTATTATCGAGTAATTATCTTTAATTATTGTGTGCATGACTCTCTAAAAAGGTTTACAATATAATTAAAATAGAATCCTAAATAAATAAAAAAACACAATATAAAATAAAAAATTAACCTGAAAATCCAAAAAGAAAAAGAAAAAGAAAAAGAAAAGGAAAGCTCAAATAGCATCTCCAAAGTCTAATTTGAGTGTCTTTTTAAGCTTTACTAGTTATTTCTAATAAACCTTGTGTAGAACCGAGCTTGTAAAATTATCTAATAAAATTTAAATTCAATCAAATAATCAAATAAAAAATTATTATATTTTCTTGTCAACCTGCTTGTTTGGTGCGGATATCACTTTTTGTAGGCCTAACTTTGTTCTATTGATTCATAAACAAGTATATATTTAGGCTTTCTGCATAATCTGCTAGTGACAGAGCCACAACTAAATGTTCAGACTCTTCAAACCCGCCTACATCACATTGATTGGAGCACCATTGAGAAACAAATGTGTAGTAGCTTATTTTCTTTGAAGTATATGTCTTCCTTATCTTTTAACTGAGGTTTGTGTTGAGATTTGTAGTCCAGGACGAGTAGAGTTTCTCTTTAGGGTTTTAGGTACAAGTTGAGGATTTAGTTAAAAGGAATAGAAGAGAGGGGAAAGCATATATTGGTCAATTACGTAGGAAACAACGATAGTTTCATCAGTACGAAAAATGATGCTCAATGTTATTTTTAATATATAATTTTAATATTTTAAAATTTATTTATGATATCAATATAATAAAAAAAATAAAAAAGATACTTTTAAGCAAAAATAAATTCAATTTAAAAAAAATATTGGGAACGCAATTCCGAGCGGCTCCTAAACTAGATGATGGCACGTCGTTATTTTTCTTTCTGTTTTGTTCTTTTAGTTCAAAAAAAAAAAAAAAAACTCAATGGATTTTGAAGAATTTCACAAGTTATTTTGTTCCTGATACTATACTATTTTGGAATGTGTAAACACATTAGGTTTGATGGTAAACATTTCCTGAAGAAGTTGAAGGGCAAGAAGATCATGTTTATAGGGGACTCTGTAAGTCTAAACCATTTTGAGTCACTATTATGCTTGCTTCATGCAGCTGTGCCTGATTCCATTATCACAGAGGAGACAAACAACTCTGGCAGTACAGTGACATTCCAGGTGAGTGAACTAGTCCTGGAGAGGTGGCAGCCATTGCTATTATAAGGAAAATAGAGTCTTACGTTTACAAAATTAATTGGAATTGAAATTTTCAGGATTACGGTGTGTCTGTAAAGCTGTTCAATTCTCACTACTTGGTAGACATCGAACAAGAAAAAATCGGCCGGGTGTTAAAACTTGATTCGCTCAAGGATGGAAACACATGGAAGGACATGGATGTTCTAGTGTTCAATACCTGGCTTTGGTGGTACAGGAGAGGACCGAAGCAACCGTATGAGCTCGAAAAACTTGGCAGAAGTAGTAGATTTACAATTCAATTGAAAAAGAATCAAGTTGATTTGGTGTTATTGATTTTTCGGTTTCAAATTTCAGATGGGATTATGTTCAAGAAGGTGAGACCATAATCGAGGACATGGATCGCATGGTGGCTTTCCGGAAAGGCTTAACAACATGGGCAAAATGGGTTGATTCTGATGTGGATACATGTAAAACCAAAGTTATTTTTCAGGGAATTTCTCCATCCCATTACAAGTAAGGCTCTCTTCTTTTCTTGATAAATGAAGAAAGAATTAACTAGTTTCATCAATTTAAAACCAGCACTGGTTTATACTATTTTCATGACTTGAACTTCGTCTTTGAATCAGTGGAGTGGAATGGGGGAAACCAGGAGTGACAAACTGTGGAAAGGAGACACAGCCAGTTAGTGGATCAACTTACCCTGGTGGCTCACCACTGGCATTGCAAGCATTAGAAGATGTGTTAAATACTATCAAGAAACCTGTTCATTTGCTTAATATAACAACTCTTTCACAGCTAAGAAAAGATGGACATCCTAGCTCTTACAATGGCTTTAGAGGCATGGATTGTACTCATTGGTGTGTCGCAGGAGTTCTAGACGCTTGGAATGAACTTCTCTACACAGCTATTATCAGTTAGAAGAAAAAATTACAGATTTTAGTTGCTCGCATTTTATATCATGGCCATTGAAACTAGCCAGCTAGCTGCCATCAGTCTCATTGCATATTCCTTGATATATCCTGTGTGTTCCGTCATTTTTTTTTTCTGATTAGAATAATTTCATTGATTTGAATTAATTGCTTTGTCTCTACTCAAGGAGTTTATTGCTAGATAAAGTTGCGATTGTTTTGGAGATCTCTTTGTGGGGTCTCTGATCAAGAATAGACTGAAAAGATTCCAACAATAGTTCTTGCTTACAACTGCACTGATAAGGGACACGAGAATTACGGGAGAAGCAAGGAATCTGAGACTAAGCTGCCTCTTGAGAGAAGATTAAGTTAATATGGGAGTGAGGACAAAGCTATTAAGCTTTGCATTTAGGATTGCTGGAAGCAAAGATTAACTACAGAAAATAAGTCCTATATATGCAGAAAGTTGGTAGCTGACACACAAGTGTAGTGGAACACAAGCGTGATAGTTTCATATGCTTTGAAGCAATGAAACTCCCCATGTTGCTTGCTGAAGGCGTGGGAAGGAAAGTAATCTTTCTTACAAGAGAGAGGAAATGGGCGAATAAAAAAGATAAAAATCTGACAAAATAGGAGAAAAGTTCTCTTAGAAATGCAGCAATACAGGCCAACCCCTTCAAAAAGCAAATTTCCTCCTCTAGTGATCGTCTACTGTAAGTCTATAAGTAGTAACCCTCACAAGTTCACATTATAGTCCAGTCTAGCCATAAAGAACACACTTGATCACACAATCACAAAATGGCTTCTCATGTGGCTTGCACTCTCTTCACCCTTCACTTCATCCTATTATCATACTTGTGCACAATCACATGTGGGGCTTTCTATGAGGAAGTAACTGAAGCCATAGCTATCAAGCGCATAGAAAAGACCACACACCTACATTTCTACTTCCACGACATTGTTAGTGGAAAACATCCAACAGCTATTAGAATTGCCGGCCCGGATAATTTTGCCTTTGGTGACACAATGATGGCGGATGATCCGTTGACGGAAGGGCTTGAAATTTCTTCAAAGCCTGTTGGAAAAGCTCAAGGACTCTATGCCTTAGCCTCGCAAAACGATTTTTGTTTGCTAATGGTTATGAATTTTGCTTTTACAGAAGGTAAATATAATGGAAGTAGTATTAGCATCCTTGGAAGGAACCAAATCCTGAATGATGTGAGGGAAATGCCAATCGTTGGAGGTAGTGGGCTATTTAGGCTTGCTCATGGCTACGCATTGGCACATACAGTTTGGTTTGACGAGCAAGGTGATGCTACTGTCGAATATAATGTGTATGTGTCACACTACTGAATACCCTTTTTCATGAATACGCCATTTGCTCACTTTTCATCCTCTGGGGTTAGCTGGATTTGTTTGTATTTGCAAGATTTGTACTATCTTAGTTACTGCTGAAAGCTAAAGATAGTTTTCTTTTAGCTCCCTGTTCCAAGTAATTTGGAAACTGGTCAAGGTTGTAACCGAAATCTTTCTCTGTATGTCAAAGAAATCAGTGTAAAACAATCAAATTAGATTCCAAAAGTATAAGGACACAGAGATTGATACAAGACCGAAACTTGAATTCAAGACAACAATGGTGTTTAGGACATCCCCTGACATCAATGATGCAAATGCTGGTGGAAGATGGTTGACGTAGACTAGGAGCAAAGGATAACGAGGTTTATTACAAGTAAAAACCTTTAAATATTAAGAATATCATAACTACAGGAAGACATTCAAAATATTTAATTTGTATTCACCCAAATCTCTCCTTGAATACAACCTAGACAACCCTATTTATCCTAGTCTTAGGTCTAAACTAAATAAGGAAAAATAAAATAAGGAGAAGCTCCTGCATCAATGATGAGTAAATGGATAGCTAGTGTTGCATAATGCTGTAAATTTTATATATGTTCTGTTCTTTGCTATTTTCTTACTATACGTTGTTATTGTTCTTCGAACTGGCTACTGGCTATCAACAACCTCGTTACATGCCACTATGCAGTTTTTTGTGTCTGGTTATTTGTCCCTCAGGATCGATTCTTTCATGAGCAACAAAATATTCTTGAACAGGGAGCAGTAACTCTATCATGGTTTAGGATTAGGTTCCATCCTGCCTTTTGACGAGTCAAGCTGTTGTGATTTGAAACCTTTAATATCTATCGTCTTTAAAGGCCCAGAAGCAAGACATCGTACTAGATCCAATTGATATCCTGCAATACAGAGCATGAAAGTTCCTACTTCCTGCAACATTTCGGAAAAGTTAATAAATAACGATAAATAAGATAAAAATTAAAAAATTGATATTCAAATATAGAACAAGATATTCATCCTCGTAACTCGAATCTTTGACACGGTTATGTTTAACGATTTTGCTCACAAAAATCAATTTTCTATTTAATTAAATAATAATAATAAAATTAAACACATATGAAATTGATTGAATAAAATAAAAGACAAAAAAGTATTATGCAAGGTTACACATATTAAAAATATTATCCAAAAATAAATATTTTTAATTTTTTTAAAATAAATCTCATTTATATAAAACATAAAAAAAATCATAGATGAATTAGAACAATCTCTCAAAAAATTAAATGCATACAAAATAACAAAAATAAAATAACGGTTATTTAAATGAGTTTAGATAAAATAAAAATAAAAAAGGGTATTAATTTACATATAAATTTAAAAATTATTTTCAATAAATATATATAAAAAAATTATTTTTTTAAAAAAATTGTGTTAAAAAGAAAAAGGTAGGCATCATTGGGTCTGGTAAACCAAACCAATGCGTCTGACTCATCTAGTAAGGGTTCGCGTGCTTGGGCCCTCCATTTTTTTATTTTAGATGGGACGGACAACATATAGTGTGCCTCAATTTGTTTTGAAAAAAAAATTCAGATAATACGTTATCTGACATTGCATTATTTTTTGCCGTTGTGGTAGCTGGAATAATAGAAAATTAGTTTTTTCGATCAAAAATCCAAGTTTTCAACCTATTTTTTTTACACAAAATACCTAGAAAACATCCTAAGCAACTTAATAAACTCATTCATGGCCTCAAAAAACCACCTTGAAACCCAAAATAAATTTTTTTACCAAACTCAGATATATTTTTTTAGACAATTTCAAGATTAAAAAAAAAACTTTTAATGTGAGCTCCCTTCATCAAACAGAACAATTTAACACCAATTTGGTTGTTTTGTGGCCGTAATTGGTGCCAATAAAAATTTTCTCTCTCTAACGTTGGATTTTGATGACTTTCTCTAACATCTCTCGACCAATAGCCAAAGTATAAATGTCACGACCCGAATCCCGGATCCATGACCGGCACATAGGCAAGGTTCCCCTCCAAGGTTCCATACCTATGCGAACCCAAACTTACACACAAACTTATCCTAACTCAATCAGAGTTTAACGCAGCATTAATAACAAAATCAACTTCATAATATAATTGAATTGTCTTAATACAAGAGTTTATATAAGTTCAGAGTTTTGGAGCATTAACTAGACATAAAGAAAAATGTACAAATTACAACCAAAAGAGCAAGTTCTTAAGGTCCAACAAAAGTGACCTGCTATCAAGCTATAAGCCTGAAAAGAATAAATAATGAGATGGTGAGTTCAACAACTCAGTGAGTAGATAACGTTCAATATACACACACGAGGTAATATAACAATGAGAAATATATATACAAGTACGGTCTTAGGTTCTTATAGAAAGGTTTCTCAAATAGGCCATAACAAGAAGATCATATGGTAAAACTCGTCAGAAAATCAAAATGCAATGAGCATGAGGCTTCGTACTGTGGGATGATCAATCCACATAGGTTGGTGACTCCCCCGACCAACTAGGGTTCAGATACGATGTGCACAAAGACTAACACTATCCTGTTAGCATGGGTATTCTGACTGACATACCATAGGTTCATAATCATATCTCAAGGCTCAACTCATGACATCAATCAAATGAGGAGCTATCAATTCAGAATTCAATTCAAAATATATACTGGTTCATATCAAGAATTCAGATTCAACAATTGATCATGTTTTATCAAAACAAGGATAATAATCAACATATATATTATCAAGAAGCATGATCCAATTCATATTAA
>Ga0307516_10010215_pt1 | contig 10350 bp, 13 predicted proteins | sample 19_EM_MG_FD_203310 | JGI IMG/M metagenome (GOLD analysis project Ga0307516, IMG submission 203310) | Populus trichocarpa ectomycorrhiza microbial communities from riparian zone in the Pacific Northwest, United States - 19_EM | ecosystem: Host-associated > Plants > Roots > Unclassified | place...
TCTATAGACAGCATTCTAACACCTGTACTGCCATCTACTGGATACGGTACAGCACACAGCCCCTACACCTAATTGATTTGTCTATGAATATTGTTTACTGGTTCGAACTCGGATACTGCCGTGCATCACAGCGGCCCACTCACCAGTACAGTATTGGGAGTTTCTTGAGTATGTCAATGACAATGTCAGAAATGTGCATCCTGCGGACGCAGGCTAGTGGCTGATCATCTGGCTGAACCATGTCAGAAGCAGATTAAATGAGGAGATCAAGATCGGAAAAAAAGGAGAATGAGCGACACTGTGGCCGAGGAATGAGGACACGATAGGCGAGATGCACTTGCACGTGCACGCGAAAACTTCTCTTATTTGGCTATGTTACAGAGGCAAGCTAAAGACATCCAGGTGCCGGAATCTCGGCCGTGGGTCGCTCGTACATCTTATCCTATGATAAGTTTTCCCGAGGCACGAGGGAAACCCTATCGCGGAGTGTGTATATGACACAGCACAGGGTCCCAAATTTGGCCTCTGCCAATGTTATTTTTAAATAGTTTGCGAAATAATATTTTCTGAAAAAATATTTGCAAAGACTTTTGCAGCTGCAAAAGTCGAAGAAATGCGAAATTCGACATTTTGCACAGGGTGCCTGATGTTTCACCTTTGCGAAATGTCAAATTTCGCGTGCCTTTGACTTTCACAGCTGCAAAAGTCTTTGTGAATATTTTTTCCGGAAAATATTATTTCGCGAACTGTTTAGAAATAACATTGGCAGGGGCCAAATTTTGGCCCCTGTGCTGTGTGATATAGGTTGAAGAGTTGGTCGAAAACATACAGTAGTACAACACTGGGTGGGATTGTGGCCCCCCTGGAAGTTAACGAGAGAACTCGGACTCACTGTCAGTCCAAGTGTGCTCGAGCAATCAAATCACAGTGCAAGGTCCGGTCGACTCGGACCGACGACGCCGCACGCGCACGCGTCGGGCTTTCATTTGCAGTGGTTTCTAGAAAAGGCAATAGGCTATCTATCACGCTTGATCGACGAGTGCTTTTACATACCCTCGCTGATGAGTCTCATACTTCCGACCGTCCAGTTGCCCTCTACATGTCCTCGGTAGGTCATCTCCCCTATGTCCGCGACAACCAACTTACCGCTCTCTATTAGACCTCACACTGACTTGTTCGACCATGCACTATTACTCCTTCCGGGCCACAGGTATAACTTCCCTACCCGTCGAACTACTAGCCCGGATATTCGTTCTCGGTGCTGGCTTCGACTTTCCCTATGCCTCCTCCCCCTTTCTCCTCAAACCCGATCAGGACTACTATGCCATCCCCTCTTCCAATCTCCAGCTCCTCGTTTCCCAGGTCTGCCATCATTGGCGTCAAATCGCACTAAGCACTTCTTCCCTCTGGAATATTCTTCATCTCTCTGCACCAGAGCATCTCCCCCGCGCACAGGAATACCTCACGCGTTGCACACGTTCAACTCAGCTCCTCGACATCATTGTCGACACTGTCGCGGAACCTGAATACCTCCAGGGTGGCAACCTCTTTAGGACAGAGCTGCAAGAGATATTTGAAATCATCATTCCCCATGTCAGGCGTTGGCGATCTTTCCATCTCAAAGTACGCGACCACGACTGCAAGGCCTTGGCCCGCAGGTACCTCAGTACCTGTGGACCTGCTCCTAGTCTCCAGACACTCCAGCTCTACCACTTCGAGGACTATCGCACTGTGCAGAACCTGTACCTCGCGACTTACAGGCCGCCGGTCATCGTCTTTAACAATGACCTGCCAAGTCTGAGGAATGTATCTCTCATCGGTGTCAATCTCCCGTGGGCGGACAGTCCTTACCTTGTCCACCTTCACAACCTTGAACTTGCACTCCACCCGGCGAACATAAGACCACCTTACGAATACTGGGAAAGCATGCTCCGCAACAGCCCGGACCTGCAAACCTTGTCTCTCCACTATTCCGGGCCACGCGTTGCAAACGGCGACACAACCTTGGGATGGCCGGTCGCCAAAGAACGGGTTTACATCCATTCCCTTGAAAACCTGAGTCTGACGGACCTCGACCCAGGCTATCTCTGCCTCCTCATGGGACGCCTTTTCCTGCCGAACCTGAGGCGTCTCAGCCTCGATCTCCCCCATCAGGATTTTACGTCCTTCGTTGAGCTTATTGGCGGACACAAACTTTGGGTTTCCGATGAGATCCCGACTACGTCAGCTTCCTCGGCGGCCTCGTCCCCTTCATATTCAAATACACTTTCCCCTTCCACGTCCTTTACCGCTCGTTCTCTTACATCGACCACAGCCATCTCTGCCGCCCCTGTCACCGTTTCCCCCTTTCCGATACCGGCAAAGATCGAGACCCTTATACTCACCGCCTTGGAATGCAGCATGGGCAGTGCTCGTGCAATGTTACGTTCCTTAGAAGGGCTCTGCTTTCTCGAAGTCCATTTCTCGAGGGTAAGCGATGGATTATACGGTGTTTTGATGGAGGGAGCGGGGGAAAGTGTCCCGGACGGCGAGAATTACATCTCGGCACACTCGAGGTCTAAAATGGAGTGTTTGGATCCACCTACGTCTAGCTGGTGTTCTCACCATGCATGCACTACGCCGCTTTTACCCCGACTGCAGACTTTCAAGATTTCTGGTCTCTCCGGGGCGAAGGTGAAACGGTTGATTGAATATCGAGAAAGCCAACGGACTCCGTGTTGCGCTCGGGGTGAACGTTCGTTAAACCGTGAATACAAGGTCGAGAGGTGGATCGTCGCATGGAGCTTTAGACGACGAGGTATGGACGTAGTGCTGGATCGATTGGTGGAGTTGGGATGGAGAAACAGTTCAGGTCAGATGGTAACGGTTGAAACCTTTGATGACGAGGGGGATGAGGACGAAGAAGAAGATGATGAGGGTAATGAGGGTGATACATCAGAGGAAGAGACCGACCAGTAGGGCCGAGATCCCAGAAGAAGCGGAAGCACTCGAAAGAACTCCAAGGGATCACCGGTAGCCGCGTTATCGGAATGCTAGAGTGACCACACTATAACTTACGGTCTAAGCTGGGAGGGACGGGCAGTATTTCATGACAGTAATCTCGTACATGAACGGGCATTGAGTATCGAGGCATCACATATTTACATCAACTATCTCCCGGTGGGTGGAGTCCTCTGATGATAGTACTGACAAAAAATAATTAGAGAGATATCCATGTGGACTGTATCATATATGTCCTTGCCAGCGCTAGCAATGCTGAGTGGTGCAGAACATCCATCTAAGTAATATGTGCACTCTGAGTAGTCCCCCCATCCGGCGACAGAAAAGGCAGCGCTTGTCATTCCACTTCTCTGATTTTCTCCCAACGTGACCGCGAGGGCCTGACCCATCCTTTTCATGTCTATATATATTGTCAAACTCCATGCAATTCGTGTTGAGGCAGTGGACCGGGTAGCAGGTAACGATGAGTGGGGATGGACTGTAGGTAGAGGAATAATACCTCAGGACGTGATTGAACAAACTAAGTTTATTGAGTATTACTTGTAGGTAGAGGAATAATCTATGGTATCTCAATAAGAGTGTATGGAAAGGTAAATAGCAAGACTTACACCTCAGGACATGATTGAACGAACTGAGGTGCAAGGATTCGAGATTAAAGAAAATTGTAAGATCATGTGATAGAAAAACATGGACCTATGAATATAAATGGACCTACAACCGCGGTACGTATCGATGCCTCAACAATGTGGACGACGACCAAGCGGCGGCGGGATTGTCCTTGCAAGGAGCAGGGCCGTCCCCTCAGTATAACCTTCCGACTTCATTCATGCACTTGCACGTCGTAACCGTTGAGGCACCAGCTTCCGGTAAAAATAGCCCATCATTGCTTCCGTATGGGTGATCGTCAAATTGAATAGCGGATGCGTTGCATTCTGTAGGTGAAAATCAACCATTGATAGGAATGGTTGAAAGATGATGTCGACTCGAACTCACCACCCGATTCTGGGCTCCACCTACAATAACAGATCCGCTCTCTTCTTCAGCCCAGGAGAGTGCTGCTGCAAATACATCTTTCTTTAACTTGTCCGAGAAGCCATCCTGGCTCGCGCTGAGATTAACATCTGGTTCTGAAAGTCAGAAGGACGTATGCAAGACAAGAAAAAAAAGAAGTCCTGACCTTGGTCCGCAGAGACTGACCCCCAGACTTGCAGTACCTGATTTAAGCGCTTAGCGGAAGGAACGACGCGGTGCTGCGCCGCAGATAGACCAGATAAACAGTATAATGTATGGTAGGCATCGGGGTTTCTGCGAATGGTGATAGATCAGTCACACTCAGAGTGTGATGAATATGTAAAAATATCCCCACTTTGGTGGCTTATCTCGCAGACCTCCAGCACGATGTTGTCCCGCATAAAGAATATACTCTTGTAATGCCTTCCTATCAAAAAGCGTGTCTTGAACATCGCGATTCAACATTAGGCGATCCCTCTTGTACCGAAATCCTGCAAACTCACCATCCACGTCATCCCATCCGTCCTTATCAGTATCGCTGTTGGAAGCAGAAAAGGTGTCCCGTGTTTGCGCCTTGAGCGCTTCAATCATCACGAAAGTGCCACCACACCACCACGAATAGCAACCATCCACAAGCTTATTCGTGCGGCCTTTAAACCCTCCCAACTCGCTTGCCCCCCCTTGAATGCTTGCGAGCCAGCGTTTGAGCCGCCTAAGGTTGATCTCCGGCTTCCCATGATCATCATCACCATATCTGTCTGCATCTAAAAAGGGTTTCAACAAGACCCATGCAGCGATAGCGCAGTTTGTGTATCCCCCATGAGCTTCTCCAAGGGCGGGCCGGGGGGATCTCAACAGCTTCCCCTTGGGCGAAAAATACGGCTGAGAGGCTGACGCGAACCCGCCTTCGTAGGTCTGGCAAGACGCGATGAAGGCAGCAGTACCAGAAATCAAAGAGGGAGTGAGGATATCGAGGAGGGTGGCTACGGCGATCAAGCAGTAAATGCCACGAACGTCGACTTCGGCGTGGTGTGTGACGAGAAATGAGCCGTCGGGCTGTTTAAGAGAGTGGAAAAACTCGGACATTGCCTGGCTGTACACGAGGTGGATATAGCACAATCGAAGGATGGACCAAAAGAGTGGGCATACCGGTCGATCTGGTCCCACCCACCTCTGGGTCCTGGACGTCCGGTGATGGCGAGTGTACATACCGCAGCGTAGGTCGGGAGAAGATGGGGCGCTTGGCCCGGACCACCGCCGAAACCACCTTTCGGATGTTGACAAGCCATGATCCTGTCGATGATCCTTCACCGAACCATAAAATCCATGTCTGAAGAGTATGGCATGGTGTATACGAACCGTTGTTTATTGCCTGGATCTAGACCAACTTGTAAGACGCTGAACGCCTGCACTATCCAGAACACCAGCCACGGTTGGCTGGCATCTTGACTCGTGTAACGCGCCGGGAACCCTTGAGTGAGATTGCGTATGAGGAATTGCATATGAGGGGTCTTGTTCAGGGTGGTCGGTGATGCATGCTCAACATTGACTGTACTAGGCAGATGTTTTAGGAGGACAGCTTCAGTCTCTGCTTGAGAGACAGAAGTGGCGGTGGGGAAAGCGTCAGTAGGGAGTGGGCGAGGGACAGTGGTGGTCATGATAGATAAAGGCAACCGCGGCGATGATATCAATCTAAGTATGTACATTCCTATTTAGTGTACAACATAGCTAACTTATGTAATCTTGACAGTCTTCAAAAAAACACAGCGTCACTTTAGAAAATCGGTCTCGAACCAGAAGTCGTACCTTTGCATATAACGATTCGACCACTTTGCCCACCTGCTCTAGAGTTGCTATCGCTGCGCCATACGTATTCTTCTTTCCATGAGGTCGCGTCACCAGAGAAGAAAAGTCTGCACTTACATCTGCTTCCGGCTCATCAAAGACTAACAGACATCCCCGGCCTTGGTCTAGAACACCATGGAGTACTTTATCGAGGATCATCTGCGAGAGCCTGGCATTGAGAGTCGGGTCAGATCTCGATTAGATGAGTGGTCAAAGAAACGTGCTTGGTCTCGACCGCCTGCCGTCCTTGTCCAACCGTTTCCGCGACGTACTGAATTTCAACTACGGAGTATGGCTCTACTATCCGGAGGAGATTCTGTTCCAGAAGGGTATCATATAGGGCTGCTAGATGAGACCGTATTGTGGGATCCATAGAAAGTTCTGCGAGCGCAAGCGGCATTAGTCGGGAGGCAGACAGACCTACACGGACACATACCATCTTTGTAATCACGAAGAACCTTTTCAAAGTCTGCCAAGTTTCGTTCCTGATGTGCTCGTGCAATGGCACGCATACTTTCGACCTCACGAAGCTGGGCATACTTGGATGCAAGTTTTATGGAAAGAAGTGACGTAACATCTTCTGGCTATCAATGGTCTTGATAAGAAATTGTCTCCCGGAACGCAGACAAACTCACTAGGTTCAGCATAACCTTGCAGAGCAGCATGTACTTCAGCGCTCCCAGTGCTGCATCGTCACCTTGCGAGGAGAAACTTTCGAATGCCTCGAAGAAATATGAATAAGCAGTCGTGTAGTCTTTGTCCTCGGCGTGAAGAACGCCCGATTGAAGGTCAAGGGCAGATTGAAGGGAGGGGGGGCAGTAAATAGAGTTGGCAGCCGTTCGAGCAGAAGTCAGGGCAGCCTTGTTCGAATTAGATACTACCATCGCGAAGCAGGAGCACGGAACGCCTACCTTTGCCTTTGCGAGATTCCCGATTCCGCGATATACCCGACTTTCAAGAAGATGCACTTCCGTCAGAACCATCTTGTCATCCAAGCGTTTAAGCTCTGTGAGAAGAGAATCTATGAGAGATAAAGCAGCCTTGTACTGGTGGGTCTCAAGTTGTCTACGGGAGGTAACTGTAAGAGAATCATGAATTTATCAGGCAAAACCTTACATCGAAACCAGTCGCGTCTCCAGACTGTGCTTGAGGAAAATTCGCTTCTCCTTTTTGGCCCACGCAATGTTATCAGATAAGGTGTCTATTTGGATTTGACGACTCCCCGGGATGGGTGTAAAGAAATCGAGTAACGTGCGGACTATGGGGCTTGAGACTGGAGATATCTTTCAAACATCATAACATACTCAGCTTTGCTGTCTTGGCCTTCGCTGTTGACGACATGAAAGCTCTCGAAAGCGTTATGACCTCCGCAAGACCTTTTCCGTTCCTGACCGTTGTGTTAGTTTCGTCGGCCGTACATTCGTAAAACACGTACTTTTGATCTCGATACAGCTCCCCGAGCTTCACTAGCGCAGTCTCCCGCTCTCTCAAGTTTTCCTCATTCCGACCTTCTTTAGAGGTCGACGCTGTGAATCGTCAGATCGGCAAGTATTTCTCAGAACCATAACGTAACCCTTACTCGTTTCATTCAAGATTTTCTTGTACAGTTCCTCAGCCAGCGCGGGCTGCTCCGCCGCAAGAGCCGCTGCCTGGGCTAATAATTCTGATGGCGACGACATAGCGAGCGTATGAGAGGGCGACAAAGATGGTACGGACGCGTGTCCAGATCGTGGGAAGCCATGTAGATGACGCGTCCCACATCGCGGTAAACAACGCGTAATCTCCTCCATCGTTTCTCTCGTCCCCGGGCCATATCGACCACAAACCACAGAGGCAATGGCAGACGAAGTCGTTCTTCCTATCCCTAACCTTCTCCTGCCGCAGCATCTTTTCGTACTGTCGAAACCATCACAAACCCACCTTCATGACAATGCTCGGAAGGATTTACTCGAAGGGATCTTGGCCGACAGTACGTCTGGCACGATATCATACCTCACACTTTGTTGACATTTGCCACGAATCACCTGCAGACATGGCGCCCTACTACAAAATCATCACATCCAATTCTTCTGCATTAGACGAAGATTCGACCCTTCTCGAGACTATGACAAAGGCAAATGAGGAGGAATTGAAGAGATTGGATGAGAGGTTAGAAGAAGCTGAGAAGACAGAGGGCGAGTCTGAGATATCTGATGCGCTAAAGGCGCGGGCAAATTATCTTACGCGGATCGGAGAAAAGGTATGTTGGGGAATCTTTGCAGGAGACGCACGTTAGAGCTGAAGTCTTAGGAGCGCGCCATCGAGGCCCAACAACTCGCCCTGAAGAAGACACCCGGACTCGGCTCAAGGATTGACATTGTCCTGACGTTAGTTCGGATAGGTTTCTTCTTCGGCGACAACGATGTCATAATGACAAATCTGACGAAGGCAGAGGCGTAAGATTGACTATTACAAACGCACATTATGCTCATATACCATTCAGATTGATTGATGAAGGAGGCGACTGGGACCGTCGTAACAGGCTAAAAGTGTACAATGGGCTGCACCTGATCTCCATACGGCAATTTAAACGAGGAGGGGAGCTTTTCAGCGACGCCCTATCCACATTCACTGCGACAGAATTGCTCCCCTACAACGACTTCGTTGCTCTCACTGTCATAGCCAATGCTCTGGCTCTTTCACGAGTCGATCTCAAGAAGAAGGTATGTTGTTTAGCAGGTTGGATTAGGTGAGGATTTTCCATAACTCTCTTTCAGATCATCACCGCCCCAGAAGTTAATCAAGTCCTGCCTGAACTACCCATTCTCGGTGATCTCATCAAGAACCTCTACGACTGTCATTATGATAAATTTTTCATTGCACTCGGTATGACTCCCGATCTTGCCTCTTTTTAATAATCAGAAGCTCACCACAAGCAACAGCGACTCTCGAACAAACGTACCTCATACCCTCGAGAATACTCTCTCCGCATGCCCGATACTACGTGCGCGAAATGCGCATACTAGCCTATAGTCAACTACTGGAGTCGTACCGAAGTCTTACACTCGAAAGTTTGGCTGCAGCATTCGGCGTCAGCATCGATTTCGTTGATAGGTGTGTAATTTGGTACTTCCCCCAGGATACAATGAGTGATATTTTTTGACCAGCGAACTTTCACGTTTCATCGCAAATGGACGTCTCCATTGCACAATCGACAAGGTCCATGGAGTCGTGGAAACAACGCGGCCGTTGTTGAAGAATGCGCAGTATGAGACTGTCGTGCGCCAGGGAGATATTCTACTGAACGAAGTGCAGAGGCTGAGCAAAGTGCTGTATTAGATTGGGTGCGATCAATCTAACGCATACTGTCCAATGCATGTACATGTATATTGAATGACAGGAAGGAACAGCAATATCTAATTGCAAATATCCAATAAGGTGGAAGCTGCGATAACGTGCATACATAAGTATAGCAATAAAGAGGGGTGCACTCAGTGCTTACCCCAGGCCCCAAGCCGAATAGTAAACCAGATGATGGGGCGAGTCAGGTAGTCCAGACATGAAGTGGCGTGAACCTAGGCTTATAGAACGGCTCTCCCGCTTTTTACCCTTACTCTGGCCTGTTCGACAGCGCGGAGCAGGTCTGCAGCAGCGGTTAACTCCAAACCGAACAGGCTAACAATAGAAGGCACAGCTTCTCGCGTCAGAAGAGTGGTATGATACCGGGGAGTCGATTCGTCTATGTTGTCCGCCTTGCCGCTGAAATTGGGGGGAACAAAGTGTTTGTATACGCCATCTAAACTTTCGCTGGGTTCCGGGACAATGGATCCGGAGTCTAGAAGAGATTGGAGGTACTGCGACGCTCTATAAGCTGTAAGCCGAGCGGTGAACGGTCGATATCAGATAGATTATATGATTGCCAACCTTTATAATGCGACCATGATCGCCAGACACAGAAAAAAAAGGGAATATTCGGAATTATCGCTGTGCAAATTTTATCCAATAAAGAGAGAGGATGATGACATGCTCACGCACGGATTATAATGAAAGGGACTGTGAACGGGGCTATACCCATCCAGAGGAAGAACCCTTTGCGGTGCCTAGGTGTTCGAGATGCAACGAGCGCGCGAAGCTCGTCCAAGGTCTTGGAGCTTGAATTTATTGATGCAGGATGTATTAGTGGGATCTGGGCGATGAATGAACATCGCACAGCTGGATGAGGTGATACATTCACACCCACTTTAATTTGAGAGCGTTGACTTTTTGGCTCCGTTGAGGTCTGCGTCCCCTGAACCTGTGGTCCCAGAGAGGGGTCAATGCCCTTCAACGCCAGTTCTTCAAACTCCATGCGATCAACTAGTTGCTCTCCCATTTGGAAAACTTTCAGCTTTGGAATTTACGCGTCAATACACAACTTATTCATGAACAGGATGAACGAACCTTCCAGCCTCCCTGCGCCTTGCCAAAATTTACCCATGTATCAGCAGCCTTTGTTGAGACCCACTTGGCAAGACC
>Ga0307516_10010216_pt1 | contig 10350 bp, 8 predicted proteins | sample 19_EM_MG_FD_203310 | JGI IMG/M metagenome (GOLD analysis project Ga0307516, IMG submission 203310) | Populus trichocarpa ectomycorrhiza microbial communities from riparian zone in the Pacific Northwest, United States - 19_EM | ecosystem: Host-associated > Plants > Roots > Unclassified | place...
TATCAAACATTAAAGTCCATGTTGAGTTTATACTATACTTATTCTTACACCATTAGTGTAACCTTTTCACCTTGACATAATAAACTTAGCTAAACATAATGAAGAAGAGAAACATAAATAAACAAGAAAAGAACATAAATAAGATATAAGTTAACTAAGTAAAAGAAAGGAAATGAAAAGCATAAACAAGAGATTAATATAAATAAAATTTAAGCATTACAAATATAAAGAGAGAGCAAGAGCATGATCTTGATCTGAAAACCAAGATGCCTAAATGCATGGCAAATGCCTCCTTTTATAGGCTAAAATTTGGAACTATTGATTTGATGACTAATTGTTGAGTGGGTGGCTACATCTTGACTTGGTGACAATCCTTATCTTCTTGTCTGACCAAAACGTCATTGTTAACGTCATAATTTGAAAAGATTGTCCTCATGAAAGTTCTAGGAAATTGTCTCAGATTTCCAACAAAAAAAGAATCGATGAATTTGGACTTCTAGAACTCGAGATATGGACTGAATACTATGTTCTCGACAATTATGTTGTCTAGATTAATCAACTCATCTAGTTCTTAAAGCTGCCATTGAATTAAATTACTAGTGCGGACACTGTGGTTATTTGATGGTTAGGATTAGTTATACAACGGATCTATTAACTAATCAACATAAGAAAAGATAGATATTCAGAGTATAAATTGACATCTCGTTTTTATGATCAGTTCTAATTTCCGTAGGTGGATGTTTGCTTGCGATCAAGGTTTGTTCTCTTGATAATTTTCTGATTTTATTTACTTTTGCTTGATAGTTTTATGTTTTCTTTTGCTTTAGCCTAGATAACCTCCAAACCCCCCCAAATTGCATATCATCTAGCATAAAAATCTAACTTGAACCTTCCTTGTGGGATTGACCCCTTGCTTGCTCTATACTATATTATGTGTTGTGTTTTAAGTTAGGGTAATTAATTTGTGCGACCGCGACATCGCAACAAATTTTAGCGTCGTTGCCGGGGAAGTGATTTTAGTTGATTCTTGTGCTATGATTTTTATTTGCTATGATTGTTATTTATTTGTTTGAAAAAAAGAAGAAGAGAGAAACAAATTTTTTCTTGTGACGATACTGTACAGTTACTATTCAAAACCGATTTTTTGGTGGAATTAGGTCTCGTCCTTTTGTTTTTTAAAGGGAAACGATGTTCTGAACAGGACTAGTGGCCTATGGCCACTTGCCTCACCCTATCAAGGCCAAATTCCATTGTTTTCTAGGGTTTTTAGGTAGTTTTTGTTTTCTAGCGCAGGATTTTCATTCAAGTTGTACTACTTTTAATCTTTTGTGTGGTTAGTTTCTTTTGAGTTTTCTTGACGATTTATGCCTATAACCCGTTCTACTAATCAGAGTTAAGAGAGGTAGATCTCGAAATGGAAAACACTTTACACAGGTTACGAAAGGAAGCTCGCGTCAACACCATGATTGTTACACGACAACAGACACTCAGGGAGCTTGCTGCTCCTAACGTGGAGAATCAACCATTGTGCATAAACTTCGATAACAATGCCAACTTCGAGCTCAAGTCTTGTTTTATACACTTGCTCCCAACATTCAATGGACTTGCTGGAGAAGATCTACATACTCATCTCAAGGAGTTTCAAATGGTTTGCGTTAGCATGGAACCGATATTCACGCTTAAACACCCCCATTCTAGCTGTCCTCCGAGATGCTAGATTCCAAAACTTCCAAGATTCTATTGAGTCTAGCCTTTGCAGCGATCCAGTTTCATTTGACTGCTATCCAAACTTAACTATATCTCTCAAAGACAAATATCTTGCAAAGTATGCTACTACAAATAAAGACCCATAATTACAATATGCTTGAAGGTTCAATCCATGTTGCTCTCATATTCAAAATCCACTACAAAGCCATGTTCTCAGCCTTTGCCAGTAAACACAAATTCCAATCCCAAAAAGAAGAAACACTCCTCTTACAAACAGATTTATCCGGCTCAAATACTGTTGTCCCAAAAGCAATCCAATGAAAAGATATATCCCTTCTAGAAGATTGGATCCTTGAAGGAGCAGCCCAACCAGAATTACCCCAACTACCATAACCCAATGTCCAAATAAAAAACATTACCCAATATACAGATGGCAAAGTCAAGTTGTCTTTCCATCGACACTCTACAAGTTCCAGATTCTCAGAAGACTCTTCCTCTTCCAGTACAATAGATCTGGGAAGAATTTCCAAAATCCCTTATGTCATTAATATCCCTTATCACACAAATCCTCCTAGAAAATCTACATCTGATATTCCTTCTACTAGTTTTCAAAATGCAAATTATACTACAACTATATCAAAACCTATTTATACAGATACTGAGCAACCATCTCCTCCAACATCCCCAACCTTTTCAATAGTTACTGAAAACATCCAAAATGAGCTGAATGTTTTGAGTTCAGAAAAGCATTTTGTTATAAACAAAACTCTTTTCAAAAGAGATTTTTATGATGACCATAATTCTGAAAAAAGAACTTGGTTTTTCAAAAACTTCTTCCAACAAAGAAATGATATCCAGAAACAATTTTATGCTTACATTGAGTCCCATAAGTACAAATTTTATTCTTTGATTGGTTTGAATTTCATTATGCACCAGCGCAACATATTACATATCCATTTACATCCATCAAACATGCATGTCTTATTACAACCCGTTCCAAAATTCCTATATGGAACCTCACCAATAGACCTTCAGTTGAGTCTAACCATCCACCTTTGTGGGTAAATTGGATATTTCGCAAAGGTGGATGGTCAGACTCAACTGAAGGTCCACTGGTGAAGGTCCATACAGGAATTTTGGAACGGGTTGTAATAGGACATGCATGTTTAAAGGATGCAAATGGATATGTAATATACTGCACTGGTTCATAATGAAATTCAAACCAATCAAAGAATAAAATTTGTATCTTATGGGACTTAATGTAAGCATAAAATTGTTTCTGGATATCATTTCTTTGTTGGAAGAAGTTTTTGAAAAACCAAGTTCTTTTTTCAGAATTATGGTCATCATAAAAATCTCTTTTGAAAAGAGTTTTGTTTATAACAAAATGCTTTTCTGAACTCAAAACATTCAGCTAATTTTGGATGTTTTTAGTAACTATTGAAAAGGTTGGGGATGTTGGAGGAGATGGTTGCTCAGTGTCTATATAAACAAGTTTTGGTATAGTTGTAGTATAATTTGCATTTTGAAAACTAGCAGAAGGGATATCAGATGTAGATTTTCTAGGAGGATTTGTGTGATAAAGGATATTAATGACATAAAGGATTTTGGAAATTCTTCCCAGATCTATTGTACTGGAAGAGGAAGAGTCTTCTGAGAATCTGGAACTTGTAGAGTGTCGATGGAAAGACAACTTAACTTTGCCATCTGTATATTGGGTAATGTTTTTTATTTGGACATTGGGTTGTGGTAGTTGGGGTAATTTTGGTTAGGTTGCTCCTTCAAGGATCCAATCTTCTAGAAGGGATATATCTTTCCATTGGATTGCTTTTAGGACAATAGTATTTAAGCGGGATAAATCTGTTTGTATGAGGAGTGTTTCTCCTTTTTGGGATTGGAATTTGTGTTTATTGGTAAAGGCTGAGAACATGTCTTTGTAGTGGATTTTGAATATGAGAGCAACATGGATTAATCCTTCAAGCATATCGTAATTATGAGTCTTTATTTGTAGTAGCATACTTTGCAAGATATTTTTGTCTTTGAGGGATATGGTTAAGTTTGGATAGCAGTCAAATGAAACTGGACCGCTGCAAAGGCTAGACTCAATAGAACTTAGGAGTGAGTCTTGGAAGTTTTGGAATCTAGCATCTCGGAGGACAGGTAGAATGGAGGTGTTTAAGCCTGAATATCTCTTTCTTCAGTTTTGATAGTAAAATCTGTTTTGAAAATATCATATTTGGACTTTTGGTAAATCTGTGTTTAAGAAATTTTTGGAATTTTCCAATCATCAATGTTTTTTGTAAAATCCTCAATTGTTATTTCTTCACTTTGTACAATCCTTCTACTTTCAGAAGTTTCAGAGGTAGAAGAAGCTGAAATAGAATTAGTCATGTAGAAAACAAAATCCATAATTTGAAAAGATAAACTAGAAAACAGACTGCAAGTTATATGGATTTACTGCCGTAATCACCTAACGGGACTTACACCATTCAGTAGCATTCACCTATTTGCTAATGGTCTCTTGTCCTACTAGGGTTCCTGTAACCTATGTCACTATTCCTACCTAGATCCTAGTAGGCTCTGATACCAGAATAATGCCTTACCAATGCTTTGGCATCCTGCTTTGGAGGTAAGGATAAGGGTGGACAAATGCGTCCAAAGTGACATAGATTTGCAAGCAAAACCCTAGCCTTTGTTTTCAACAACAACATTTCTCTTAAAACATTTTTCGTCGTTACAAAAGATATTAATCATACCATCATCCTTGGTACTCCATTCATCGACATGATCACACCATACAAAGCACATCATGACTGTATTTCTTCAAAGATCAATGGCATCAAACTCCATTTTCCATGTTTAGAAAAATCTAAAACTAGAAATTTAAATCTGATTAAAGCATGCTCTGTACATACCTATCATGTCAATGCTTTAATTCATGGCAAACAATACCATTTGCATGATTTAAAAAACACTGTTTCCTTTTACCGAATTGACAAACAATTACAAGATTCAATTTTACAAAAGAAAATTGCTGACTTTCAAAGTAAGATTGAACAAGAAATTTGTTCAGATGTACCCATTGCCTTCTGGAAAAGAAAACAACATGCTATTGATCTTTCTTATGAAGATACGTTTTCGGAAAAATAAATACATACCAAAGCTAGACCTATACAAATGAATGCTATTTCGAACAACATTGCCAACTAGAGATCCACGATCTCGAGTCCAAAGGTGTAATCCAAAAATCTAGATCACCATGGTCGTGTGCCGCCTTTTATGTAAACAAGAATTCTAAAATCGAGAGAGGCACACCAAGACTCGTGTTCAATTACAATCCTTTAAATTCTGCATTAAAATGGATCAGGTATCCAATTCCAAACAAAAAACATTTATTGCAAAAATTACATTATGCATTTATATTTTCCAAATTCAACATGAAATCTGGATTTTGGCAAATCCAGATTGATCCCAAGGATCATTACAAAACCGCATTCACAGTTCCTTTAGGCCAGTACGAATGGAACGTCATGCCTTTTGGCTTGAAAAATGCACCCTCTGAATTCCAACGCATCATGAATGACATTTTTCATGCACATTCTAAATTCTGCATTGTCTACATTGGTGATGTCTTTATTTTTTCTACATCCATAGATCAATATTTTAAACATTTACATATATTTTTCCATACTGCCAAACATAATGGTTTAGTCATTTCCAAAACCAAAATTTCTCTATTTCAAACTTGTATTCATTTCTTAGGCCATTATATATGCCAAGGCACTGTGACACCTATAGAGAGATCCTTATCCTTTACAAACAAATTCCCTGATAAGATTACTAATAAAATTCAGTTACAAAGATTTTTAGGTAGCCTTAATTATGTCCTCGATTATTACCCCAATATTAGTCGTATTGCAAAACCTTTACATGATAGGTTAAGAAAAAACCCGGTTCTTGGTCTGACCACCATACAAACCTTGTCAAACAGATCAAACAACAAACACAGACCATTCCTCTCCTCCATTTATCAAATCCTTTAGCTCCTAAGATCGTTGAAACAGACACCTCAGACTTAGGATACGGGAGAATTCTCAAACAAATACAAAACAACAAAGAACAATTTCTCCAGTTCACCTCTGCTCATTGGAACGACTGTAAAAAAAAACTACTCCATTGTAAAAAAGGAGATTCTTTCAATTGTTTTCTGTATTACAAAATTTCAAAGTGATCTTTTAAATCAAAAATTTCTTTTACGTGTTGGCAACAAATCTACAAAAGAAGTTCTCCAAAAAGATGTTCAAAATTTAGCTTCAAAACAGATTTTTGCCCGATGGCAAGCTATTTTAAGTATTTTTTACTTCGATATTGAATATATAAAAGGAGATACAAATTCTATTCCTGACTTTCTAACCCGAGAATTCCTTCAAAACAGGTTATAATGCCTCCAAAGTGGCATAGGTTACAGAAAGAAAGTTATATATATATATATATATATATATATATATATATATATATCTGGAAAAAAACAAAAAATGCTTTGTTTTCATGTATACGGCCAATACCTCAACATATTTTGAACATTCCTCTTAAAAAAAAACAAATATTCAAAGTTTAAAAGAAAATGTGTTTTAGCATGGATTTCTAAAACATAAAAATTATTTTCTTGCATTTTGAATTTTACAACATGTTTGTAAATTCCAAAGGGTGTTGGCCAATATTCCAAAAATATAAAAATCTTATTTTTAGAGAATTTTTCTATTATTCACTGTTAATATTTGGATAAAGAAACCTCAAGTGATTAATATCCAAAATAGTTTTCTAGGAATAATAAGTTATTATCCTTTAATAATATAAGGACAAAGAAACCTATGAAAGGTAAATGTCCAAAATATTATTGAGAGTAATACAACTTGTTCATTTTTAAAATAAGGGTAGATTTATACCCAAAATGTTATTTAGAATAATTTAATTACGCATCCTTGAAAGAAGCCTCAATTATAATTTGAGACATTTTAATTTTTTATTCCACAGTTTACGAGCCGTGAAAGTATGAAACACTGAGGCAAAAATAGGCTTTTAAAGCACTCTGAATTTTCTTAGACTTCTAATTTGGTTTTTTTCTTCTCTTTCTCCTTGCGATTTATAAGTCGAGAACACTTGAAATACCAATGGGAAAGTAAGCTTTTAAGTATATTGAATCTCCTTAGATTTCTATCTTAGTCGTTTATTAATTCACAGGTTGTAAGTTTAGTTTGAATCAAATACAGATTTCAAGAGATCTGCATTGGTTCTCCTTGGCACTCTATAAACATATCTAAAGGTATGATCCACATTGGTTAAGGGTTTTATCTTTTAGACTTTGAGCCCAAATTTATTCATCATAGTAAACCTATCCTAGAAAAACTGATGGGATTAGAGAACACCAATACCATAGAAATTACAAGGCAAACCAAACACCAAGCAGTTTACCTTAGGTAGGGGTACTAGGGGTGCTAAAACCTTCCCTTTACGCAACCAGTCCCTTTCCTTTGAATTTCTAAAAGACCAGTTAGGTTTCCTAGTGACCATAATACTAGGTGGTGACTTCCTTTTTCACAAAACAAAGACCCCGACATGAATCCTTGCTCCGGGAAGGGTCGTCGCGCTCTCGCGAGGGTGCGACAACCCCTATAAAATCAAGGCATGGGAGTAGTAATGACGAAAGAAAAAAGAGATAGTAAGATAGGATAAAGGAATTCCATGTGTGAAGGTTTAAGAGCCTAACACAAAGCTTGTAAGGGCAGCAGTCATTGTTAGAGCTTGTAAGGTATAAACAATTCTTCTAATTTAGCAGGTGATGTCCTTTAGGCACCCTTCTAGCTCTTCATTGCATGTTTCAATGATGTTTTTTTAACTTGTTTTTTGTGATACATTGTTTTGATCTTGTATTTTGATTAATGTATGAAATGTTGTTTTTATTTGTTTAATTTTGATCTAGGTTGTTTATTACTGTTTACTGGATGTTTAGGGAATGTTTTAATGTTTATTTTGTTGAAATAAAATGGTTTTTGTATTCTGCCAAATATGGCAATAGATGTGTCGCACGTCACCCGCGCGGCGTCGGTTTGGTGATTTTTTGTTTTTGTTGGTTTGATTTGTTCTTGGGAGTCGCCACCTAGTATTTTATTGAGGGTTACTAGGAAACCCAAATGCACTGGTCTTGTCAGAGATTCACGGGTAAGGGACTAGTTGTGGTTAGAGAAGGTATTAGCACCCCTAACGCACCCTACCTAAGGTAAGCTGTTTCGTGGCTTTGATGTGTTAAAGAAGTTTTAAAAACTTTATCTTTTCATCGGATATTAGAAATACGACTTACATGTAAGTTCATAATTCTTGACCATGAACAAATCAAAATATTAAATTCTTCTTTATTCTTTGCGATTTTATGATAAAAAAACATTCATAAAAAAAAACAACACATTCACTTTCATTATATTTTTCTTTTTTTCTTTTTTTTTTACATCCACACTACAAATTATAAAAAATTCAAAATAAATCAAATACATTTCAACAACATTACAAAATAAACCCAAAAAAATCTAAAGCCTTCTGGAATTTACAGGAACAGTGTTGAGGAAGGTTTCTGGGCGCGGGAACAGTGGTGGCACATCTTCTCCATGCGCCCCACCACTGGCGGCGCGTGGGTTCATGCGCCACTGCAAGAAACTCCACACGACGGGGCGATCTGGAAGGGCTTCCTCCCCTCTTCACTTTCCTGCCGACGGTGAGGACCACCGTTACCTGTAACAAAAGAAAAAAACACAAGCAATAGATTTTAGTTTTTAGATCTGTTCAAAGATCCCTGTTCTCTTTTCCTCTTGGTTCATTTTTCTTCTGCCGATGACTGATCTTGTTGCTGCTATCGTCTATGGCCATTGAAGTTGCGGTGGAGATGGGAGGTTTTTGCCCGGTCGGCGAGTTTGGTTGGAGGAAGGTGAGCAGCGGCTGGTTTCTGTGGGTGCCATCATATGGGGGCTGTTGCTGGAGGGTCTGACGGTGACAAAGGAGGAATGGCCGAGAAAGGGGAGGAGAGAATGGGGGTTGAGAGAGGCAGAAGAGAAAGGAAGGTGGTGATTATTTGGCTTTTGGTGGAGGAGATCGGGGGAACAGAGAAGGAGGCAAAAGTGAGATGAAGGACAGAGAAATGGGAGCTAAACAGAGATAAAAGGTGAAGGAGAATGTGGGCTCTCTTTGGCTTGTTGTCAAGAGGAAAGGGAAATGAGGGGGGTTGTCTAGGCTGGTTGTGTGGGTATGGTCAGTTGGCTGAGGGAACGGCTGAGAGGGGAAGATTTGTGGGAATGGGGCTGCTTCGGGTGTAGGGGAGAAGACGGAGAGCTGAAATGGTAGAGGGTCATTGGCTCTGTTTTGGGAGAGCAACAACCAAGAACCCCGGGGGACGACGGCTTTGTTTCTAAAAAAACCAATCAGCTGCTGGGGGCTGCGACTCATTTTTGTTTCAAGAGGGAGAACGGCCGCTGCCTTAGAGTGGGAGCTGGTAGGGTTAGGTTGTTTAGGGTTTTTTGTGTTGCCCCTTAAATTTTGGTACAAGATTGCCCCCCCTCCCTTTTGTGTGTGTTGAAGGCTACTATTTATAGGCAAAATATTGTTTGGTCACCAAACTTGGTCCCTCAACTTCTTTCTTTTTTTGTAAATTTGATTTTTTTTATGTTTTTGTAATTTTTTTAAAACGAGCAATATCAACGTCGACTCAATGCAGGAAAATCAATGATTTTAAAAATAACGCGTGAAAAGTCAAACGCGTTCAAAAGACCTTTGAAAAATTAAATTCTTTTAAGACGATGCCAAAAATGCTAAAAACAATACAAATATATTAAAAACATATTTTTTTTGGATTTTTGTTGTTTTTCACTATTTTTGGATTTTTCGAAAATTTTATCAAATAGGTGGGTCAAAAATTGGGTAACAACAGATGCCCCTCTTTACAATTCTTATGAAGCAAAACTCCTCAATGATTTGCATAGTAAGCTTTGTAAAGAAAAGAAAAGGAAAATGATCTCATTATCTTGGGCGACCTGCCCCTTTTGAAGATAAGTGGTCTATTTCACACTCACACTGGTCTATTTTCACGGGCGACCTGCCCACACAAACTCACACTGGTCTATTTTCATGGGCGACCTGCCCACACACATCACACTAGTCTATTTTCAGGGGCGACCGCCCACACACACTTACCCTGGTCTATTTTATGGGTGATCTGCCCAAGTGGAAAAAAAGAAGAGTGGTCTCATTGTAATGGGTGACCTACCCAGATAAAAAAACATGGAGAATTGGGCGCGTTGTAATGGTTGACCTACCCAGAAAAATGTTGGTCTCATGGAAAAAGGAAAGAGTGGTCTCATTATAATGGGCGACCTACCCAGGTGGAAGAATGACCTCATTGTAATGGGTGACCTACCCAGATAAAAAAACATGGAGAATTGGTCGCGTTGTAATGGGTGACCTACGCAGAAAAATGTTGGTCTCATTGTAATGGGTGACCTACTCAAGAAAAAAGGAAAGAGTGGTCTCATTATAATGGGTGACCTACCCAAGTGGAAGAATGACCTCATTGTAATGGGTGACCTACCCAGATAAAAAAAA
>Ga0307516_10010217_pt1 | contig 10349 bp, 3 predicted proteins | sample 19_EM_MG_FD_203310 | JGI IMG/M metagenome (GOLD analysis project Ga0307516, IMG submission 203310) | Populus trichocarpa ectomycorrhiza microbial communities from riparian zone in the Pacific Northwest, United States - 19_EM | ecosystem: Host-associated > Plants > Roots > Unclassified | place...
GAAGGTGGAGGATGATAATGCGAGATTGAGAGCATGTAATATAATAATATTGGTAATCTTGAAGTGAAATCTCTTAATAGAGTTTCAATGTTCCATTGAAGGATGCCTCCAAGGAGGGGAAAAGTTAGTTACTTGGAGAGCTATCTCGAAGACTTAAATCCCTTTCTGAAGGGTTTTATTTTATTTTATTTCAAGAGGCTGCTGGTCTGAGATTTGACTATTGATCTCCAAAAGAGGAGAAATGTGTTACGGTGTTGGTAGATTGATGCTGTTCAGGTAATTCCAGGTTTGACTACTTTGGAAGTGTGTGTTAGCATCCTGAAGGTGTGGTGCAAGGCTCTGTGGTCGCGCACTCGAATTTTTTCTCGGTGCTTTTGCCTTAAAGAGAGAGAGAACGCGGGGGAGAGAGAGCTCTGAATCGTATATTCTGAGATAATTTTCGGTTGCTCTAGTAGAAGTCTTCCTTATCTTTACTAAAATTATCCTATAAAAAAAATAACTATTAAGATTGGAGAGAGATGCTGTAGGGTTTTCTGGTTCTTTTCCTCTCGTTTTCCCCCTAGTAAAGAGTTTTATGCCTTGGTGCCCTTCAGATAGTAGTTTTTTTGGAAACCAGCATAATGCCCAACAGGGATGGAGTTAGGAATTTTTGTTTGCAAGAGCCAGATTAAAGAAAGTTTTTTACAGGAAGCTAAAATTTAAAAAATTTTATTTTCAGAGCTAAAAGTTTAATTTGTTGAAGGAGAGGGCTAGAAAAAAAATAATTCTTGCAAGGGGCCGTTGCGGTACTTTATATGATAAAATTTTCTAGCATAAAGCATCCAACAACGTTTCTATCCAAGTTGCTGAAGGGGCTCTGGCAAGTTCAGCTTTCACCAGTTGGAAAATGCTTTCTACCAGTTAGCTTTGGCCTTTTAGATATCCAAGATCATTCTATCATATACTTGTTGCCGATGCTTTCCAAGCCATTATTCTACTTTTAGAAAGAAAGTGCATGTCTTTTATCAGTGGGCTTTAGCATTTAGATATTGAAGATCATTCTGTTATGCCTTGACTCCTTGCTGCTATGTTTGCGCATGTCTCTCGTCAGCTCTTCTTCTTCCTTGTCCAGTCTCTGAATCCTCATATGCGATTCCCAAATATTTACCACTTGCATTATTTCTCTTATTTTCCTCATATCTTAAGCCTTTCGTAACTGACAACTTAGATAATTTGTTGCTGGATTTGGTATATATTCAGTTGCGAAGACAATATAACAATCATTGAATCATTCCAGTGTATTGGCATTTACAGAATGAAATAAAAACTTACGTTTTTTATTTCTTCTGTTTTCTTTTTGTTTCTTTATGATATGGGGCTAGGAGGGAACACAATTTCCAGTAACTTTATCATTAATGTTTTGCGTGATTGTATGAAATCAATCTCACAGTTTTTAGCTTGGCCCAGAAGAACTTGCTAGTTGGAGCAAAAATGTGATGGAACAACTTCGCTTGTTGGTACAAGATCGTATTTGGTAATATAATAGTATTCATCACAGAAAGGCACGCCTCGAGTAGATAGGAGAGCATGAAAAGAATTGATTGTACATGGGATTTGGGACTGTTAATGGCTTGGAAGCTCGGAGAAGAATTAACGAATGAGTGCCTTGACTTGCTATTCAAGACCCATGTTGCTTATTCTCTGTTTAATTTTTATTTCGGGCGCCATATGATGTTCCAACAAAACGGAGCTTAGGCCTCACATAATATCATTCGTGGACTCTTTATAATCAACATGCAAATAATTCGCCCTGAATGAAATGAAGGTCAACCAAAAGATTTAGACACACAGAGATTACGAGATACTGCAGTGGGTCGGGCATTGGAGTTAAAAAAATGCAAGAAAATTTAGCAAGTTCAACCGAGTTAAGAGCAATTCCTATTCCTCCTTTGTGAAATCTCAGTTCCTGTTCGATTGCAGAGATCAGGCGCAAAACATGGGAGACACTTGGCCATTGAAGTTCGCCATGTTCAATGGGGATGAAATGTGAAGTGACAGTTCAAGTTGAAGCTACAAGGACATGGACATTGACAAGGACAAGAAAAGACAGCGATGTTTTACTGCATAAGCTTATAGGAAAAGAGGAAAAATATGGATGGCCTTTCATTGAATAAAACATACACCATTAGATAGAGACGAGGTGATAAAGAAGCCTACATGTGACAAACCATCATATTCTGAAAGCAATGATCACTTTCATATCGTCTCACCTCCCTCTAACGCTCATGCTTTTTCTCTTTTGATTTAGTACATAACGTCTTGCCATAGAAGGATTATGAAATGTCCTCATGTGCTCTGAGAGTCTGTGGATGGCTCGGATATTACCGATCACTGAAAGCTGCATCAGAAAAGAGTCGAACTTCTGATATGGCAATTTCATTCCCTTGTTCACGATATCTTCTATCAGAAAGCATGCATCCTCTACTTTATTGCAACCAAAAAGCCCATCGATCATCACAATATAAGTATCTACATCCTGTGCGCAGCCTCTCTTATCCATCTCATACCAAGTCTCGAATGCCCCATCAGGATCACCCATCTCAAAAAACATTGAAATCAGCATATTATGAGTCTGCACACTAGGAAAGCAACCGGCTTCAATCATTCTTTCATAAAGCCTAAGTGCTTCTTCACTATTTTTATTCTCACAGAGGACCTTGAGAAAGCAGTTATAAGTAACTATATCAGGAGGATAACCTTTGTTTCCCATTTCTTGCAAAAATCTATAAGCTTCATCAATCTTCCCAGCCGAACACATCCCTTCGATCAATTCTTTGAATGTTGAAACATCAGGGAGGCAACCGCTGTTTATCATATCCTCTAGAAGCTTAAAGCACTCGTCCATTCTATTATTCCGTACCAGAGCCCCAATCATGATTGCATAAGTTTTTGCTGTGGGCGATGACATAGTTGAACCTTTCGTTCTCATGAACTCAAAAAGTTCAGCTGCCTCGTTCACCATCCCTGCTCTGCAAAATGCATCGATGGCAGTAATGTATGTAAAACTATCAGGGGTATGACCAAGTTGGATCATTTCCTCCAAAACCTTCATTCCTCTAGTCGGATTTCTAACTCTACACCAGCCAAAAAACATTACATTATAAGTGTTAGCATCAGGCTTAACCTTGTTCTTCACCCTCTTAAACAATCCTTCAGCATCCTCAGCCAAACAACACTTGCATAAAGCATCCAACAACAAGTTAAAGGCATTGATTTCCGGCTGCGTCTTCACCCTTATCCTCTTCTTCTTGGCAAATTTCTGAACACGGGTTAGATACTTCTCTGTATAATTCCTCAAAATGGTTAACAAAACCTCAACAGGAACAACATTCTTGTTATTCCTTTTCATGTAATCAAGCATATCGCAGACTATTCGAAACTGCTTCGCCTTATATTTGGTACTAGTCAAAATATCAATCATTTCATTATAAGCACAAGGCTCGTGGGAATAATTCTTTTGATGCCCTGCCCACATAAAGAATCTAAACGAAGTTTTTTCCTCAAAATGAAGCCTACCAAGAACATTAAGGACCAGGTCAGTAGTCAGCTCTAACCCAAGTTGGTCAAGGGTTTTCTCCAAATTATGATCATTATGATCACAATTCGAGAAACTAGAGCTGCCCATTATAGTTTCGCAGATTTTATCAACATCACACTCTCTAACACGATTTCTTCTACCACTCCTCTCGAATGTCTGTTCTAATGGGGCAACTTGAGAGCAATATGAGCACATAGCAGTAACATTAGTAGGCAAGAAAGCAAAGGGAAATGATAGGGAGGGCGAATTTAAGGTTTTTGGAATAAGAGAAAACGAAGGGCTAACATTTCTGTAGAAAGACAAAGAATGGTGATTTCTTTTGAAAGCAGATAAACATGCAGGAAATTTCCTCATTTTGAGGGTTTAGATTATGACTATAAGGGGACAGGAAAGAAGAGGAACCATTGCAAACTTTTGATTTCCTTGTTCAGTTTCAACAAAAAAAAAAAACGAATTGAAAGAGAAATACCAGGGGGTGAAAAACAGCGCTGGGGATGCTTCTAACCAATCACACTATCCAGGCAATGGCCGCCCGTCAGGAGCAGAGACAGGGAGAGAGTTCAAAGCTATTATTAGCCAGAAGACTCGGCCGATGTGAATATAGAGGCGGGCTTGTGCGGCGAATGACTTTGCTAATGACATTGGGCTGGACTTGTATAGAAAAGCAGCGTCCAGCCCAAATTATTTAAGTTCATTATTCTTGCCTTTTACGTGAGAGAAATTCATAGTAATGATTTGAATTTTATTAAATAATTCATTTCAATCAATCAGTAATTTTAATCATGTGGGAATGGTTTATTTAAATAGAATAAGTGTAGCATGAAAGGAGTTTGAGATCATCAAAAAATTAATTAGAAGTATAATTTCAGTATTCCTGTCTTAAGTGGATTAAGATATCAAGTATTCTTGAGGATAATAATAAATACTATAAAGTATTTCAAACTAGCACAGTACGACACATGGATAGGAATACAGTGCATAATAATAATAATAATAATAATAATAATAATAATAATAATAATAATAGGAGGAGGAGGGGATAATTACGTTGAGTATTCAGTAATCTATTCATTTTTCTTTCACTTTTATCTACATTTTTTTTAAAATTATACCTTAACCATTGCATATCAAAGTTAGTCAGGGTGGTGGCTAGATTGCTTATATTAAACTAGTTTTGGTGCTCGTGCGCTTTGATGATGTCGGGTCACATTATTTTTTCTCGCAAAACAAAATGTTCAATTGCATCAAGCATTTTTTTTAAAAAAAACAAATATTTGATTCGGATGATTGAGTTAAATAAATTAATTTTATTTTAATTACATGATAAAAAATAGACAATAAAATTAGATAGACTAAATTCTTTAAAAGACAACCACAATAACTTGAAAAAAAATATATTTTTTTAAAAAATATGGCTCAATTTCCAACCGATTAAATACGAAATGATAAAACAAAGTTGTAAGAGATAATATATTTTATATTTTACTGAAGGGTGGGGTTAAAAATAAAAATTTATTTAGAAAAAAAAGACCTAAAAAAACATTAAAAAAAAACAATGATCAAAATTAATAGACAAGATAAATTTTATATTTGATTGAAGGGTGGAATTAAAAAGAAAAATAAATTTAACAAAAGGACCTAAAAAAAATAAGGGTTAGATTGATAAAAATAATATGCAATGTCTAGATGGAATGATGAAATTGAAAATAAATAAAAAATTTATAAAAAGATCAAAAAAACAATTTGAATTCAAAAAAAATTAGAACCAAATCAGAAAACATAATATATGACAAGTTAAGATTGAAGGATGAAATTGAAAACAAATAAAATATTTATAAAAGATTAAGAATAAAAACTAGAAATCAAAAAAATAATAATTGAATTTGAAATATCAAGAATAAAGAGAACAAAACTATCATTTTTTTTTTGTGTGAGGGGGGGCAATAAAAGGAAAACAATGTCTTATCGGTGACAAACTAACCACCCAACATTGACATGAGCTATCCCAAAAAGTAAAAGATACTTTAAAAAACATGGTGAGAGGGAATTTTTTAATTATTGGAGGCGCAACACACATCACTCAAAGGGTGTGGAAGTTTCCCACACGTTCAAGTGCTTTTTATTATTTTTATTTTTTTTTATTTAAGAAAAGATTCAATAGCCCTAAGATAATAATAAAAAACTTTTGTGAAAAAGCAAAAAGCCCCTTGAAAGCTATTTTTATTTTATTTTTAAGGATGTTATGGTCATTTCATTATTTTATTTTATTTATTTTTTATGTTTAGTCAAATACCAAATGCCTCTCGTTTGACATTATAAATATATATAAAAAATCATTGTAAAAGCATGAAATTGTCCCTTGAAACTAATTTTAATTTTTTTTAAGAGTATTTTGTTCTTTTCCCTGGATTTTAGAACAATTTTTGTTCCTAATTAATTTGATAATAACCAATACACTTTATATAAAAAAAAATTAATGTTAATTTTTTAACGTGGAGGATGAAATCTTTATTATACTATTGCAATGGATTCTCTGAATATAGAGTTAGGGTTCCCTCCTTGGCTCTTGTTAATATCACAAAATGCAATGCTTAAAGTGTCCAATCTTACTTATTTATGAACAAGGCAACAGGGAACAAAAAATGGAGGACCCAACCCCAAGCATAGCGGCAGCATGCCAGCACTTCGGAATGTCTAAAATTAAGTAAGACTTGAATTTGGACTTACGCAACGTGGCAACTCTTAGAGCAGGTTATCTTTTATATCCGCAAATCTTCCACGTGGCATGTCTTTAGTGGCTCGCACGATCCGGACATGGACGAGAAAAAATCCACCGGAGGATAACGCGAGTACCAGGTGGAATGGAATAGAGAATCTAAATTATAATTTATCATCCATGGCCCTCAGCAGTCCAAAACCTCATTTCCAATGGCCATTTCCAGTTCTCCAGACTGGTCAGCACCTTCCATTAACTCTTGCAGAAAGCCCCACAAGATTATCTTCCCTCAAACATGCAAAACCCTTCACTTTTTCCCTCTCCCGTGCTTCAATATTCCTGTTTGTCACGTGAATTCTTCTTCTAGCTGTCCATCCCCTATCCTAGAAGAAGAGCCGATATCCACGAATTTTCCTGTCATCCAACTGGACTTGAAACTTGAAGATACCCAACGCTATCCAATTCCAGATCACCCAGACAAGTTAAATGATTTTTTATGTGGGGTTCTGCAAGATCCCAAGTCTGAAGAACTAGCATACGAGTACTATAAGAAAGCAAAAGAAAAGCCAGAATTTAGGCCACAAAGACCAGTGCTAAAGCTTCTCATAAGGTACTTGATTCAATCAGATAAATGGGGTTTGGTTTTGTCGTTGGCTGATGACTTTAAAAAATACAATGTGTTCCCAGATAGTTTTACTTTTTCAACTCTGGTTAGTAGTTGCATTAGAGCTAGAAGATTCAAGATTGTAGAGAATTTACTTGAAAATTTTAAATCTGATAGTAAAATTGCTGTTTTGGCTTTTGATTCAGCAATGAAAGGGTATAATAAGCTACATATGTATGGTAGCACAATCTCTGTACACGAAAAGATGATATTAGCAGGCATTCCTTTGGATTCTAGGTGTTATTGTCAGATAATGAAGGCCTATTATAAATTAGGTGATGCAGAGAAAGTTGTTGCATTGTTTAACGAGTTTGAAAGTAGAAAACTGGATTCAAAACCAATGATTTTAAGACAAATATTCAAGATATTATGTTTGTCATTGGGGAGATCAGGCCAAGCTTTTCAAGCTCTTGAATACTCTAGAGACATGAGAAAGAAAGGAATTTTGGAGGACTCTTCAATTTACTCTTCCTTAATCTGTTCATTTGCAAATATTCGAGAAGTAGAGGTCGCCGAAGAGCTTTTCAAAGAAGCTCTAGAGAAGAGAATGTTAAGGGATCCTGAAATTGTTTTGAGGCTTGTTTTGATGTATATAGAAGAAGGGCAAATGGAGAAGACAATTGAGATTGTTAAGGTAATGAAGGGTACTGCTAATCTGAAGGTGTCTGATTGCATTTTCTGTGCAATTGTCAATGGCTTTTCCAAAAGGAGAGGGTTCAGTGCAGCTGTTAAGGTTTATGAGGAGTTGAAATATGATGGTTGTGATCCAGGACAAGTGACATATGCTTCTGTAATAAATGCCTATTGCCGAGCTGGGCTTTATTCTAAAGCTGAAATGGTGTTTTCTGAGATGGAGGAAAAGGGGTTTGACAAATGTGTTGTGGCATACTCTAGCATGATCTCAATGTATGGGAAAACTGGTAGGGCAAGAGATGCAACGAGGCTTGTAGCAAAGATGAAACTAAAAGGTTGTGAGCCAAATGTATGGATATACAATTCTTTGTTGGACATGCATGGGAGAGCCAAGAATTTAAGGCAGGTGGAGAAGCTATGGAAGGAAATGAAGAGAAGGAAAGTGGCACCAGATAAAGTGACTTACAGTAGTGTTATAAGTGCTTATAACAAGTCCAAGGAGTACGAGATGTGCGTGAGGTATTACCATGAGTACAGGATTAACGGGGGTGTGATTGACGGGGCAATGGCAGGAATTATGGCTGGAGTTTTCTCTAAAATTAGTAGGATTGACGAGTTGGTGAAGCTTTTAAGAGACATGAAATCTGAAGGAACACCAATAGACGAGAGGCTTTATAGATCCGCTACGAATGCAATGAGGGATGCTGGACTGGATATCCAAGCCAAATGGTTGCAAGACAGCTTTAAGGCAAAGTAACATAGACTATGCGATTGATTACACTTGTATTTCTTTCTCTCTTTTTTTGGGTTTTTCTTTGCACACATTGTCAAGGCAATATTCATGGTAGGTGACAAATGTACATCGTTTTTTTTTTTTTTTTTCTATTTTCTTGAACAAGTATAATGATCTAATTAAGTTTACGTAACGGGATCGAGAATGAAATCCAATGCAATGTAATTGTTTTGTTTTTTTTTCATATATAATTGATGTAACTTTGTTCTTTGAAAAACTCATTTATAATTAATCTAACTTTTGTGCTTTAAGAAACTCATCGGCCAGTTTTTGGAATCTTTTAGGATATCACGTCAAACTACAAGTCTTGTAAAAAGAAGTCTTTAATAAATGTTTTTGCAACTTTCATGCTTGCCTAGCGATCTACTTCAAACATTTTTTGAAGCCTCACCACATGTTTTTACTTTGTGAAAACAGGTTTCACGCTGTATTTTAAAACTGATTATTTTTCAAGAGTAAAAAGAACCTTTAACGTACAGGAACTAGATCAAATAAATATTTTTATACCAAAGTTAAGATTTCTCCACTACCAAACTCGTTTAAACTTGCTTTTCCTTGTTTTGATCATCTCAAGTCTCCGCAGTGGGAGCATCCATTTGGAGACTTGCTGCTGCAATATTTTTAGCATTTCCTTGTTAGGAAGGTAATTCCGTTGCATTAATCTTTCCATGCAATCACCATTACAAAATCCAATATAGGCAATGCACATCGGGTTTGTAATCAAACATTACATGTAAAAAAATGTAATCAAACACCATAGCTCGTGAAAGGATTTTCAGATATCACTAAACTGGGATTTTGCGTTCCCCTCTCATCCAAAGCAGAAATAAAGCAAAACAAGGATTCCAAGCTCGTTAAAGGATGATCCTCTGTAGTAGCTATACTCGACAAGAGTTGAAAAACAATGAACAAACCAGAAAGAAAAAGAGCAGATAGCTCCAAAGGTATATTAGCAACTCAAATCATGTTGCTATCCTGGGCAATCATAGGTACTAACATGAACAGGATTGTGATTTTGCTTCGCACAATCAGCCAGTTCCTAGATCTCTCGCTGCAGGATAAAACGAAGATCCAGAAATTTGTCTTCTCTCCCTGGTTTATGTTTGTGATTTATTTCCTAGTCACAACTTCACGGGTCGTGCATTGAATTGCATCTTTCCATCAAATATTAAATATCTCTCTGCAGAAGCCACAAGAGCAGCAGTCGCATTACACACTGTAAATTCTTGTCCCATACATAGCAGTACGTACCAGTAAATAAAGTTCAATAGAACTTGATGGCTTCAAAACGACAACTTTCCAGACAGGTCAAAGGGAATAAACATGCATGAAACTCCCAACCAAAAGTCTTGAAAGCAGGAATCCAAGTTGTTGAAGTTTGATTTCACTCCCATGCAACTGAGATCATAGAGTTGGCCAACCCCGAGTCCCCAAAGGTCATTGTACTATCATAATCCAGACGCTTTGCTCCTGGAATTGCCTCTTTCAAACAAAACAGCTTTGTCCCAGCTTCTTCTAGTTGAGAATAGCAGAATGACCATAGCAGCTGAAGAGGAAAAACCCAACTCAGAAACTTAAGAGTTAAATTATTGATCTCATTTTACAAAATCAAATATCTCTCAATTATTCGAGTTTTTTTTAGTTATTGTTAACGATTTTTTTTTGTTTATTACATTGATAATTATCGATTTATTTGATTAAATACTTTCATAAACTTTTCAATTTATACTTTTCATATAAAAAAACATATTGAAAAAGCCTAAATACCCAAGGTTTCTTTTTTTAAAAAAAAAATTACAACCCACGGCGAAACGTGAATCAAATAGCTAGTATATAATATACCATATTGAGGTGGAGAATGGAAGACCTTGTTTTCATCTTTGTTTTGAGCCTACATTCTATTTTCCTTTAAAATGAAATCTAGTTTGGATAGATTTATGCCAGGGCACACAAACCTAGTTGAGTC